>JACCDU010320759.1_pt1 | contig 19940 bp, 18 predicted proteins | sample 7446081 | NCBI WGS metagenome assembly JACCDU01 (sample SAMN15323447, study PRJNA562643) | freshwater metagenome | isolation source: river surface water | place: USA:Blue River Watershed | collected 2017-08-17
AGGACGCCGATGTTGTGGACATCGCCCACGCCACCGACACGGTCGACCCGTTCATCAGCACCGAGCCCGAAGAACTGGCGACCATCTGGGACGCGCTCGTGCTGGGAACCCGGGACTACATCGAAAAGAACGGATTCCCCTCGGTCACACTCGGGCTCTCGGGCGGAATCGACAGTGCCGTGGTCGCCGCCATCGCCTGCGACGCGATTGGGCCAGACCGAGTTTTCGGTGTGTCGATGCCGAGCCGTTATTCCAGCGATCACTCGCAAGACGACGCCGCGGACCTCGCGGGCCTACTGGGTTGTCACTACCGAGTCGAACCCATCGCCGACCTCGTTGCACCCTACGAAACTCAACTGGCTCTCAGCGGCCTAGCCGCCGAAAACATCCAGGCCCGCGCCCGCGGCATGATCCTCATGGCTCTGTCTAACCTCGACGGCCACCTGGTGTTGACCACCGGAAACAAATCCGAGGTCGCCGTCGGGTATTGCACCATGTACGGTGACACCGTCGGCGGTTTCGCCCCCATCAAGGACGTCCCCAAGACCCTGGTGTGGGAACTGGCAAAGTACCGCAACCGACGCGCCGAGGAACTGGGGGCACCCGGGGCAATCCCCGTGAACTCGATCGACAAGCCGCCGAGCGCGGAACTTCGCCCCGGCCAGGTCGATCAGGATTCGTTGCCGCCCTACGAGGTCCTCGACGCGATTCTGGAGCTCCTCGTCGACCAGCGCGCTGCGGTCCCCGACATTGTCTCTGCCGGATTCGACGCCGACACCGTCGCGCGGATTGCCTCACTGGTGGCCCGATCCGAGTGGAAGCGCCGACAGGCGGCAATCGGCCCGCGCATCACCACCATGGCATTCGGCCGTGAACGTCGACTGCCGCTGACGGTCCGCATGACGGAAGTAGGCTAGACGGATGTCCGACGAAAACTTGAAGCGAGTTCGCACCCGTCACTTTGCCCAGGCCAAACAGGCGGGTCATGTCATCACCGGTTTGACCTCGTACGACTTCCTCACCGCCCAAATTTTCGACGAGGCGGGCATCGATTTCCTGCTCGTCGGCGACAGTGCGGGCAACACCGTGTTCGGATACGACACCACGGTGCCCGTCACGGTGGACGAGCTGATTCCCTTGTGTCGTGGCGTCGTTCGCGGCGTCCGCAGGGCACTCGTCGTCGCCGATCTGCCCTTCGGTTCCTACGAATCGAACGCGGATCACGCACTCGCCACGGCCGTTCGATTCATGAAAGAGGCGGGCGCTCACGCCGTGAAAATTGAGGGTGGCGTGCGCAGCGTCGACCAAATCACGCGCATCACGCAGTCGGGAATTCCCGTTATGGCGCACATCGGTTTCACCCCGCAGAGCGAGCACGGTCTGGGCGGACACGTCATTCAGGGTCGTGGTTCCGACGCCGATAAGCTCATCGCCGATGCGCGCGCCGTGGAGGCCGCGGGGGCGTTCGCCGTCGTTCTCGAGATGGTTCCCCGGGAATTGGCATCGCGCATTTCCGCAGAGATCAACATTCCGACCATCGGAATTGGTGCGGGCAACGGTACCGACGGCCAGATTCTGGTGTGGACGGACCTCGCGGGCATGTCGGGCGGGCGGATGCCCTCATTCGTCCAGCAGTACGCCAACCTTCGCGCCAGCCTTCTCGAGGCGACCACGCGCTGGCGTGACGACGTCGTGTCCCGCGCCTACCCCGACGCGGCACACTCCTTCAGCGACAACGCCTAGTCGTCCTCGGCGTCCTCGGCAGCCCACCGAGCTGCGCGCTCCCGTGCAATCTGCGGCGCCCTCAGTGCATCCTCATAGCTGGTGAACGGGCCGTCACGGTCACTGCCCAGCGACTGCGCGCCCTCTTCGACCTCACCGGTTCGATGGTTGTACCACCACGCCATGGGTTGCCTCCTCGGTAGAATTTCAGTATGCCCGTTTTCGAAACGGGTGCGGTACACAATCAGGAGACGACGTGCGCACAACTATCGGCATCGACATCGGCGGCACAGGAATCAAGGCGGCCATCGTCGATATCGATTCCGGCATGCTGGTGTCCGAACGCCTCAAAGAGGCCACCCCGGCCGGAGCCACCCCCGCCGACGTCGCGGCTGTTGTCGCACGACTCGTCGAGCAGCTTGACCCTCACGGATCCCTGCCGTTGGGTGTTGCATTTCCCGCCATCATCGTCAACGAGGTCGCCCTGAGCGCGGCAAATGTGTCCGCGGAATGGATTAACCTGCACGTCGGCGAACTCGTGGAAAAGGCCACCGGACGCATGGCGCACGTGGTGAACGATGCCGATGCGGCGGGTTTCGCCGAATCCCAATTCGGCGCCGCGAAGGGCGTCAAGGGTTTGGTGATCGTCACCACACTGGGCACGGGCATCGGTTCGGCATTCATCTACAACGGCGTTCTGTTGCCCAACACGGAATTGGGCCACATCCCCCTGCACGGAACCAAGGGCCGCACGGCCGAACAGTACGCGGCCAATTCGGTCCGCGAAAGCAAACAGCTCAGCTTCCCCCGATGGGCGAAACGTCTGACAAAGTTCTATGCCACCCTCGCGGCCCTCTTCACCCCGCAGCTGTTCGTGGTCGGTGGCGGTGTGTCCAAGCAGCATGAGGAATTTGTGCCACTCATCGCGACCTCGGTCCCGATTGTGCCCGCAACACACCTCAACAACGCCGGAATTCTCGGCGCGGCGGCGCTCGCTCCGTTCCACGAATAGGTGAATGGGCCGGTCGATACGCCGGGTTCTGTCGTTGGACGATCATCTATCTTGACCGTGCGTTACCGCACGGCTCTAGCAACCTACCCGATACCTCAGCGAGCAGCGTCAACGGTATCTGTCTGGTCTTGCTCCGGGCGAGGTTTACCGAGCGAATCCGGTCACCCGAATCCCTGGTGGTCTCTTACACCACCGTTTCACCCTTACCCTTGCGGGCGGTTTATTTTCTGTGGCACTGTCTCGCGGATTACTCCGGGTGGGTATTACCCACCACCCTGCTCTGTGGAGCCCGGACGTTCCTCGGCACCCGAAGGTGACGCGATCGCCTGGCCGACCCATTCACCTCTCTAGACTAGCGACTACCCGAACGACTGTTGAGCGTCCATGCACCGATTGGCGACGGCATCGGCACGGGAATTGTCGACACGAGGAATCCACTCGAAACGAGCGACGGTCGAACCCAACGCTCGACGGGCTTCGGCGGCGAGTACGGCCATATCGGGGTGCTTGATCTTCCAGCGACCCGACATCTGTTCGACGACCAGCTTGGAATCCATGCGAACACGCAGTTCGGCGGTGGGGTCGATGTCGAGAGCGCGTCGAATTCCGGCGAGCATTCCGCTGTATTCCGCGACATTGTTGGTGGCATGCCCCACAAAGACGCCGACCTCGGCGAGTACTTCGCCGGTGTGTGCGTCAATCACGACAGCACCGCCCGCGGCGATGCCCGGGTTTCCGCGCGACCCCCCGTCAGCTTCGACGATGAGCAGGCTCACAGGCCGCTCTCGCTGGTACGCACGAGGATGGCGCTCGAATCGGGGCACATCAGCACCTCGTCGGGTGCCGCACGGCGGACCACGTCGAGTTCCGCCTGGGTCAGGGTGACGCCCGTTGCCGTGGTGACTCCACGAGTCAACAACGAGGCTCCGTAGCCGTAACGCTCAAACTGGCGCTCGTACAGGGCCCCGAGTTCGGCCTGGATGCTGCCCAGGATTGCGGTGCGAGAGACGCGGAGGTCTGCTTCGTCCGAATCCAGTTCATCGAGGGTCGCACGAGCTTCGGCACGAAGGGCGTCGTGCTCCGCGTGGTAGCCGTCACGTTCGATCTGTGCATCGAGCAGCACCCGAGTGGCGTCCTCGAGTTCGACCACAGCCGCGGCCTTGTGGTCCGACAGCAGCGCCACGCGAATCTCGAGCGACGCAATCTCGTGTTCGATTCGCTGCAGGTCTTTCGGTGTGGCATCCGCGGTCTCGAGCCCACGGTCGTGGGTAATGCGTTCCGCAGCAACGGCAATGTCGTGAGTCAGGTGCTCGATGCGCCGGTTGAGGTCGTCGACCGCATCCGCGGCGGACTCTGCCGTACGAATCAGATCAACGTAGCGTTCATCCGAGGTGTGCTGGGTGGCAACAACGGTCGCAGCGCGACGGCGCCGGTTGATGCCCATAATGGCGTTGTCGATGTCGACGAGCTCGAGCAGTCGTTCCTGTTCGGCGGGTAGTGCGTGAAGTCCCATGGTGTCCTAACTGTACTTACTGAATTACCGCGAAATCCCACGGATCCGTGCGAATTTCACTGACAATGATGTCGATGCCCGGCAGTTCCGCCGCGAGCTCCGAGGCCGCAGTGTCGAGCCACAACCATTCGGCGGCCCAGTGAGACACGTCGATCAGTGCGGTGTCACGCCCGAGCGCGGCCTGTTCCCGGAACTCCGATGCGGGGTGGTGACGCAGGTCACTGGTGATGTAAACATCCGAGGCGCGCACGGCGGATTCGCCGAGCAGCGAGTCCCCCGCACCTGCGCACAGCGCAACACGCGAAATGGTCTGGCCAAAGTTGCCCGATACGCGCACGCCGCCCGCCGTGGCGGGCAGTGCCTCGGCCACTCGACGGGCGAATTCGCCCAGGGTCGTCTCGGTGCACGAACCGACGATGCCGATTCCCCCGCCGATGGCGTTGGGCACGATCACCGATTCCGGTGAAATTCCCAGAGCCCGAGCCATAACCGCGCTGGTTCCTGTCGAGACCGAATCACCGTTGGTATGCACGGCGACAACGGCGCACTGTGCCCGGATCAACTGGGCGATTAGCGCACCCTTGTCACGGTCCTCGGCAACGCTGGTCACGCCCCGTAACAGCAGCGGGTGGTGCGCGACAATCAGATCGACACCGTTCGCGACGGCCTCGTGGACGGTTGCCTGTGTGACGTCCACCACGAACAAAATTCGAGAGACGGGTGAATCAGGGGCGCCCGTCAACAACCCGGGTGCATCCCAGGCCTCTGCCCCTCCGACAGGCCACAGTCGTTCGACGGCGGCGAGGGCGTCGCGCAGGGTATTCACACGGCCTCGGATCGCGGTGAAACAGTGCCCTCGGCAGTCTCGTGGGATCGGACCGTGGCTGCGGCGGTGACCGTGACGAGTGCGGAAATGGCAAGGGCGATGACCGGAGCAAGGCTGGGCAGCGCATGAATCTGGTACCCCAGGTCCGCGGCCAGGACCTCGATTGCGCTGGTGTCGCCGAATGCCGCGAAGGACGTCAGCGCGATACCCGCAACGGAGCCGAGGACAACGCCAACGATCGGCATGATGCGGAAATTCGAGGCGCGCATGGGGATGCGTCGACGGATGAACGATTCGACACCGATCGCGCCGAGCATCGAGGCGATTCCCACACCGGCAACTGTCCAAGCGCTATCCAGCCAGGGCCGTGGACGGAAATGGGTGGTGACTTCGGGCACCAACAGGAATGCGGCAATCACGGTGACCGCGACCGCCGTCACGACAATGGTGCGGCGCGACACGGTGGATGTTGTCGCGGCAACGCGGGATTCGGCGACGGATCGAACGACCAACACGACGACAAGAACCAGGGGCGACAAGACGATCAGTCCGGACAGTGCGATGGGAATTTCGGTCCCCCACACGTTTCCGAACAACAGTGCGGGGTTGCCCGACACCGCGAGCAGCGTGGGTGACATCGACAGCGAGAGCATGAGGAGGACCGAGGTGACCAAACCCAGCGAGCTGCCGATGGCCAGCCCCGTGATTGCACCCTTTTCCCCGTTGCGGTGGGACAGCGCGGAAATCGAGGGGCCGATGAATGCGGTCGACATGACCAGAGACACAGCCGCAGCACCCATAGCTGCGGGGATCAGGTCGAGTACGGCCAACACATCGGTGGCCTTTTGAGGCTCGCTCGCCAATCGCAGAACACCAAGAACAAACATGGACAACGTTGCCGTCACGGCGTATCCGCTGAGCGAGACCACGACGACTCGTGAAATTCGGCGGGGTGCGACGGCCGCAGCGGTTCCCACCACCAGGACCGTCGCGATAGCCAGCGCGGGCAGCCATGCCCCGAATTCCGTGGTGAACAGTCCCGAATCTACTGCCGCAGTGGCGTAGGGGGCGCTGCCCGCACGAACGAGAAGCACAACACCGATCAGCGCTGCGGCACTGGCCACCACGGTGGCAAAAGGGGCAATTTTCGTGCCAAAAGTCCACGACACCACGGTTTCAAACGGAATGGTGCCGCTGGCCGACAGTCGCGAGAGCCGGCTGGAAAATGGCAGGATGACGACTAGTGCGAGCAACAATCCGAGGCCCGCAAACAGTTCCTCGCCCACGGCGCCGGTCAGGAAGGCCCCGCCCGCAACGGCGAGGGGTGCCGCAATCGCACCCAAACCGATGGCAATCGCCGCGAGTCGACTGGGGCCGACCTTGGCGTGGTGTTCGGGGTCGGGTACGGCATGATCGAGACCGAGGCTCCAGGGGTGCGGGTCGTCCCCCAGGCTGGGAATCGACGACAGCACGGCCTGATCGGCCTCCACCTGTGCGCCCGACAAAACCTTGCTCTGCAGTTGAATGTTCAGCTCGGCGGTGGTCAGCGTCGGCGCGTCCTCGGAACTGGCGATGATGTCGCGGAACTCGGCGCGAACCTTGGCGTACATCTCGAATGCGTCCTGTGTGCCGACGGAATGCACCGCATCGACGAATTCGGCATAGGCGGCAACATCAATATCGCGTTTCCGCATCTGCGTTTCCAGCACGACGATGCGTTGGTCCAGCGGAATTCCCGAGTGATCGCTGAGCAGGTCGGTCAACGCCACATCGGTCAACGACTGGCGCTGCGGGGCAACGAGCGGAGGCTGAGGTGCAACGGGTTCAACGGGAGCGGCGGGTTCACCAGAAGAAGCGTGTGCGACGGTGTGGACCGGCTCTGGGGTGGACGAGGCCATCGTGGACTCGAATCCCAGCGTGGGTTCGGGCAGTCGGGGCATGTAATCGGATTCCACCGCAGGAGGAACATAGGTCGAACGACGAGCCCCGGGACGGAGCGTCACATCGTCGTCGAATTCCTGTTCCATGCCCTCAACTATAGGGCGAAATGGGCGCTAATCCGCCGAGTTCCGGGGCGTGGCGGAATAGCCGAGTGACACGATGGCGACTCCACCGATCAGCGTTACCACACCGATCCAGCCGCTCACAGGCAGGGTCTCGTGCAAGATCGCGACGGCAATCACCACGGTGGCCACGGGTTCGAGCAATGTGATGACCGTCACGTCGCGCGCGGCCAGCTTGATCAAGGCATATCCGAACAGCAGGTACCCCAGAACTGTGGGCCCCAACGCGAGGTACGCGGCACGGGCAAGGTTCGCGGGGTCCGCCACAATCGGTGCGACGAGGAAAACCAGCACACCCAGCAGCGGAATCGATCCGGCGCTGAACACGGCCCCCATCGACCCCCGAGCGGTGGCACCCAGCGCGATCAGTCGACCACCAGCAACCGTGTACGTGGCATAGGCCAGACCGGCGAGCAACGACACGAGAATGCCCCATAAGTTCAGCGCGGAGCCGTCATCCTTTGCCGCAGAAATGAGTACCAGGCCGACCACGGCGAGCGCCAGCGACACAAACCACCGCGACGAGGGACGTTGACGGGTCAACATCCATTCCATCGCGGCGGCAAACAGCGGTCCTGAACCCAGGGCAATCGCGTTACCGACGGCGACACCGACGAGGTCCATGCCGACATAGAAGCTCAGGGGGTACACGAGAACCCCAAGTCCACCAAGGAGAATCCAGCGACGAGCGCCGGACAGCGTCCACACGGCCACAACGTGACGAAGCGTGAACAGGCCCAACAACAGCCCACCCACACCCATGGTGAACGCACCCACTGCCAACGGCGAGACGTCGGGCGTCATGAATGCGGCAACGGTACCGGTGGTACCCCACATCAGGCAGGACAGGACCAGTGCCCCCAGTGCCAGACGATTCATATCGTCAGACTATCGGGATGCTGCAGCCGCGCGGGCGTCCTTGGCGTTTCGGGTCCGCAGCACGCGCTGAGCAATGTCCCTGGCCTCTGCGAGGGTGTAACGCCCCAGCTCGGCGCGAACATCGCCCAATGCCACGGGTGACATCGACAGCGAGGTAACACCCAGACCGATCAGTACGACGGCCAGCTGTGGGTCCGCGGCGGCCTCGCCGCAGACTCCCACGGGCTTACCCGTCGACTGTCCCGCCAGACCCACTTCGTGGATCAGCTTGAGAACAGCGGGGTTCCATGCATCCTGCAGGTCGGCAACGGTTCCCAGCAGACGGTCAGCGGCAACGGTGTACTGCGTCAGGTCGTTGGTTCCGATCGAGACAAATGCCGCATCCTCCAGAATGTGGTTCGCCAGCAGAGCAGCGGACGGAACCTCGATCATGGCACCCGCAACCGAGATGCCGAGTTCGGCACACAGGGCGACAAACTTGGCGTTTTCCTCGGCGTTGGCGATCATCGGAGCCATCACCCACACGTGTGCCTGGGTCCGCGATGAAGCGCGGGCGATTGCGGTCAGCTGGTCGCGCAGAATCTGCTCGTGAGCAAACAGTGCGCGAATGCCACGCCGCCCCAGAGCGGGGTTTTCCTCGCCCTGATCGGTGAGGAACGACAGCGGCTTGTCGGCACCGGCGTCCAGGACGCGAACAACGACCTTCTTGCCGGGGAACTGAACGAAAACAGATTCGTACTGTTCCGCCTGTTCGTCCACCGTCGGGGCCTTGTCACTGTCAAGGAACAGGAACTCGGTACGGAACAATCCAACACCCTCGGCGTCGGCGGCGACAGCGGCGGTGGCCGATGAGGCAGAGCCCACGTTGGCGAGCAACTGAACCTCGTGGCCGTCGGCCATGCGTCCGGGGCCGGTCGCACTGTCGCGTGCTGCCTTGCGGGCCTCGGCCTCGGCCAAACCAGCCTGAATACGGACGGCGGAAGGGTGCAAAATAACTTCGCCTGACGCGGCGTCGACGAGAACCAGGTCTCCGTCAACAAGGACTTCGGCTGACTTCGCGCCGACGATGGCGGGCAAACCCTTTTCGCGAGCGAGGATTGCGGTGTGCGACGTGGGGCCACCATCAGTGGTGATCAACGCCTGCACGATAGAGAAATCCAACAGCGCGGTGTCGGCGGGGGCCAGGTCACGAGCGACAAGGATGAAGGGATCGGTCGACTCGGGGACACCCGGAGCGGGGACGCCCATAATCTTGGCGATCACGCGATTAGCCACGTCGCCCAGGTCACCCGCACGTTCGGCCATGTAACCACCGGCCATCGTGAGAATCTCGGCAAAGCCAGCAAAGGCGTCAAAGACGGCACGCTCGGCGGTTGCACCGCGGTCGATGCGGTTCTTCACGTCCGACAGCAGCATCTGATCGTCGGCCATCATGGCCAAAGCGTCAAGTACTTCCTTAGCCAGTCCACCCGCGATGGCTCCGCGATCGCGCAGATCCTGAGCAGTGTCGCCCAACGCGCTGGTTGCACGCGCCAATTCGGCGTCGGGGCCCAGTGTGCTGTTGATCTGCGCCGGTTCCGGCAGCGGATCGGGCATGCGGCGAACATCGCCTACGACAATTCCACGACCGACGCCAACGCCGGTCAGAATGCGCTCCTGCATTTACTCGGCGTCGTGGTCGGTCTCGAGGAATACAACCAGCGAGTCGAGTACGGCGTCTGCGCCGTCGCCCTCGCCACGAATGATGACGGTGTCACCTTGGTTGATGGCCAGCGAAATCACACCGAGGATGCTGCCCGCGGGAAATTCGCGACCGTCCTTCTCGATGGTGACGGCGATGCCCGAGTCGTTAACTGCCTGGACGAAGAGTGCTGCGGGACGAGCATGCAGACCGTGAGCGGACTGAATGGTGGCTGTACGTTCTGCCATGGTGGATTCCGTGCTTTCTGTCTCATGAAACGAAGCGGGCTTCGTATGACTATTGTCCAAGAAAAGACTGAGTTTGCATCCACGCTGATGACGGTAAAAATCGGAGTGAGCCCGGAGGGACTCGAACCCCCGACATCCACGGTGTAAACGTGGCGCTCTAACCAACTGAGCTACAGGCCCCGATGTGCTTTTTATCGTAGCGGATATTTTCGGCGTACAAGTACACGTCACTTCGCGGGTCTAGAATTAACACGCTGGATCCCCACAAAGGGATTCATACTCTCCTCACCACCATCACAGGAAGAGCGCACAATGGGCGTCAACACTCAAGACCCGTATTCGTCGGATTTCCACGACACCAACCCGGACGAGACCGCCGAATGGCGTGAGTCACTCGACGCGGTTGTCGACATCGAAGGCCCCCAGCGCGGCCGCGAGGTCGTAATGTCGGTCCTCAAGCGCTCCAAGGAACTGCACCTTGGTGTCCCCATGGTTCCCACCACGGACTACATCAACACCATTGCGACCTCGAACGAACCCGAATTCCCCGGCGACGAGGAAATCGAACGCCGTTACCGTTCATGGATCCGCTGGAACGCCGCGATTATGGTGCACCGTGCACAGCGCCCCGGCATCGGTGTCGGTGGACACATCGGTTCGTACGCATCGAGTGCATCACTGTATGAAGTTGGCCACAACCACTTCTTCCGCGGACCCGACCATGTCGGCGGCGGCGACCAGATCTTCTATCAGGGCCACGCCTCTCCCGGCATGTACGCCCGCGCATTCCTCGAGGGTCGCCTCACCGAGGCCCAGCTCGACGGGTTCCGTCAGGAAAAGTCGCACCACGCCGGTGGACTGTCGTCGTACCCTCACCCCCGCCTGATGCCCGAGTTCTGGCAGTTCCCGACCGTGTCGATGGGCCTCGGCCCGCTCAACGCGATCTACCAGGCACAGGCCAACAACTACCTCACCAACCGCGGCATCAAGGACTGCTCGGACCAGCACGTCTGGGCCTTCCTCGGTGATGGCGAGATGGACGAGGTCGAATCGCGAGGCGCTCTGCAGCTGGCCGCAAACGACAAGCTCGACAACCTCACCTTCGTCATCAACTGCAACCTGCAGCGACTTGACGGGCCCGTTCGAGGTAACGGCAAGATTGTTCAGGAACTGGAATCGTACTTCCGCGGTGCCGGCTGGAACGTCATCAAGGTCATCTGGGGACGCGAATGGGATGAACTCCTCGCGGCCGACACCGATGGCGCGCTCCTCGAACTCATGAACTCGACCCCCGATGGTGACTTCCAGACCTACAAGGCCGAATCGGGTGCCTACATTCGCGAGCACTTCTTTGGTCGCGACCCTCGCACCGCAAAGTTGGTCGAGAACTGGAGTGACGACAAGATCTGGAGCCTCAAGCGAGGCGGACACGACTACCGCAAGCTGTACGCCGCGTACGCCGCAGCTCTCGCACACAAGGGTCAGCCCACGGTTATTCTTGCGAAGACCGTCAAGGGGTACGCCCTGGGCAAGACCTTCGAGGGTCGCAACGCCGTGCACCAGATGAAGAAACTGACCTTGGATAACCTCAAGACGCTGCGTGACAACCTGCGCATCCCCATCAGCGATGAGGTTCTCGAGGCAAACCCCTACCAGCCTCCCTATTTCATGCCCGAGGCGAACGACCCTGCCCTGGCCTACATGATGGAACGTCGCCAGGAGCTCGGTGGGGCACTGCCCCAGCGCCGCTCGGGTCACGCCCCCTTGGCCATGGCCGAGGACAGGGTATTCGATTCGGCAAAGAAGGGTTCGGGCAAGCAGGAAGTCGCCACCACCATGGCCTTCGCACGACTGCTCAAGGACCTGTTGCGCGACCCCAACGTGGGTCAGCGCATCGTGCCGATCATCCCCGACGAGGCGCGCACATTCGGAATGGACGCCTACTTCCCCACCGCCAAGATCTACAACCCGAACGGTCAGAACTACACCTCGGTAGACCGTGAGCTGCTGCTGGCCTACAAGGAAAGCGCACAGGGTCAGATCCTGCACACCGGAATCAACGAAGCGGGAGCCATGGCCGGTTTCACCGCCGTCGGTTCCTCGTACGCTACCCACGGCGAGGCCCTGATTCCCGTGTACGTCCTGTACTCGATGTTTGGTTTCCAGCGCACCGGAGACTCGATGTGGCTCGCCGGCGACCAGATGGTTCGTGGATTCATCCTCGGAGCCACCGCGGGCAAGACCACCCTGACGGGTGAGGGCCTGCAGCACGCCGATGGCCACTCGCACCTTTTGGCCTCGACCAACCACTCGGTTGTGTCGTACGACCCGGCGTTTGCGTACGAAATCGCCCACATCGTCAAGGCCGGTATCGAGCGCATGTACGGCGGTCAGCACGCTGACCCCAACGTGTTCTACTACCTCACCGTGTACAACGAGCCCATCGCTCAGCCCGCAGAACCCGAAGGCCTTGATGTCGACGGTCTGTTGCGTGGCATGTACGTGGCACGCAAGGCCGAGAACGCCGGAATCCCCGCACAAATCCTCGCCAGTGGCGTTGCCGTTCCGTGGGCATTCGATGCACAGCGCATCCTCGCCGAAGAATGGGGCGTTGCCGCCGATGTCTGGTCGGTCACCTCGTGGAACGAACTGCGCCGCGACGGACTCGAAGCGGACCGTTACACCTTCACCCACCCGCACGAGCCCGCACGCGTGGCCTATGTCACCGAACGTCTTCAGCAGACCGAGGGTCCCGTCGTCGCCGTCAGCGACTTCATGCACGGTGTCGTCGACCAGATCCGTCAGTTCGTCCCCCGTGACTTTGCAACACTGGGTGGCGACGGATTCGGTTTCAGCGACACCCGCGCCGCCGCTCGCCGTCACTTCCTCATCGACACTCAATCGATCGTGGTCCGTGTCCTGCAGCAGCTGGCCCGCACCGGTCAGATCTCGCAGGACGTCGTGGCCGAGGCATTCAACCGCTATGACCTCAACAACGTGAACGCCGGCACCACGGGCAACACGGGCGGCGACGCCTAGGCACCCAATGTCGATGCCCAAACAGCAGGCACTGGCCTGGCTCAAATCCCTCTCGGGTGATTTGTCCACGGCCGTTGCCACCCGTTTGGTTGACACATTGCCGTGGTATTCCGCCATGCCCCCGAGCCGGCGCAGCGCCGTCGGAATGGTGGCTCAGACCGGCATTACCTCGTTCATTCGGTGGTACGAAAACCCCGATTCACTTCCGTGGGCCGCCTCGGATGTGTTCGGTTCCGCTCCCCGTGAACTTCTGCGTTCGGTCAGCCTGCAACAGACGCTGCAGCTGATTCGCGTGACCGTCGAGGTCGTCGAGGAGCACCTCGTGGACAGCGAACACGACCTGCGCGAGGCGATTCTGCGGTATTCGCGCGAGGTAGCGTTTTCGGCCGCCGATGTCTACGCGCGTGCCGCGGAGGACCGTGGACTGTGGGACGCACGACTCGAGGCGCTCGTTGTTGACTCGATTTTGTCCGGCGAATACGAATCGGAACTTCCGTCCCGCATCGCCGCACTGGGATGGAACGGCCACGGCGAGGCCACCGTGCTCGTGGGATCGTCCACGAGATGGGTCGATGTCGATGCGATTCGACGCGTCGCACGCCACCGTCACGCCGACGTGTTGATCGGGGTGCAGGGCAGCCGCCTGGTCGTGGTCATCGGTCGACAACTGCACGAGGGCACCGTCGAGGACCACGCATTCACCGCCATCGCCCATGAACTGTCGGAATACTTTGGAGACGGCAAACTGGTCCTCGGACCGACGGTCAGCAGCGTTGTCGAGGCCGCGTCGAGCGCCAAGGCCGCACTCGCGGGATTTGCGGTCGCACACACCTGGCGCAATGCCCCACGTCCCGTCAATGCCGACGACCTGCTGCCCGAGCGCGCGCTCGCCGGCGACAAGGTCGCCAAGCACACACTCATCGAACGCGTGTATGTCCCCTTGCGAGAGTACAACGACGACATGTTGTCAACGCTGTGGGCGTACCTCGATTCCGGTCGTTCACTGGAACTGACGGCAAAGGAACTGTTCGTTCATGCCAATACAGTGCGGTACCGCCTCAAGCGCATGAGTGAAATCTTGGGCTGGGATCCGTCGAATCCGCGGGATGCGTTGGTCGTTCACACTGCCCTGATCGTCGGGGCAATCGCGGAACCCGAAACCACCCGAAATCGTCGCGGTTCATAGGCTCGCACAGGCTTTCGCGGTATTCTTTGTGGGATGCGACAACCGATCCATCGTCATGACAAAGGACACTAGAAACATGATTGTTCTCGCAGCACCCGGTCAGGGCTCGCAGACCCCCGGTTTCCTTGCTCCGTGGCTCGAGGTGGACGGTGTTCGTGAACACCTGGAACGCCTCTCGGATGCAGCCGAGGTGGATCTGATTCGTCACGGAACGCAGAGCGACGAAGCCACAATCAAGGACACCCAGATCGCGCAGCCGCTGATCGTTGCCGCATCGATTGTCACCGCGTCCTTAATCACCGCTGGTCGTTCGGGCCGTGTGGGCGCTGTCGCCGGTCACTCTGTCGGTGAATTCGCTGCCGCCGCCGTGTCAGGAATCCTGTCCGACACCGAGGCTCTTCGACTCGTGGGCGTTCGTGGTCGCGCAATGGCCGCCGAGGCCGCAAAGATTCAGACCGGTATGGCCGCCGTGCTCGGTGGCGAAGTCGCCGAACTGCAGCCCGTCCTCGCCGAACGCGGCCTGTTTGCCGCCAACATGAACGGTGCCGGCCAGGTTGTTATTGCCGGCGCGCAGGACGCAATCGCCGAATTCGCGGCGACTCCCCCGACCGGGCTGCGCGTGATTCCGTTGGCCGTGGCCGGAGCATTCCACACCTCGTACATGCAGGGTGCGGTCGAGGTTCTGCGCCGGGCCGCAGAATCCGCCGAGGTCAACAACCCCCAGATCCCGATCTACACCAACCGTGACGGTTCCCGTGTCGCTTCGGGCACCGAGTACCTCGACCTGCTGGTCGGACAGGTGTCACACCCCGTGCGCTGGGATCTGTGCATGGAGTCCTTCGCGACCGACGGCGTGACCGGCGTAATCGAACTCAACCCTGCCGGCGCCCTGGTCGGTTTGGCCCGACGTGCACTCAAGGGCACCCCCACTGTCGCAATCAAAACCCCCGACGACCTTCAGGCCGCCATCGAACTCTTGGAGGCATCATGAACCAGCCCACTCTGAAGCAGCTCAGCGGAGCCCAGTTCACCCGAATTCTGTCCGTTGGCGCGTCTCGCGGAGACCTCGTTGTTCCGAACGACGACATCGTGGGCCCCATCGATTCCAGCGACGAGTGGATTCGGCAGCGCACTGGCGTGATCACCCGCCGTCGTGCCAGCGCGGGACTCGAAGCCGTCGACATGGCCACACAGGCAGCCACCGAAGCCATCACCCGTGCGGGAATTGACCCACAGCAGATCGGTGTGGTCATTGCCGCCACCATCTCGAACACCGTACAGACCCCCTCGCTTGCCGCCCTTCTGGCGGACCGCGTGGGAGCAACCCCCGCCGCCGCATACGACATCTCGGCCGCCTGTGCAGGTTTTTGTTATGGAATCGCGCAGGCCGATGCGCTGGTTCGCTCGGGCGTCGCACAGTACGTTCTTGTCGTCGGCGCGGAAAAACTCAGCGATTTCGCCAAGCCTGACGACCGCACCATCTCGTTCCTTCTCGGTGATGGCGCCGGCGCCGTCATCGTGGGGGCCGCCGACGAGCCCGGCATCTCTCCCACGGTGTGGGGCAGCGACGGTTCCAAGTGGGACGCCGTCGGCATGGACCGCACGATCAAGGAACACTGGGAGCACCCCGAGGAGGGCCACCCCTACCTGCGTCAGGACGGCCAAACCGTATTCCGTTGGGCAGTGTGGGAAATGGCCAAGGTGGCTCAGCGCGCCCTGGACGACGCCGGAATCACGTCGGCCGACCTCGCCGCCTTCATTCCTCACCAGGCCAACATGCGCATCATCAACGAATTTGCGAAGCAGCTTAACGTCCCCGAGCACGTCGTCATCGCCCGTGACATCGAAACGACCGGCAACACCTCGGCAGCGTCGGTTCCTCTGGCCATGCACCGCGTGCTCGAAGAACACCCCGAACTCAGTGGAGGCTATGCGCTGACCATCGGCTTTGGTGCGGGACTGGTCTTTGCCGCGCAAATCGTCCGTCTTCCCTAGAAACACCACTCCCGCACCGTAAAATGGTGGCGGAATCACCCACACACAAGGAGAAATAATGGCACTGTCCCAGACCGAGGTCCTCGCTGGCCTCGCTGAACTCGTCAACGACGAAACCGGCATCCCCGTAGAGACCGTAGAGCTCGGCAAGGAATTCGAAGCCGACCTCGACGTTGACTCGATCTCGATGATCACCATCATCCAGAACGCAGAAGACAAGTTCGGCGTCAAGATTCCGGACGACGCAGCAGCGGGCATGAAGACCGTTGATGACGCTGTCAACTTCATCGTCGCAGCCCAGGGCTAAGACTTTCCGTGCGGCGGGGCACACGCCCCGCCGCATTTTTTCCACACACCACGAAAGAGCAGTGACATGACCTCCACCATCGTTGTGACCGGCATCGGCGCCACCTCCCCCCTCGGCGGTAACGCCCGTGACAGTTGGGAAGCGCTGCTTCGTGGCGAGAGCGGCGTTCGCGCCCTCGAACAGGACTGGGTGGCAGAACATGACCTGCCCGTCACCTTCGCGGGACAGGTTAAAGTCCCCGCAACCGAAGTCCTCGACCGCATCGAGGCCAAACGTCTCGACCCCTCGGCACAGCTGGCTCTGATCGCCGCTCGCGAGGCATGGGCCGATGCAGGCGAAATCACCGACGCTCCCGAGCGCGTGCTCGTGGACTATGCGACCGGTATCGGTGGACTGTGGACCCTGCTCGATGCATGGGACGTCATCAAAGAAAAGGGCGCGCGACGTGTCGCCCCCATGACCATCCCCATGCTGATGCCGAACGCGGCCGCCGCCGCCATCTCTATGAACTTGACCGCCCGTGGTGGCGCACGCACCTGCGTGTCGGCCTGCGCCTCGGGAACGGAATCCATCGCCAACGCCATTGACCACCTGCGTTCTGGCATCGCCGATGTCGTCATCTGTGGCGGCACCGAGGCCGTTGTTCACCCGCTGCCCATCGCCGCGTTTGCCGCCATGCACGCGCTGTCAAAGCGCAACGACGAGCCCGCACGCGCCTCGCGCCCCTACGACGTCGACCGTGACGGTTTCGTCCTCGGCGAGGGTGCTGCCGCCCTGATTTTGGAAACCAAGGAACACGCGCTCGCTCGTGGCGCACGAATCTATGCCGAAATCGCCGGTGGTTCCGTAACCAGCGACTCGTACCACATCACCGCTCCGGACCCCGAGGGTTCGGGCGCCGCACGTGCCGTGATCGAGGCTCTCAAGCAGGCGGGTGTCACCCCCGACCAGGTCAACCACATCAATGCCCACGCCACCTCGACCCCCGTGGGTGACGTCGCGGAATACCAGGCCCTCGAGCGCGTGTTCGGCGACCGTGTCCGCGAAATTCCCGTGTCGGCGACCAAGTCCGCTACCGGCCACCTGCTCGGTGGAACTGGCGCACTCGAGGCCGTATTCACCATTCTTGCGGTCAACGAACGCACCGCTCCCCCGACGCTGAACCTCGAGAACCAGGACGAGCGCATTCCGCTCAACGTGGTCACCGAGCCTCTGCCCCTGGGCGACGGACCGATCGTCGCGATTTCAAACTCGTTTGGTTTCGGTGGCCACAACTCGGTCATCGTCGTCAAGTCGTACGACGAGAACTAGACCCTAGGCGCCAGACGCCACAACGCTGGCGGTCTCCTCGGGCGTACCCGAACGGTACGGCTCGAGTTCCCGGTCCCAAGCCTCGCCCAGTGCAATGTTGAGTTCTCGCGCCATGTTCGCCGCGTCACCGCTGGCGATTTCGATTGCGTATCGCACGCGGTCTTCCGAAATCACCGAATTCCCTGCGGAATCGATTTGGGTGTAAAAAATTCCGAGGCTCGGAGTGTGCACGTATCGCACGCCGTCGCGACCGTGTGCGACCTCTTCGGTGACATCGAACCGCGTGTCCATCCATCCCCGCAATTCGCTGGAGAGGGCGGCTGCGGCGCCGTGCGGGCCGTCCCAGGCGCACTGCGCACGGTACGTTCCTCGTTGTGCGGGCTGCGGCGACCATTCGAGCCGGTAGGCAACACCCAGCACCCGCGAGATCGCCCACTCGATATGCGGGCGCAACGCAGCAGGCGCTGAGTGAATCATGATGACACCACGAGCGTCCACGTCGTACCTCCATTTCCGTTCGACTTCCCCATCGGCGGAAACTCGGAGGTTACTTCAGTATGCGCGCATGCTCACGCGGGGTCAAGTCGAGGCGTGTCGCCTAGCCGTGCAGCAGAGTGCCGTCCAACGCCATCACGTTCTGCTCGCCGGCGGGAATTGGGAAGGGCAGTCGGTTCTGTTTCGGCGGAATCGGGCAGTTGAAGTTGTACGAGAACGCGCAGGGAGGCAGCACGGCGAGGTTGAAGTCCAGCGTGATCGTACCGTCGGGATTCGGAACGACGAAGAGGAAACGGCCGACACTGTAGGTCTCGACGCCGTTAGTGGCATCGGCGAACACAATTTGCAGAGCGCGGCCCGAGGAAAATGCAACCAGTTCGACATCGTGACCGTCATGGCTGAACTTCACATGACCGGGGACGGATTCGGTGCCCGATGCGGCACCCGTCTTGACCTTGTCGACGGCGAGTGTGGTGCCGGCGTCCGCGGGGACCCACTGTGCCGTGATGACGAGGCTTGGGTCATAGTCAAAGGCCGAGATTCCGCCGAAGTTTTCGATCCACTCGCTGCGAGAGTCCCACACACGCAGAGCGCTGAGACCCTGAGGGTCGACGATGACGGTCCCCTGAACGGTGTCGCTAAACGAAATCGCGGTACCGGACTCGGCACCCTTGGGGCGCACGACGACGGTTCCGTCGACTACCTCGTCATCGACACGAATTCCGTCCGCCGCTGTCGCGGTCAACTGCAGGCCCGCAGAGCCGTCCGAGGTCGGAGACCAGGTGCCCGGAACACCCCAGATAGATTGTTCGCTGTCCACCCATTGGGTCAACACCAGCGCGAGGTTGCCGAACGGTTCCGTTGCCATCGATTCGCGTCGAGCATGAAAATTGGCAAAGCGTTCGGCGGCAACATCAGTCATGCTTCTATTCTGCCGACGGCCCGCGGCTTTTACTCGTGCGACACCGAACGAGCCGAGTTATTCCGACGGTGCGCCCAGAACCTCGTCATACAGGCGCATCATCTGCTGTGTTCGCGACGACTGCGCGAATTCCTCGAGATACACAGCGGTGCGCTGTGTGCCCGAGTGGCGCGTCAGCGCATCGTCGATCGTCGCAGCCAGGGCCGAGTCCTCGAGGTTCGGCACCACGGAACACAGTCCCGCCGGCAATTCGGCGGCGATATCGGCGTCAACGACGACGGCGTGCGTACCCAACGCCACCGCCTCCATCACGGTCATACCCTGAGTCTCGAAACCGTTCGAGGTCTGGACGAGCACATGCGCCCGGGCGATCTCGGTGAGGGCCTGTTCGTACGTCAGCACGCCCAAGAATTCGATGTTGTCACCTGCCAGAGCCCGCGCCTTGGATTCCAACAATCCGCTGCCCACAATACGAATTTTTACCTCGGGGTTCAGCAACCTGGTGGCGCGAACGAAATCCAGCAAACGCTTTTCGGCCGAAAAACGACCCAACCACACCACCGTCGGGTCGGCGTGTTTGGTGGTGACACGGGAGCCCACGCGCCTCAGAATGTCATCATCGATTCCGTTGGGAATTGTGCGCACCCGTGGGGACACGGGCGACACCACACCGTGGCGTTCGAGGCGCGCCGAAAAGTGCCCCGACGGAGCCGTAACGATTGCGGCACGACGGGCATAGTG
>JACCDU010395212.1_pt1 | contig 19932 bp, 22 predicted proteins | sample 7446081 | NCBI WGS metagenome assembly JACCDU01 (sample SAMN15323447, study PRJNA562643) | freshwater metagenome | isolation source: river surface water | place: USA:Blue River Watershed | collected 2017-08-17
CCTGCAGCACGCGTGAGGCAATCAGCCAGCCCACGGACGGCGCCGCACCGCAGGCCACGGATGCACCGATGAACACAGCCAAGCCCAGACGGAAGATGCGCCGGCGCCCATGCGCATCGGCCAGCCCACCAGCGGGAATCAGCATCGCCGCATACACAACCGTATACGCATTGAGCACCCACGAGAGTTCCGCTGCAGTCGAGCCTTCGAAGCTGTGACGCAGCGCATCGAAGGCGACAAACAACATCGTGGTATCGAGCGACACCAAAAATGCGGCGCTGCTGGCGATCCAGAAGGCCGGCCATGGGGATTCGATGCGAGCTGTTGTCGCTGAGCTTACCAACGTTGGGGAGGATTGGGCGGCGGTCATGTCAGCGCACCGCCAGATAGACTGCCTGCTCGGCCGACAAGCCACCCTTGACCTGCCTTGTCAGGTCATCGGCCAGCACTTCGTCGGCACCTGCCTCGAGCGCTTGCAAGGCCTGCTCGACGATTGCTTGGGGTGTCGCCTTGGGCATATCGATGCCTTGCGTGAGGTCGGTGTCGACAAAGCCCATGTGCAGCGTCAACACCTGGGTACCCTGTGCGCGCAGGTCATTGCGCAAACCATTGCTCAAGCTCCAGAGCGCGGACTTCGACACGGCATAGTTCGCCAGCAGCGGGCTGCTGATCCAGCTGGCGATCGATGCCACATTGAGCAGGGCACCACCACCATTCCGAGCCAGCACGGGCGCAAAGGCACGGCTCATCCGCAGCACCCCCAGCACATTGGTTTCCAGATGACTGCGCAGCACGGCTTCGGCGTCGTCGGCCAGGAAGCTGCCGAGCTTGGCGATACCCGCGTTGTTGACCACGATAGTCGCATCCTGAGCCAGCTGCGCAGCGGCGTCGACATCAGCCGCCGAGTTGACATCGAGCCGCACAGGTGTGACGCCGGGCAGACTGATCTTGGAAGGGTCACGCGCGCCCGCATAGACTTTACGGGCGCCGCGCTCCAGGAACGCCTTGGCGAACGCGAGCCCGATGCCACGGTTGGCACCGGTGATCAGAACAGTGGAATTTGCTATTTGCATGATCAGATCCTTTGTATGATGATCATCATATTTTTAAGTAGGCCGAAAAGCGCGGTGCGCGAATCGGAGGGAAATCAGTGCTGGGTAATGGGATTGTGGCGCTCGATCAGCGCCTGGCGAGTCTGGGCCAAAATGTCTCGGCCGGCCTGGCCGCCAAGTGTGCGGGCCAGTTGCAAGGCCCCCACCATGGTCGCGGTCACGACCTCTGCCTCACCCGCACCGGCGCCGTCTGGCAGTACCGATCGCACGAGAGCGACCATCGCAGTGACCCGGTGGCGCGCCTCATCACGCACAGCCTCAGGCTGACGCGTCATCTCCGAGGCCAAGGCCGCGATGACACAACCGTCCTCGCTGAGATCGATGTGGGCGTCATGCAGGTAGGTTTCAACCAGTGCGCGAAAACGCGAGCCGCACTTGCCAAGACGACGCTCCATCGCCTCTGACAGCAAGGCGATGTTGCCCTCGCCTGCGCGCTGCATGGCTTCGACCAGCAGCGCATCACGCGAGTCAAAATGGGCGTAAAAGCCACCATGCGTGAGCCCGGCCTCCTTCATGATGTCGGCGACGCCGACACCGCGGTACCCAGCGCGTCGGATTGCCCGAGAGGCCACCTCAACGATCCGAGTGTGGCTCTGTTCTTTCCGTGTGGAGGCTTTTGACATGATGGTCGACATATTGCGACCATCATATTTACAAGTCAAGCCCGGACGGCCTCCTCACTCCCACTCTATTGTCAATGGGTTTGGCACCTTGAATGAAGCCAAGAGTAGTTGAACGATCGCACATTATTGCACCTACAGACGGTACCGTCACGGTTACCGTCATTTCAAGATGCTGGACGAGCACATGTCACGCGCATTGGACGTATTGCGGCTACTCATAGTGGTCGGAACGCGCCTGTTTGCAGCTGCCTGACGGTATCAGCTGCCAGACTGCGGACTACGCTGACGGTATCGCAGCCGCTGTTAGCGGCATCACCGCCGGGCTGCCCGGTTGATGAGCATTACCTCGCGGACATCGGCACCTGATCTGTAACAACACAGTAAAAGCCAGCTCCCTGAAATTTTGGCCCATCTCGAAGAGATGTATGGTGAGGAAGTGTCGCCCAGTCTGATTTGATCTGTAATGCTTAACTGCTCAATCAATCTCCATCCAACTCAAAACTCAAATTTTTGAATGTGTCTACTAATTCGATATTTGATCTGCGATGCAAAAAATCCACCACATTCTTCTTTCTTCGCACATCCTTCACAGTCGCTCAAATATTCATTTTTCCAATCACTAATTGACTTCCTGTAGGCGTGCATCACATCGTCATTCACCAAGCATCGCTGATGGTTATATACAGAGACGTTCACTCCATACGAAGACAGCAAATTTACAGCCGCACTTAACTTTTCTTTATATTCGTATTGGTCAACCCAAAGCTCATCAAGATTCGCTCTTGTGAACCCCATGATCTCCAACCCCATCAACGCCACATGGTCGACAAAGAGCAGATTTCTAGCGATAAAGTTGGCAATCTCTTCAAGACGTTCAACCGAGTATCGTTGCAAAACCACTCGTATTTCTACTCGCTGCCCGAGGCTCTTGAGATTTAAGATGCCTTTAATCGTCTCATTGAAGGCATTCTCAGCTTGGACTATGAAGTTGTGGGTGACGGGATCATCCGAGTAGATCGGAATTCCGATCATGATGTCTGGATGATTGACTTCAGCATACCGCTTGGCGAATTCAAAATCTTTGAAACCTCTTCCATTTGACAGCACATGGATGGCAGTTCTTGGTAGGTAAGATTTGCAGATTCCTATGAGATCAACAAATTCATCCCCATACAACGTTGGCTCACCACCCGTGAAGCCTAGCTCTAGCGTGTCGTCAGGGATCAGACGTATCAGCTCTTTGACTTCTCTCATCAAGTAGCTGTCGTCTACCGTCTTGGGAGGTTGTGAACACATCAAGCAATAGTGGTTACACCGTTCGGTTAAAAGAATTGAATTTTGATTAGATTCTTTTCTGTACAGAACTCGTAGCCGTGTTCCTTCTCTTTCGATTGCCACCACATCTTTGTCAGTAAGATGATGTAATTCTTCACTCAGCTTGAAAGCGGCAACACTAGCATCCGTATCCGAGTTCTTCCTTAGCACCGCATGAAATCCCTCGCCGATCGCCGATTCACTTACGAGCGCATATTTGTTTCTTAGTGGAATTGGCAAAGACTCGTTGGTCGTAACCCTGAGCAGTCCGCTTGTGCTAGTTGCACTTCGGTTCAACGGATAAAGTTTTCCACTTAAGTGAATCATCAGCAGTTAGCCCATTTCTGAAATAACCTTTTCACGTACTCATCGTCCTCCATACGACCAATCAAATATTCAATGATGGACATATTTCTTTTACAGAACGTGCTTTCTGGTTTTCGACCAACGAAATCTTTGTGCATTGCATAGTGATAGACTGGTTCTGCACCACAATACGATTCGTAGACACAATCATTACACATTGGATTACTTGCCGCAAAAGAATCTTCAAGTGGTTCAAGTAAGGCGTCAGATCCGAAGATTTCTTCGTAAGTATTCTCCAGAACGCTACCTAGTTTGAACTTCTCATCTCCCATTTCCGCCAACATTCTGCTTTCATCCGATGGATGCACAGTACCGTCGTAGTTATAGACTACTGCTGCCACACCCATCCCTGCTGGACTCATCAGATCCACGAAGCCAGATTCTTCGCTCGTCAGCATTTTTTTTAGAATTGTTGACGCATAAAATTCTTGAAAATCAATTCCAACTTTATTCAATTGAATGATGTATTCCAGACCTTCTTTGTAGAATTCCAGCCACCTTTCCGTACTGTAGGCAGCGTAGCTTTTTGTTTTGATTGCAAACCCGTACGGCGAAAGATGGCGCAAAAATATGCCGTTGAATTCATTAGCCACATACTCATCGATGATTTCTCTGACACGATTCAGGCTTGCCTCAGTCGTAGTCATGAGTGCTGACACTTGGTCTTTTCCAAGAACATCTCTGGCTTGTTGAATCCCGTTGATTGCTCGTTCGTAGCTATCGTGCCCCTTTCTCGGTCTATTTTTGTTGTGCAGATCGCTAGGACCATCTAGCGATGTCGAGATATGCACTTTATTTTCTCGGCAAAACTCCAGAATCTCCTGTGAGACGACTGCTAAGTTTGTAGCAATAACAAAGTCGAGATGTCGCCGATGCGTTTGATTTAGTACAGTCGCTTTTTTTACGACGTACTTGATGATCTCAAAGTTTAAGAGCGGCTCGCCACCTTGAAATTCTATTTTGATTGCTGGCGATGGAGACTTGAAGACAAGTTCAATTGCTTTATCGGCAATCTCCTTGGACATGTCGTATCTGTTCTTATCTTCTGATTGCCTAGACACTTGGCAATACGGACAGCTGTGCTCACATCTCAATGTAGCGACAAATATGTGCAGTGCCGTAAAGTCACTCAATCTTGAAAGCTTTGTTCTTAGCTTGAGTGCGAGCAAGTCAATTGCGACCTCATTGCTCTTGTCGAGCAAGAAGTGCTTTGATCTTAGATTTTTGTATTCGCTCGAATTGTTGTCGAGTTGATGTTTTGTGAATTTATCAAATGCACTATCGGCAAGCATTTGATATTCCCCAACCATGTTTGTCACTAAAACACAGTTGTCTTTAAATCTTGAGAATTTGAACGGAAGAAGTTGGTATGAGTTTTCAGCTGTCCTTGAATAAAAATTTATGGGCTGAAATTTACTCATTTTTTATTAGCGGTGTTCTTGAGAAGACGTGAGCTAGAACCAAATTCCGATAACCTTCTGTCTCTTTCTTTATTGACTCTCTTAGGTCTTGATCGAGAACTTCTTTGGTGAATTCGCTGATGAAGTGCTCTTGCGCTTCTTTAGAGCTCTCTTTGTTGAAACGTATTTCGACTTCAAAGACATCGCCGTTATCTGCGATATTTGCCGCAAATTTGTCTATGAACTTGTACGCAGCTTTTTTGAGCGCAGCAAGTCCATAGATTTTTTTATCAAACTTAACTATCACCACGACAAGACTTAACGGCTTGAGTAGTGGGAAGAGTGCGACGAGTGAGATGAATGTGAACGATGAGAGTAATGGTCGGCAAGAACTACTCCGTCAATGTTCTTTCTGAGAATCAAACCATGAAGTTCATCACCAACGGAGTAGGTTGCGAGCTTGTCTTCAGCAGAAAGGACTTTTTTAAGTGCTTGAGTTGCACCAGTCTCATGTGTGTTTTCCGTAGATTTGACCTGCTTCACTTCGACTGCGTTACTTGTACCTGCAACCGCCGCAAGCGCCGTGGCTACAGGAATCAAAAATTTTTTGTTCGATTTCATATCTGCTCCTCGATCCATTTCATCTTATTTTGCGCGGCAATTGATCAACTATTTCATTCGCTCTAAAAAAATCTACGCTACTTTTTGTTTCTATCATCGACATACTCTACCTGCAGCTATTGCTGTTTCTGTACACTGGTTTCCACAATAGCCCATGCTCTGTAAAAATGTCCAATTTCCTGGTATTCTTCCTAGGCAAGCGCTCAAGCAGAAACTGTGTTGGGCCTGCGCGGATTTGCATTCGGGATTTTGGTTTTCTTCGGTAGTTGCAGATGCTATTGCGATCAAGCAAAACAGGAATAGTACGCAAATTCTAAGCAGGTTTTTGATCACTATTTTTTCTCCTTAGAATAGCGACGCAAAAGGCAACTGCAATCAGCTCCCAGACCAGATCTAAAACATCAAAAGTTCCATTAATATGTTTGATTTGCAATACTTCTAGAAGCATTATCGTCGCAATCGTTGCATAGGTGTATAAATTTTTGATCAGTGGTTTTTCTTTTTCTACTGACATTGAAATTGCCGCCATTAATGCAAATGCCCATGAAGCGTCTGCAAAATTGTTTTTTAAAAAATAATTATCGCATACCCACACGCTTATCTTTTCGCAATTAATACTTAAATTCTCAAAAACCGAAAATTTACTCAGCAATTCAGGCTTTTTTGCTCTAAGAAAAATATATACAAACGAACCTAGGCATAGCGGCAGTACTACCAATGCGAGTGATCTAAAAATTACTTCATAACGACCTTTGTCAAATACATTCATTTTCTTATCGCCTATACGAGCGATGCCCGTTTGGCATTTGTGACTCTCTTTGACGTTTTGCTTTCATACTATAGTTCAGAACCATCTTATTGCAAACGAATTGTTGACTAGCACGACGATTGCATTCTTAGCAACCGAACATGAGTGCCCGTGGAAAAAGTCTGCGACCTTTCGATGCATCCAGCGAACGCTTTATTGTCAGCTTTTATCGGATGAAGTCAGTCTGTTTGCTATACAGATACAGAAAAACTCGTTTCCAAGCTCAGAATTGGATCGGCGACCGTGTGGCGTAGTTGTGTCAGTGGTGGCCAATAAGCTGGCGCGCATTCTGTGGAGCGTGCTGATAAGAGTCGTGAACGATAAGTTCGAGAGATAGATGAGGCGCCCGTCAGCGAATTCCATCAGGGCCAGCAGGCTGAGCGGCCTGCACTAACAGTGCCGGATATAAGACTACAGCCTTACCCAGCCGCCAGCATGCGAAAACCGTTTGTACTCCGGGAGGCATCCATCTAAGGCTCTTAGTACGCGTACAAATCTCTTACTCGGCAGGACACATCGCTTATCCGAACTTTTCGAACCTTGTCGTAGCTGGAAAACGAGAAATCGACCTCTATCGTTTTGGTTGCCGAGTCATTGGCATACAAAGAGAAATTCCAGCGTTCATCGTTTGATTCAGATGATTCGTACCCTCTCGCGCCTGTTGCCTCAACCGTCACCCCACATTTGACACGCCCATCGATGTAGCCTCGCCCGCGATAGTCAGTCTCAATGTAAAGGGAAATATCGGCCTGGCAACTATCGTAATAACTCCGGTCATAAGATTCAGAGCAATCCAACTCTGCACGCTTGACGGTCACGCAGACATTAGCACCGGATGAATATTCAGAGTCACAATGTTCACCCGTGGCTCCCATGGCTTGCCTGCGCTGCATCTCTCTTCGAATATTTTTTTCAAATTCAGCTTGAGCAACCTTCTCGGCATCTGTCATTTGTTTGCACTCTTGGGACACCTTCTTGTAGCCTTTAATACAGACCCAATCGTGACCAAGTACATCCAAGGCGGAATTCGCTGGCAAAGTGAGTTTCATGCACTCGTTACCTGATCGCTTGAAGCCACGATTACATTCCCAGTCATGCCCGAGAACGTCCAACCCTGCGTTGCCAGGAACTTGAACTTTAGAACACTCATTACCGAGTCGCCTAAACCCACGATTGCATTCCCAGTCATGTCCAAGTATGTCTAGACCGGCATTCTGGGGAATATACACCTTGGTGCATTCATTTCCGGATCGTTTGAAGCCGCGATTGCATTCCCAGTCGTGACCCAGTATGTCAAGAGAAGCGTTTGCAGGGATTGAAACCTTCGAACACTCGTTACCAACTTGCTTGAATCCCCGATCGCACTCCCAGCCCCCACCGTACGGATTTTTGTGCGCATTCGTGGGAATATTTTGCGCGTTGGAGTAGTTGCACAGGAATAGCAGAGACGCCAACACGATATTAATAATGTTTTTCATCTAGAAGCTTTATTCCGTATTTTCTTCGTTGGTACAGTCAGAGTCATTTTTCCAGCACGATTGTCTATGTTGGTGACCATTCAAGCGACCTTCCAAACTTGCCCATGCACCTGCTTCCAAAGCGGGCACTGTTGTCACAAGTTGGCCCAGCTGCAGATAAAGAGATTCGGAGTCAAGCTTCATGCCACAACTATAGCTCCATGCGGGGTCACTCCGGAATACGAAGGGACTCACTAACATCTAGCGCAATTGCCAAGAAAACCGCCGCGTAATATCTCGATCCGTCTCATTACACTATGATGGCTATCATCGAGCCCCGCCCACTAGAAAAACATTTTCTAAGAGCTCAGGGCGAATTATTTACCGTCCTTAATGAAGCGATCGTAAATTTTCTTCGAAACAAATAAAAATAACGGCGGAACAAACATTACAAAGAAAAGCGTCGAGTACTCATCACCATCCATATACTTCCAGCTACCGTTATCAAAAGGATCCAGCCCCCAGGTATAAAGTAGAACAGACATAGCCCAGAAAACCGCCCAAAAGAGCCATTTCTTTGAATCTTTTGATAACTGAAAATTCCTTACCTTTTGCTCATGCGATTGATTATTAAAATTTGCGAATCCATCAATTAAAGACAAGTCAGATCCAACCATGTCACTAGGATTTTTATTCAATTCAAAATTTATGGCTGAAGATCTTTTTGCGTCACGCATACCAAAATAAGAACCTAGAATAGAGCACCAGAAGCCGAAGCCGATCATTTTTGAAAGCATAGGACCAGGCGCACTCAGAACAAGCCCTAAAACTTCCGCGAGCGCAATGATAGCTATTGGGGCAATAATTCCAATGATTGTTGAAAAAATAAATATAAAAAATAACAAAATGAAACTAATTTTATTTTTCGCAAAACAAAATTTGATCCACATTTTTTTTGCCACCGCTGCGGATAATATGGTACTTACAACTACTGAAATAGTAACTATCATAAAATACCCAATAGCATCAGTTAATAAAAAGGGATTCGCCTCTATTTTTCGGAGGATTACCTTGATTCTTGATTCCGATTCCTATTTTCGCTGGTTATTGACATAGCTCTGCGCGTGGCGATGAACGCAAACGCCACACCCGCGAAATTCACAAGCGCCCAAAGCGTCTTGGAACCAAGATGAATTGGGATCATCGGGTTGTAGACAATCAAAAATCCAAGGCAGATGCCCCATACCTGAATGCCTGTCGCCCGAAGTCTATAGGCTAGGATTCCAAATACAATGGTATTTACCGCCCTACTGAGCATGTAAAAGCCATATGGCATTGGCATGAGACCCAATAAGGCGCCGCCTGCAAGTAACACAACCAGGGGGTAACGTTGAAACATTAACGACGGCCTCGTAATAGCTCCGTAGCCCCAGTAACGCCAATGCCCAAAACGAAGAGGGCCAGCGGAAAGAAAAATAGCAAGGCCGCCCAGTACCACTCCCAGTACCAAACGGTACTCGCTGTAATTACACCGGCGATACTTCCGACTAGAGGGATATATGCAACAAACATGGCAGCAATGAAACTGGGAATAATCCACCAACCCCAGTAGCCACTGAAAAATCCAAAGATTGCTGCCAACTGGAGCAGTCCAATGCCGAAGTAGCAAATGACGGCAGCTGTTGTGAGAATGGCAGTGGTGCCAGATTTTACGGTTTCAATCGCCTCCCCCATTTTGTCATCAATCACCTGATTCCCCAGCTTCTCGACTGGTACCCCCTCAAAAGATATGTTTGTAGTCCCCATCTGCCACCGTAAGAGCCACAGGGCAGCTAGATAAAACCCTGTTAGCCATATCGAAAGCTGCACTACCCAGACAGCGCCTGAGTCATTTCCATGAGCAACCCGCTCTATACTTGAGCTAAGCAAAGTGCCAACGGCATGCAGTATCGTCGAGCGCCAGTAAAGCCCCCAAGTCAACCCCAAGACTGCAATTCCAGTTGGATTAACCACCTGACCAGACTTCATAACAACCAAATCTTGGCGTCGGGAATACCTTCGCAAGACGATTACCAACGCGAGGTTATGTGCGATGAAAGCCCCAGGAATGACCAACAGCATAAGTGAGGCTTCGAAGCCTCCTCTGAACCACATCAACCCGAGCACGATCGCTGCCAAAGCGAGACCGAAAATACACAGCCATCCTACGAGGCTCGCCGCTACCCGGTAACAAATTTTTGAACTCAACTTAGGGGCTCCCATAAGACTCTAATAAATATAGATTTTATGCCTTCAGGTGCGAATAGGCCCTTAAAGATTGGCCCGAAATCACCACATCAAAAGGACTTGCTCGAAGGTTTCGCGACTGTTTTGTTGCATTTCCCGGATTAATCCATATTTATTTACTAAAAATTAAAACCGTCCTTTGCTACCGCACCCTGCCCGCTCAGTAAATACTTGTTTTCCAGGAGACTTCCAAGAGAAGACGGCCTCCCGAGCTTTCTCTACCCGAGTCCGCTGACCCTAGGTAGCTTCGACAGCTGCTCCTTCACCCAGCATTTGGCCTCATATTGATACCACGACTCTAACGCAGGATAGAAATCGGAACTCACTGTAACAAACGTTTCCATCTGGGAAATTGTGGCGGCGTCATCTGCACTCTGTTCGCGTCTAATAGCAGCCGGAGACGCTGATACTCCATCGACGTTCAGTCCTTCAATCAATTTAGTCAGTTGCCCCATCGACAGCGGTAGGCGCGTCGTTTTTGGGTGGAACGAATACTTCAATTCGTACTCATCAATAACCCGATAGGCGATTCCTCGACTTGTAGGCCTTGCTCGTAAGCTTATGACGTCCCATGTCGTTGACTCAATCGCGAGCCGTGCGATCTCCACTTCGCAGCTTAGAAACTTGGGAAGAAAATCCCCCCCCTGAAATCCGAATCGCACGGAAGGAGTCCGAATATTCGACCAATCGCCAGTCAGAATGGCGTTTCGAAGCCGTCTCTCAAACTCGTTACGGTCTTTGCCAGCATCGGGACGAAGATTGTTCCAGTACGTCTCTGGCACAAAATCGAGCACCGCTGCGTTGGTCACCAATGGCAATTCTTTCATTTGTAGATTGTTCCTTCGAATAATCAACGGCAGAGTGTTTCTATAAAAGAAATCGCCGAGCCAAAGATCCCAACATATCCACTGATTTTATCGCTCGAAAATTTACCGGAGCGAACGGTCGGTTGATTGTCTATAAATATTCCCAACTTTAGTCGGTTGTTCCCCATACCTTTAAAGATAAAAATGCACTTTGGGAATCGGAAGCCCACGGTGTTTGGCTCCCCCGCGGGCTTTTACCACTGCTGGCAATCTGTGTATTTTCGAAAAATTAAATCAAAACAGAAGATTAACAACAGAAAGCCGCCGAATTCCGCAATATTTCCTACCGATTTAATCATCAACGGCAAATACGAATCCACCTCGGGAAGCAAATTGTGCCAGCCCGATCAATACTGTCGTGATGGAAAAATTCACACTCAAATGCTCAATCAGAGAAGCCCCTTCAATAAATATTGTCGGATTATTTTTTGCTGGTTTCTCAACACCATCTTGCTGAAGATATTTGGCTGCCTCAAATAGCGCAATCGAAAAATTTTTCGCATCCGAATCACTAAATCTTTTGCAATATTCCCATGACACCCAATCATATGTAGGCTTGAAATGAGCATCATAATCACGAGTGTAATTTCTAGTCCATTCGTCTGGCAGTGTTCCTTCAGGAACCCATCCAAATTTCTCTGCTAAATCTAATGTTTTTTTCCAATTAAATATACTGCAGTCAAAATGTTCCCTTCCGTCTTTTTCACTACCCCTCACCATTTCTATGACAAATGCCATAATTATTTTCCTTTGTTCGAAAAATATTAAATAAATTTTATTTAATAAATATTTGTACGATATTTAATCTGCACATTATTTTAAAATGATGATTATGTTTTTGAACACTAGAGATCATTTTCTGGCAGCCAAATATTTCAACAAATGAGAACATCACCACGATGAAGGCACGCCGGAAATACAGCGGCAGCGTCACAAAAAACGGTAGTCATGACTTTCCAATGAAGTGTCTCATTGCTGTCACATTTCGATCGATTTCGATGGCCATGGAAATTCCTCTTTCCAAATAAATTTCCGCCAATTTTTCGTAGTACCAAACAGTTCTGTTCATCGGAATGCTGAAGCGGTTAAACACAGCAAGGCCGATTGTTTGTAGATCTGCTCCGATCGATCGCAGGTTGTGAAGCTTATCTGCACCGGACACTAAAATGACGTCGTCCGATGCGGTTCGCAAGTGTTTAAGGTAAGCCGATTTACGCTCTTCCCAAGGCCCCTTAGTTCCATTTGCATTTGGAATACCATCGGTGCAACCGTCGACAATGGCAGAAACGCGAGCACCAAAGCGATCGAAAATGATTTTTGCGTAATGGCCGCCACCATCCTCAACTGCGTCATGCAACAAAGCCGCGATCGCCTGATCTTCGTCCCCGCCGTGTTCTAGCACGATGGATGCGACAGCCATGGGGTGCGAAATATAGGGTATTGCTGTTCCTTTTCTGGTCTGTCCGGTATGTACTTTCGCTGCCAGATCAAAGGCTTCTGAAAACCGATTCGTTATCATGTATTGTCCTTTCGTCGAAAGATCGTCAGTTACCAAGCCACCTCAGTTGTCCACAAACCAGAAGCTCGGTTGGAAGCGGCATACATTTGCAAGCCATCGATCCGCTGTAGCTGATCACTTGACACCCATATCTCCATCCTCTTGAAGCGGAATACGGCGCTAGATGCTCGGGTGGCACAGATAAACGGTTCACCGGATATTTTTCGTATCCGGTAAGGTCGAAGCTCAGGTTGCTTCGATCTATTTTCACAAACGTATGTCGGAAATACCTCCTGAACAATGACCGTCTGTCGGTTGTTTAAGCGGGTTCCGACTGTCGTCGCAAGGTCACCAGGTTTGAGATACATATCGTTCCCCCACTTTCATGGCATGAGTCAATCGAATTGAGCAACAAGCTCTTTGGGCTTGTCAGCTTCTATTTCCAGTCCGGGATCAGTTTCACCTGGCAGGAGCGGCCGGAGCTTATGCCGGTCGGTAACTGCTCGCGCTGATGCTCCTCGCTTGAGTTCGCCGTTATCATCTATTAACTGATTAAAAAAACGACCGCTTACCGTTTCAATGAAGTAAGCGTCATCTCGGTTCCCGTAACGACCTAAATGGCCGAGCACCCTGACCACGAGTCCAATATTTTCGGGACATCCACCCACGATCACGCATAACGTTCCTTGTTTCAGTGCTGACATAGCGCTATCTCCCAAATTCAGTTAGCGATGAAATCTGAAGAATTCGCATTAGCTGTCGCTAGCAGCTCAGACAGTTGTTTAATGCCAGATCGATCAAGCGTAAGTCGTAGACTGATTTGCTCTTGCTCAGGGTTCTGCGCATTTGCGAACCTAGACGCAATCACCAACTGAAAATGATCTTCAGGCTGATGCACCGGAACCAAGGAAGCGAAATAGGCAAAGTCGGGACTTTGATAGATGGGGACGCGCATAAAACTCTCCAGCTCCGCAGTTGAAGGAGGCGTCGGCAGCGTGCGGAGTTGGTTCGCGGCGGGACGCTTTAGCCATGAATTTATTGCGCGCCCAGGCAAGTAGTCGGATAAATCCGGCGCGTAAAGCAATTAGCAACCCAAAACAAAAAGCCCTCACACGGAGGGCTGACGCTTTACCGGAAGTTTTGCCTACTCAGGCCACATTTGCTCTTCGCAGTGCCACCTTACCCCGGAGAGGCAGGTTGGCGCGGGCGTCAGCCCGTACTCGTAATGTAGATAAATCGTATCACGAATTTTTAGCATCTGCAAAATCTTTTCGACGAGTGAAAATGGCAATATTAACAACTCCTCCACGATGTCGGCTCATCGATACGAATTGACGACCCCCGTAATTTCTTGCCGGGACCAGTCTTCGAACTCAGATTGAATCGCTGCAAACATCACTTGATCCCTTTGCATTTCGAGTTCAACAATTTTTGACCTAAGCCGTTCGAAGGTTAGGAGGTGCATCCCTTTGGGCTTTTTATTACCTGCAACAAGATTCGACTCGATCTTCGTTTGGGCTCGCCATAGTCGTGTCATCAAATCCTCCGACTGAGACTGATAGCGTAAATCTTGACATTTTCGACAAAGAAATAAACCGCTCCGGAGATAGATAAAGCGTCGCCTCTCAGCGCAGACCGGACAAGAGAAAAATAGCCGATAACCGCCAAAAGTGTTTGGAATTTTTGCCAGCAATATCGATTGTTTGACATGGGCGCCCAAGAAGCTCGTGAACGACAGATTCAGCACCGTTTCGCTTGACTGGATATTCACCATTGAACGTATTGAGCTCGTTGAATTTTCTCGCCACACCCAACTGCCATTCCAGGGCCTCGAGAAAACGCCTTGCTGTGTCAGTGCAGAGATGCCAAGACGAAGGCAGTCTTCCACCTTGATTTCCCTACCAGGCCTTCCGGCCCATGCCCTGAAACCGCCTTGGCCTTTTTTCTTCATGATTTCGTATTCAAACCTTATATCCAGGCCACCTGTGGATAACAAGTCTTGGGTTCATAGGCTGGGATTGTCTACTCGAGTGAGGACCGTCCAACCTCCTCATCTCGGTGTTTGGCTTTTAAAGGAAAGCACACATGGTCAAAATTAAGAAAACCAGAGGGACTTAGGACAAACCCAAGGGGTTTGTCCTGTCTATCCCCATATCTGGTCGGACAACATGAGCGACTGTCCCTGCCATGTCCCCCTCCCCTAATGCATTCGTCACTTCGGTTAACGGAAAATGTTGTCTTGAAGCTCCCTCTGTTGCCGAACTGCATTTTCCAATCATTTCTTCAACACCCAACACATTTCTTTCCATGTAATTACCGAGCCTTCTGCGATCAATTTCTCACGCGCTCGCTTGAATGCCTTTTTCTTAGCTTCTGCACCGCCGTCAGAAATACCCATGTCGTATGCCATCGCACGCCAGCGTTCAATATGAACCACGCGATCGGGAATTGCGCAGTTAAGAGCGTTCGAAACTTCCAAAGCGGTATTGGGATCAATTTCGTCTGATGCCTCTAAATCATCCAGAGCAGCAATTAAAGCCTTGTACGCTACTAAGTTCGCTCCTGTAAGCGGTTTTCCAAGAGCTCGAGCGGAATTCGAGGTCGACTCGACCGCCAGCACAGAGACAACAGACTCATCAAAATTGTCAACCATACCCGGTACTTCAATCTTCTCTAGCTCAAACCGCATCGATTCAAATCCAGGGCCTCTAAACTTCGTCCGGTGGAAAAATTCAATCTGGCCGTGTTCCTGCCAAACGCAGAGCTCACCATCGATTGAACCCGAAAATGCTCCACCACCACGCGGTTGAAGATTATCCCTCTTAGCCTCTTTTGCTGGATGCATCAATGCAACAGTCGCAGGATTTCCTAACGGAGCCATTAAGTCGCGCATAGCCATTGCTAGCGTATGCATCTCTCGATTAGCGTTCTCATCCGAAGCGGATGAATGCGCTGGACCAGTGTCTATGACTACTAGGCCAAACGGTCCTGAATTAATAGCCTCGTCAACGAACTGCTGAACAAGTATCGGGTTTTCTAATGCAAAAGGACGTCGAGTAAAGAAAATTTGCCCCACCAGCGCATCAGAATCTATCCCAAACCTAGCAGCCGCTGCAATTGTTCGCAGTCGAACGTCAGCAGGATTTTCTCCGCAAAGATAAAGAACTCGTTGCTTCTCGATCGCCCGACCTCCCAAATTTTTCCCTGTGGCAATATGCATTGCAACGGTAATCATTAAGGCCGTTTTTCCGTGTCCCCACTGTGCTGTCAGCGCATACAAGCAACCTTTTTGCAAGACACGGTGCCAGATGTAATGCGGCGGCTCCATTTCGTCCACAAATTTAGAATACGGAACTACATTTTCACCAAGTAATTTAGATTTTTTAACTTCCAACGCTTGCTTTGCTTTTTTGCGCCAGCTTTCCTTAGTATTTTTTATACCAAGCTTTTCATCTTGCTCATCTGCCCAATGAAAGATGGATAGGTAGGTTATATCTCTAGCTACCTCTCTATCCCATTTCGCGTCATCGTCTTCCTTCTCGCCCCACTTGGTGCTGTAATTTTTACTCCAATCTTCAATCATAGAGCGAGCCTGATTTTCGTACTTTGAGCCTTTTAAGCTTTGCATAGCAAGAAAGGTTTCTATCCAAGTATCTCTAGGATCAGCTCTGTCTTTTATCGCATCCAAAGCAAAAGCCAGTTCACACATGGTGGAGTCAGTTATGTCATTCAGGGTAATGGCGCGCTCAAACTCACGATCATTTCCGATCGCAGGTATAGGTCGCTTTTTATTTCTTTGCACCGACGCCTTACGATTCGTGCCTATTGGATCCCAATCCACACCATCTATCATCTTTATGTCTATGGGTAATCCTAAGACCTGCTCAAAGCGATATTCAACACCTGCAACTTTTCCGTAAAAATAGCTCCTGGTAGTCTCCCAGCTCTCTTCAGCGAGAATCCCGCCAAGCGCGCCATTGACTACATCCAGGTAATTCGCATACTCGTCACAAGAAACGGGGCTGGATAATTGTGCAATAACCCGCCATCTTGGCGCTTCAGGCCGATGACGCCGCGTAGTGTAGATGAAGGCACTGATGCCAGCTTGAGTGAGGCGATTGATAGCTTCATCAATCGACACCTGACCATCATCGTAGTCGCCGATGACTGCAGTCATATTCTCGGGAACAGTACCTGAACGGCGCGAGTTATTTGGCAATTTTGAAAACTTTAGCAAGGGCAAGCTATAAATATCCTTTGACTCAGTAGGATCACTCAGCGTGTTATTTAAACCTGACCATGTAGTTTCTTGGAGAATTCCATTAGTATTTTTGGTGTTGCTGAAGCGTGTCATTACAATTGGGAAATCGCGCACTGTCACACAATTCGATTTTTCTCCAAATTGAATATCAAAAATTTCTTCATCAACCACGTGATTCGAAAGCGCATCGCCTACGATTGGAGGGCGATGTTCAGTATTGGAATTTGTGTTGTACATGTGATCACCTCTCAGCGGCGCTTGCCACGACCGTTAAAAATCTTGCGCAACGCATGGTCTGGCGCAAGTGCAGCTTGGATTTGATTTTTTCTTCGATCGTCAAGCCATACATCGACTTCGTCTTCAAACCAAACTGCGCAGCGCGGGGTCAGCATAAAGTGCTGAGGGAAATCGCCCGCTTTTTCGAGGTTGTATTGACTTGTGCGGCTTAGGCCCGTCTTGTTTAGGACCTGTTCACGTCGCAGAGTGCGTCTGGATCTTGATTGCATCATCGTTCCCTTGGTGGTTAGTAGACGATGATGAGTTTAGAAATTCTTTTTTCCCGCGTGGTCGGGACTTTTTGGGAAGAGTACTTTGAAGAAAATTTCTCGAAAAATTCCACATAGCTGACAAAGGCTGGTTACTCGATCCCCAAGTCTTTGCGCCACTCGTTTATCCGATTAAGAGCAGATTTATCATTTATGCCGTCAAGATAGCCAGCTTTCCTAAGCATTCTTAGCCATTCACTTGCTGGCAAACGCCGCGAAGGTAAAGCATTACCTTGCTCGTCGAGGAAATCGAACGATGCGACAATCTCCATCGATTCCCTGGCTGGACGATAAGGATCGACCTGTCCATAAAATCCGATTGCCTTCAATGCAGCCGGCGCTGCATCACGCTCTGATCCACTTATCACACTGTCCTTGATTTGGTTCGCCACATGCATTGCCCAAAGCAGGGTATCCCCCACCGATGCTGAGCCATCAGCTATTTCAATCCAGACTCTGGCTGCAGTAGTCGTATCCAGCTTGCCGTCCAAGAGGCGCTGAAATTCCAAATCTCCTACAGGTTCATCAATTTTTGAAAGCTCTCTCAGATATTCGCTGATCTTCATATATCTAACTCCGAATCATCGTGCGCGGCCTCGTGAATTCTTGCCTTTGTTGCCGCAACCACCTCCATGGCAGACTCACCACGAATCCAGCAGTCGACCATATTTGACCATCCCTGCATCAAGGCACGACGTGGACCCGCATGCTTGGCGTGATTATATGCAGCTGCCACTTGATCTTTCTTTGCATGCGCCAAGCAAGCCTCAATCAGAGCCTCGGGGAATAGCGCGTCATTTAACCTGGTTGAAAACGTGCGGCGCAAGTCGTGCACGGAGAATGAATTAAATGGTTCAGCTTCGGGCTCTCTACTGACATTGACTAAAATTACAGCCGCATCGATCGTTCTGTTTAGAGTCGCGTTGCTGATGGGCTCGTCAGAGTCGTACCGCCCTGGATGTAAATACTTGCTTGATGGAAAACACGCTTTGAATGTCGTAAGAATGTCGAGCGCTTGTTCAGACAAATAAACCACATGCTCCCGATCCGCTTTCATTCGCTCCTTGGGAATGATCCACGTATCACGCTCCCAATTTATTTCCTTCCAAGTAGCGCCAATGAATTCACCCTTGCGGACGCCAGTCAGGAGCATGAATTTAACCGCCAGACGCAAGGTAGGTGCTGTGGCTGTGTGCTGCAGTGCATCGAAGAATATTTTGATCTCATGGCGGCTGAGATTACGCTCGCGCGGCTTAAACGTGGCAATTGTCTTCCGGGCGATGGCTTCAGCAGGATTCGTGATTTCCACCCCCTTTCCGATCGCATACCGGTAGGTCAGCAACACTAGCTCGCGTGCGTGAACAGCTGGACCCGGGCCGCGTTCTGCCTTTGATTTGTCCAAGAGGGTAGCCAGTGCGGTTGGCTTGATCTCGTCGAGCCGCTTCTTACCCAAAGGACCTTCAAGGATGCGTTTGTAAACAGACTTTCGTAATGCGAGCGTGGAGTCAGCCAGCTTTTCGTCACCGCTCTTCGGGTCAGCTTTGTACGTTAGATACCGCTCGACCCACGCGCCGAAGGTATCTCCGTCTGCAGTCTGGCTCCTCTTCTCGACTTTGTATTTTGAGGGTGAAATTCCATCTTCGATCTGCCTGCTGGCGCGATCACGCAAAGCCCTGGCGTCCTTAAGCGACACGACCGCTCCATACTCAAGCGCAGCGAGCCCTTCTTTCGAACGGCTATCTGTACCTGGCTGATAGCGACCGATGGTGAGGGTTTCGCGATTCCCGCAGAGGCGGTAATCGTAGCGAAACGATTTGGTCCCCGAGGGAGCAATAACGAGATACATACCCTCGCCGTCCGTTACTTTGTACGGCTTGTCGCGCGGCTTTAGCGCTTGGAGGGTTGCGTCAGTGAGAGCGGCCTTGTGGCGGGATTTGGTAGTGGCAGCGGGATTGGTAGCGTCAGAGGTGTCTAAATTAGTGGAAAGCAGCATGGGACGGTCCTTTGTAACCCTCTCCAAATACCGTCAAAATAGCTTGACGGTATCGACTCGGAGGTAAGCGAGGCACCGTGATATTGCCGTCAGAAATACCGACTTTCCACTTTTTTACCTGATAAACGAGATTGAACGACAGAGAGTGAAATTCTCTACCTAACTCGCTGATCTGATTCAGAAAAATTCAAATTTCTGATCGTGATTGAACGATGCAGAATTAATTTTGATTTATTCCCACTCGATCGTCGCCGGCGGCTTGCCCGAAATGTCATACACGACCCGGTTGATGCCGCGCACTTCATTGATGATGCGGTTCGACACGCGGCCCAGCAGCTCGTGCGGCAGGTGTGCCCAATGCGCCGTCATGAAGTCCTGCGTTTGCACCGCGCGCAGCGCGACCACGTATTCATAGGTACGGCCGTCGCCCATCACGCCGACCGACTTCACCGGCAGGAAGACGGCAAAGGCCTGGCTGGTGGCGTCATACCAGTTCTTGTGGAAATGGCCCACCGGCTGACCTTCGGCCAGTTCCTGCGGCAGCGGGATGGCCGTATTGCGCAGCTCTTCGATGAAGATCGCATCGGCACGACGCAGCAGATCCGCAAATTCCATCTTCACTTCGCCGAGGATGCGCACGCCCAGGCCGGGACCCGGGAACGGATGGCGGTACACCATGTCATGCGGCAGGCCGAGCGCCACGCCCAACTTGCGCACTTCATCCTTGAACAGGTCGCGCAGCGGCTCCAGCAGCTTCAGGTTCAGCGTCTCTGGCAGGCCGC
>JACCDU010146459.1_pt1 | contig 19897 bp, 32 predicted proteins | sample 7446081 | NCBI WGS metagenome assembly JACCDU01 (sample SAMN15323447, study PRJNA562643) | freshwater metagenome | isolation source: river surface water | place: USA:Blue River Watershed | collected 2017-08-17
GCTATGGACAGGCGATCCACTTTTAGGTTGGCAATCTTCATCAGTTCGAGAGTTACATTCCACTCCCACTCTGACATGAAGTTGCCGGGCATACGATCAGCCGATGGCCAATCAACTACGAGGGCGATCTTCAAGAGGCAACTCCAACTGAACAGGTGGATACTTATGGACGACGGGTATGTTTACCCAATGGCCATTGGCGTCGACGGTTTGCAGGGCGTAGGTCGTTGGACGCGGCTTGCCTTCTTCAGGGCCAGACCAATTCTGAACTACGCGCAGGGTGGGGACAGTGTTGCGGCACATCAGTAATTCAACGGATATTCACTGACGTGTTCGGCCAGACTGAGTTGATCCGCGCCCATGTGTTCGAGCAGGACGTTGACGGCGTTCAGGACTTGCATGTTTGTATGAACGTCTTCCCAGAGGTGGTCATTGGTTGGCTTCTTAGCTATGTCGATTTGGGTTTGACGGATGCACCAGATAGCAGTGTCGCCTGTGTTCTTGAGCATACTAATCATGAACTGTTCGGCTGCTTCTGGGTCTAACTTGATGGAGAGGGTGTGCATCTTAGCGATCCTTATAGAAGATGTGATTGTCGATACGGGCAGTCTTCCGTAAGTGGCGCCATCCTACTATGGATGTGTCGTGGAAGTAAAGAGAACGGTTGGTCAGGTCAGGGAAATTACTGAGGGCCATGCTCGCAGATTCTTTAGCTGTTAGCCAATCTTCGACGTTGGAAGGAGGCAAAGAGCGCCGAGCGGTACAGGCCCAAGAGAATTGACAGGTGCGCCCGTTCTTCTGGTAGACTACATCACAGATGTCAGCGGGGAAGCGAATGTCGTTAGCCCTATTTAGGATTACCTGGGCGACGGCGATTTGTCCTGACCTAGATTGGCCGCGAGCTTCCCAATAGATAGCCGTTGATAGGCAGTGCAGATGGCGATCTCGGTTGTTGGTGTCTTGCCATTCGAAGGGAGTCGGGTCAGGCGGTATAGCTATGGCTGGCAAGGGTTGCATCCACGTCAAGGCTACCAGCAACAGGATGGGCCAATAGAGTAGAAGGTCACGACCTAGGTGCAGCTTCATTGGAGGAGTCTCCTTTGGGCTTGTGGCACTGGGGTTGGGAGGTGAACATGGAGATGGGTGCCCCTGGTTTTCCCCACCATTTAGCGGCTGCGTCGTGGACGGCAGGAGTGAGGGCACGAGGGCAAGTGGCGGCGTCAGCGCAATCAGCATGGAACGGACAGAACGTCATGTCGCGAAAGCTTATCAAGGGGTTTCTCCTATTGTGGGAAGGTCACAAGGTTTGGCTATGATTACGGAAGGCGTTGGCTTTATCGCAGCTTCCCGTTCCTCTCGCATCTTAGCTATTTCACGGAGGGCTTCGGCGGCGTCAGCGTAGGTCGGAAACGGATAGGCGTAGAAGCACCCGATGTCGACCAGATACCACCAGCCGTTCTTCTCCTTAATCATTCCTTTTCTCCTAGTGCGTGGATGGCGTTCATCATTTCTATATCCCGCTCCATAATATCTTCAAATGTTGCGGGTGTTTCAGGCACAGATTTGTTGGCTATTACTAACCGCGCTTCTTTCAACGCATTGCGCCGGGCGGTTTTTAACCTTGTCCGCAGCTTTTCGATTTCATCAACTGCTTCTTGATAGTTAGATAGGTATGCGTGGCTGGACGCAGCGAGTTTCTGTGACTCCGCCCGCAGCTTTTCGATTTCCTGCGCCGCAGTTTCCATGTCGCCTTCGGTTGGTTCTGCGTCCAGACGCAGCCGTTCCACAATGTCGCTCATTTCTTTTCTCCTGGTTCCAGTTTGAAGTCTTTGGGAGGGTGGCCTAGATAGTCAGCTTCGTAGAAGTGGACATAGGCTCGCTGGCTTTCAGGGATCAGCAGATGGATTTTCCCGTTTACCGCCATGATAATTCGGGCCACCCCTTGACCTACCCATATACGCCCAATACTCATGGGGATTGGTTGGCCAGTGGCAAAGTCTCTTTCGAAGATCATTCCTTTTCTCCTAGCGCTGCGCGGGCAATACTACACAGTTGATCCATGTATGTCATGGGGTGTGCGTCTTGTGTGTGCGACTTGATTGCCATCAGTGCCCCACGTAGTTTTTTGATTTCGGCTTCGGCGTCGGTGAGGCGTTTGCGAAGGGCGTCATAGGTTACTTCGGACATGGGTTCTCCTGCGTTGGCAAGGGCTTCTTGTGCGCGTTGACGGACTTCATGGGAAGGCACAGTGTCGGTAGCATGAGCGTCGATTATCATGGCTACTCTTCCCATTCGATTTTAACGGTGGCGATTTTTAAGGATGATTTTCCAGCATCTTCTTCTGTTGGATAGATGATGATGCCTGTGTGATTGTTAGGATAGATATTAATCCAACCTTCGCGCTTGACTTTGCGGTTGCGGATGGCAGGTCCCCCTACTGCGGGTTTGCCGTTCTGATGGTAATGTGCTGTCCTGCTACCATTGTTGTATTCAATCTGAATGGTTACCAAAATTTCACTGCCCAATCTGTAATCGGTAGAAATCATCCGCGCAGGATGGCCGTTCACGGTTTCGATAGGCTTGGACCAGTCGATAGACATGTGAGTTCTCCTTGAAAAGAAAAAGGGAGCAAGCCTAAGCCTACTCCCCAGTTGTTACGGAATGGAAGGTCGAAAGTTACGCAGCCCTGTTAGCCATATACCATTCGACAGAATTGTAACCACGGATTTCAGGGAACGGACCCTTGACAGAACCATCAGGCTCGGTGGTTGTCTTGTGAACGATGTCGAGGACGACTTCGCTGCTAGGCAGAATCTCCATAGCTTCGGTGAAGGTCTTGCCCTTAACGTCCTTGTTGATACGCATGAGGTTCTGGCGCGTAATGTCAACGGACTTGTCAGTCACCCAGAGGGCGCCGCTAACAGGACGAACACGAGACATAACTACATCACCCATGTCCAGGCTGTGCAGCGGTTCGATAAGGGTGAACTCCATGCGAATGCCGGGACCCTTGCTACCTTCGATACGCTTCACGCTACGAACACGAGCGAGATATGGACCCTCTGGGGGAAGGCGACGAGAAGGCTCGTCAGAGGAACCACCGATTACTTGATCGAAAAGATTGTCAGCCATTAGCTGTTTCTCCATATGGGTTGTCGTAAAGACAGGGCAGCTTATACATCCAGGCTACCACCCTGTCAAGCATTGCCTGGAAATTATTTTGCAGAGGACTTATTGCGAAGCGACTCAAGGAACTCCATCACTTCACGTTTCTTCCGCGCAACAGCAACAGCGTGAGCGTCACGATCTACCACGCCGAGTTGTAATTGTAAGCGCCCAATCCGCCCATCCTTTGGACGTTCTATATATCCAGTAGTGGTTTGGGCTTTGCATGTTTGCATGAGTCATGCTCCTTTGGTGAGGCGGTTGAGCATCGAGGCGAGGTCGTAGGGTTCGACTGCCTTGATGAGGGTGGGAGCAGAGGTGCGAAGCGAAGCCTTGTCAGTGGCAGCAGTCTTGAAAGAGCGGTTGCCAGCACGGTCCACTTCGAGGTGCCAGATATCAGAGAAGTAAGTCTGCATTTTCTTTGAGAACTTTTCTCCGATGCCGACAGGGATGTCACGGGACTTGCCAATGATCCTACCTTGATCGTCCTTCTCCCCAGTCTGCATGAGGTGGGTAAGCAGGATGACAGAGGCTTTCATGTTCACGCCAGTCAAGCGGTCGAGGATGTCCCCATAGTAGGCGCCTGCAATCTGGTAGTGCGAACGGTTGTCCTTCATAGCAGTGCGATCAGCGGGGGCAGCAGCCAGAAGCATGTCGCCAAGGAAGGTGCCGCTATCAATGACCACTACATCCTTGGCAGTCCATGAAGTGCAGGGTCCCAGGTCTTCGGTATCTGTCTTCCAGTGGAGGATGGTGCGAGCAAAGCGCTTGGCCTCGGCATGGATGCTGGCAGGGGAAGCGGGAGCCGTGTCGAACAGGGACAAAGCCGATTGCTTAGCTGCGGTATAGGTGTTGATGTAGACAGGGGCATGGCCCGGCTTGAGGTAGTCGTCGATGATCCGGCTGTTCTGGTCGAAGTCATGGATGAGCAAACGGTAACCAGCATTGGCCAGTTGTGCGAGTGCTCCAGTCTTACCAGAAGCAGGTTCACCACAGATGAGAATGCGCGGTGGCATCTTCACGGATTCAAAGTTAGGCATCGAATAGATTCTCCACGGTTGGTTCGATTGAATTGTTGCGGGGGTCTGTTGCCCATTGTGAACAGAAGGAAGCAACCTTGCACCATCTGACACAGCGAGTAGCTATGCCCGGTCTGAACTCCACTGTCAAGTCTTTGGAGGTGCTGGCAAACTCTTCTGCCTCTGACTGACTTTCGAAAAGACGCACAGCTTTGACGCGCCCCTTCTTCATGACTGCCCACAAAGGGTCCTTCGCCCAGATGTCTTCGTCAGTGCATGGCCTAGGAATTTCTTCCTGATGTAGACGGATGCGACCTTCGATGAAGGCGAGGGTTTGTTCGTCAGTCCAGATAGGAACGTCTATCATGAACAAGGCAGAGGTCGGATAGTAAGGATCGTTCTTTGCCTTGATTTCATCGTAGTCCCAAACAGCTACAAAGATGCTGACCTTGTTGATGGTTAGACCCTTCTCCTTCTTTAGCATGTAGCGGTAGATGTTGGTCTGCTGTTCCCATTCACGAGGCAGCTTGTTGTTCTTTACCTTGTAGGCTTTGCAGGATTTGACATCGATCAATTCGCCTTCGCCCAGTAGAACTAGATCGAACTGACCCTTGATCTTCCAGCCCAGGCACTCAGTGTAAACGCTCTTCTCGGACAGGGTGTTGTAGTCATGAAGAGCTGCAAGCTCGATAAGGTAGTGAAAGGATCGACCACGAAGGGATGCAATCCTATCGCTGATGTCTTCCACTAGTTCATCGTCATGCTTAATGAGAAGGTGCCGCATCTGAGGGGGAGACAGCATCTCTGTCACTGATATGTCAGCGTCGCCCTTAGAGTAGGGGTCTTCGGACAGTATCTTGACTGCTAGGTCTGGCAGGTTCTGGTTGTTTGTGTATTTCATATCGCGGTATCCATGCTGGCCGGGGCCGTAGCTTTCTTCTTACGGGTGGCGGCATTGGCCTTCTTGATCTTAGCTGTAGCTTCGGCAAGGGCTGCTTCATCTTCGCGTGCTTTGCGGTGACGAGCATTTATCTTGCGGAGTTCTTCGATCAAGACATCCAAGTCTTCACGGGTATATTCTTCGGGGTCTTTGGCAAAGACTTGAGCGGGTGTCAGTTTGCCAAGAGGAGAACCAATAGGCTCACCAGAATCATCATGTGTATTAGGCGCATCTGTGTCGGACATTCTATATCTCCTTGAGGGTAAAGAAGGGAGAGCATAAACCCTCCCCACTCGATTGGCAATTAGGCTTGCCAAGGACCATCCTTATCCTCGTCCCAGATGTTACCCCAGAAGTAGGAATTTTCTTCCGCGTTATAGGTAGGCTGGATGGAAGAGGCGAAGTGCTGGTCCTTGAAGACGTCGGTTGCACCCACAATCTCGAAGGCTACAGTATACTTGCAGGTCCGCAGCTTTTGATTGTTGTAATCAGAAGGGACGGAGACGACGTCGGCAGGGTTGATCTTAACTGCGACCAGCTTGTCACCACTGCACATGAAGTTCTTAGCGTATTGGTAGGCAGCAGCGTGGAAGCCATAGCTACAGGTCCGGTCACGGTTGTCGTCTACGTCACGGCGCTGCATTTCCTGAGTAACACCAGGGCTATTGTCGAACTGTCCAGAGTGCTTGTCGCGGAAGTCCTTGGTCACCGCCTTGTAAGCGAGGAAGCATCCATCCTCAGTGATAGGAAGATCAGCCGCTTCGAGGAACAAGTAGAGTTCATTGCGGCTTGTCATGGATGGGTTAGCCATAAGGTTGTCCACGAACTTACAGTAGTGTTCGATAGGTAAGCCCGCGTTGAAGAAGCCTGTCAGCTTGTCGGCAAGGTAGCCAGTGAGGGGAGCGCCCCGATAGAGGACACCATTCTCAGAGACTTGCACATTGCCATGGCTAATAGTTGTCACATAGCAATTGACTGAGGCCATTTCGAGAGCGTGATCCCAGTCCTTGTTCTTGATGGCTTCGACGACAGCCTTGAAGTTGATGTGGCTAGAGTCGATCAGGATAGGGGCTTGGCCCTGGGGAAAGAGGGCGAGAGAGTTAGTCTTGAGGATGTAGGGAAGCATGGTTTGGTTTCCTTTCAGCGGTTGATGTAGTTGTGGAAAACGTGGTTGGGAAGCTGTGAGAAGTTGACATAGTTGAGCATGGGATGGGCGTTTAAGAAAGACTGCCATGCATCGGACAGCATTCTCATATAGACATTTACCTTGTCAAGAGCTGCCTTGTGTGAGGGTGAAGCCCATTCTCCCAGCGGATCAGGGTTGCCCGAAGGGTATTCAAACCTGCCGACAGGTAAGTGGGGAGCCAGCAGCTTGAGAAACTTTTCAGCACCAGGCATAGACAGCTTACCAGCAATCGCTCTTCGTAGATCGTTGGCGAGGTCAGCAAACCTTGTCTGGAGGTAGACGTTGAGCTTGATGTGGAAGGCGTGGTCGTAGACTTGCTGGTCAGTGACGTTAGCTGCAAGCCAATCAGGACTAAACTCCTGCCAGCCATGGGTTGCCAGTGTCTTTTGAAGGCGGGCAGACTTGAGGGCAGACCTAGAGATACCGATGACACGAGTGCCATCAGGAACAAATCCCGCTCGACGAGTCAGCTTCAAGACCCAGCGTGAGTTATGCATTGGATGGCCGCCGTCGAAGCGGATGTAGAGACCACCACCCTTGAGATCGATGGGAGCAGTAGTCCGCTCATAGGTATAGGAATCGTCGCCTGATTGAAAGACGTAGCCTTGGGTCTTGGGGAGTGATCCTGCTGCGGTTCGCTCTGACTTCGGCGCGTCTTCTAGTTCTTCGACGTTATCGGGTTCGGGTAAACCATTGTCGGAACAGAACTTTTCCAGGTCTTCGAAGGGCATACCCACAAAGATGTAGACGTTGACTTCCTGCTTGCCTTGGCTTGGGTCCAAGTAATTGTAGCGGAGCTTGGAGTAGACATTGGCCGAGAGTTTGGGCGCCCAAGCTATGTAGGTTTCGGGTGAGCAAATTACCTTGGAGCTAAAGGTGTATTCGTTGTTGGAGGTGGCACCCTTTTGGAAGTTCTTCCAGTGGGAACGCTTCTCATAGATGGTGATGGAGCTAGGAATGGAGAAGGCGTTGGGCAAGTCTACGTTAAAGGAAGCGTCGATCTGCTTGCCTTTCCACAAGAGTTTGCCAGAGCTTGCCAAAGATCGCATAGCACGTTGCACATAGTTATAATCGGAGAGATCACTGTAGAGGTAGCGACGGGCATGGAAGAGGGAAGGCTGTGCCTCGAAGTCTTTGACAGCGTTCTTGATTAGTTCCTTGGTCACCACGTTGCAAGTCTTGACGAGGGTGTCGATGGTGGCAACGTCATAGGAAAGAGCTTCACGGGAAGGGCTGATGTTCACCGATCCTACCGGAAGGTTAATGATAATGTTGCCGCCTTCAATGATCTTGGTTACCTCGTCAGACAGTTTGTGCCGCAGTGCTTGCATGTTCAGGGCGTAGGGAACCAGTCCTACGAGGATAGTAGTTGGCTGGGTGATATCCTTGAGAAAGCACCACGTTGGCAAGCCGTTGAGAATGGCTTCGGATTTGATGTTGATGTGATTGAAGATGGGTTCGACGGAAAGGTGAAGACCAGAGATAGTAGGGAGGACAGGCCACCACCGATAGTAACGGGATGCTTCGGATTGCCAGTCAGTAGGATGCTTGGCAGAGACCCTGACTTCCAGGCCAGAAGGTTCTAAGGAAGGGCTGCGTGCCACAAAGTTTACGCGAGGCAGACCGCCGTCCTTGTAGCAGATGTATTGGGATTTGATTCCGTCGTGCCACGAGGTGACAGTGAATTGGTCTGCTACTGCGAAGGGTGACTTAGAGCCAAGGCCAAAGCCGCCGATCATGTCATTGGACTGGTCCTTAGTGGAACGAAAGTAGGTGGTGTAGAGTTCCATCACATCGGCTTGAGAGAGGCCGGGACCGAAGTCCCTGACCGAGAAGTAAGGCTCTGAGAAACTAGGAATATGGACCTCGATCTCAGAGAGCGGCTTGCCTGCTTGGGTGTGAGCATCGGCTGCATTGCAACTGATTTCACGGATGACGGCAAGGACTTTGTGCTGGTAGAGGTTGGAGGAAAGAATCTCAAAGGCTTTGGGTGAGGCAGCGATTGTGAAGTGATTGCCAGCACCAAGGCCGCTAGAGATAATGGGATCATGTTCCTGAGTGAGAAGCATCTTAGGCTCCCTTCGTTGTCCGGTTGAAGATCCAGTTCTGCGCTTCGCTGATAGTGTTGACTACCCGAATGACTTGCCAAGCAGTAGCACGCCAGCCACCGGTGCCTTTCAAGTAGATAGCCTCAAGCTCGGGGTCTTCGTCAAGTGTGGGATCAGGGTAGGGCAGCTTTGCCCAGATGTTGACACGACCATCGATGCGAGGAGCAAAGTCATAGATGTGGAAGCGCTTGTTAGACATTGTGATTGTCTCCGAGGAAAGCAGATTGAGGGAACTTGCGAAGGCGACCTTTGGCTTTTAGTCCTACGATACAGGGGGAAGGATCGAGGAAGCGCAAGTCATCGTCATCGCCATTGATAACAGGGTGACCAAGCCATGTGTCGGGCAAGCCGTTGAGGAAGGGGACAGCCACATTCATGCCGTTAGCCAGGGCCTTGCGACAGTCAGCAAGGTTATTGCCCGAGAAGCTGAACGTCAGTTTGTAGTTGGCGGGGAGTCCCTTGCGATTAGGAATCTTGGTGTAGTCGTAGAAGGGAATGGTGCGCCAACGCTGGGGAATACCATGCCGTTCCCACCTCTCGTCTGACAGGATGTTAAGGCGGATGGCTGGCTCCAAGTCTAGGGCGCGAGCGTTCCGGTCGAAGTTATAGATGTCAGCGTTGAGCCAATGCAGGAAGTTTTCGCGATCCTCGAAAAACATCTTGGTCTTCTTGATGCGAGCCTCTTGCACATTACGCATGGCGCCACGGCCTGCCCAGTTAAGACAAGCTACGCTGCATTCGGTGCTGTGGTTGGCGCAAGTATTGTAACCAGATTCCCAAGCGGGAGAAAGGGAGAGGCCAGCAGTAGCATAACCTCGGGTGGTCCCTTTCATGATCTTGGGGTTGCCTACTGTAAGCAGGGTGACGCCCCGTTTCAGACGGCTGATTAGTTTGGTGTCCATGGCTTCAATCCTTGAGGATTCCGATGTGATGAACATAGCTCTTGACAGCCAGCAATTCGTGGTCCAGCTTTTCGAGGACTTCCAAGATGCCGTAGAATTTAGCCCAGGTTTCTTCTCTCAGGTCAAGATTTTCGGACAGCCAGTTAGCTGTGGCGCTGATCGAATCGCCGAGAGCAATGGCATCTTGCATAAGTTCTTCGATGGCCCAAGTTTCTTTGGACCAGTTTACCCAGTCGGGTTCGCCATGTGTCGTGTCCATTAGATTGCATCCTCTTTGATTGGATAGGCTTCGCAGGCTTCGATCACAGCCAGGATTCCCTTGGCCATGGCAGCATGTCGAGCATTGGCTACACGAAGGGCCTTATAATCGCCGCTTGTGCTAAGATAGGGGTAGGTAGTCCGCAAATCTTCTAGCAATTCTATGATCTGCTTTCTGTGAGTGAACAAGGAATTGTAGAAGGCGATCTGCTTTTTGAGGGGACGGGTATACATTACCAAATCCTCCAGAGTTGACGGCCCCATCTGACATAGAGCCACCCCAATGCACCCCGTTTGAAACGAGGCAACCAATAAAAAGGTTTGGACATGATTGCTACTCCATAAGTAGCGTTTCGATAGACAGCGGATGCTGCCGGAACCAGCCAGGATGACTAGCTCTGGAAGCACCCCACCGAAGTGAGGCACCCTCTGCTAATAGCCCAGGAAGATCAGGACTTCAAGGACAATCAGCACCCAAATGGCGAGGATGAAAGATGACACGACACCAATCAGGCTGAGTTCTAGGTATTTGCTCATAGGTTATTCTCCTTTGGTTTCGAGGTGGTCGGCAGCCATAGTCAGGATGTTGGCTAGGGAGCGCAGCTGCTCGGCATTGAAGTAGATGCAGGGGTCGGCAACGGTAGTTACCATTTCGATCTCGAAGCTACAAGTATTTTGATATTTGTTAATGCCCCATGCGTAGGGTTCAGGGTCCCTATCATAGACGATGTGGAGGAGGTCGCCGTCAACGTCTTTGAAAGCTACTTTGACCATGGTTAGGCATCCTTTTCAAGGGTTTCAAGGTAGGCAATTGCCGTCAAGCAGGCTTCATTAAGCTGCCGTAATTGCTCCAGCTTAAAGAAAACTAGGGTGCCTGCTGTGAACTCCAACCAAAAACCTTTTGAATAGCGGCCTTCTTTGTTTTTGGAAACGGGTTCTATAACAAGCATATCCCCGTCAACATCAGAAATGACAATACTCTCGTCCATGGTTAGGCTCCTTTGGAGATGGATTTGAGGGAGTCGCGGACTCGTTTAGCTATGTCACCACGCCAGTGAGTCATGTTGTTCAGGATGTAAAGGGCCTGGACCTTTTGCTCATAGGGATCAGTGACTAGGAGGCCGTGCTTGGCGTAGGCAATGGCATAGTTAAGGGCGCGGACACCCTGATGGGCGACGATAGAACGGCAGGCTTCATGGAAAGTCATTGGGTGAGTTCCTTTGCATCGAAGAAGAGACCTTCATTGACGGCTACTGTTGTGACCTCTTCGATAAAGAGGGGAATGAAAGGCTCATTGTTTCTGCTAGAGATTAGGGCAGATTCGTCATGGGCCATTTGAAGAAGCTCCAGCAATACGACATGAGGCTTCAAGTAAGCGTAGGGAGAATCTTTGCCTCTTACTAAATGCGCAACGGACTTTCCTTCCATGTATTCGTCGTAGATGTAGTCTGGGATCAGATGGCCTACGGCACACTTAGCATCTTGGCTACCGCGATAGCGACACTTAGGGTCAGGTGATGAGCCTGCCATGGAAGGGCGACCTTGGGCTAGGATAGCTGCGACAACGAAGTCGAATATCTCTTGAGGGGGGACAGGTTCGTTGTTCAGAAGGCGATCTAAGATGGTCATTGGGCAGACTCCTTAGGAGATTCAGAGGGAGAGGGAGCTTGTGCATGGGCTACCATTTCGGAATAAATGTCTATCAGAATAGGCAAAATCGACCTAAACTGAGAGACATTCAAAGAGATTCCAGCACTAGCACTATCTTCATCGATTAGAAGGTAGAGGGAGTTGTCTGAATCATGGCGAATGGTAAGTGTGGCGCCATAGGTATCTTTGATTGCCAGTTCCACTAACATAGGGATTAGCACTCCTGCTAACTAGAACAGTCAGGCGAGATTGCACGGCTGCTCTAGGTAATAGGTAGTGGTGGCTAAATTCGCTCTTTTGTTGGGCTGTTGCCAAGATGTCTCGACGGCTGCTAAGCTACACTTACACCCAGAGCATTTTAATGATGGGTCCACCGCAAAGATAATCTTATATGCGCCTTAACGACCAGGGAGATCGGGGCGACGTCGGGAACCATAGACCGGATCGATCGGCATGTCAAGCGAAAATTTTTCGCCAACGATTTCAACGGGTTGCGGGTCGATGTTGATGTGGGATGTGAATTTGCAGATCGGCAATTGTTGCAAGACGGCACGCTTGGTTCTGTCTCTAAAAGGGATTGACTTCCTAGGAAGAGTGTTTTAAAATGAGACTTCTCTTCCGCCATTCCAGAAGTATGTATATAGTTTACTTTTGCTAAGTATATAGAACTCACCCAGGGGAAGTTAAAAATCCAATGAAATCAAAGGTTTAGCTAATCGCGGTGAGTGAGTGAGAATGGTGAGGGAACCTTTTCTAAAATTAGGAAGTATATAGTATATAAAAGGGGGTGGATTTTACGCTCACCTCTCTCACCTCTAGGATTCTGTCGTTAAATCAATGGGTTAGGGTCTGTTCTGTTCTGTGAGCGAAACGGTGAGATTCTGCTTCTGTCCGATTCTGTCCTGGTCTAGGTCTTAACTAGGTCTTAACTAGGTCTTAACTAGGGAGGATGAATACCCGAGTGAATTGGTCGGGAATGCCTAGTCTAGGTTAGGGAAAGCTAATGTAAAGGAATGAATAGTTGAATGGACGTTGAATAGTTGACGGAAATTAGTTAGCATAATTTATCTTTACTCCCAGGGCGGAATGGTGAGAATGCGGCTTGCCAAGGCGGTTAGCGTTAAGGCGGGTTCCGGCCCTACCGGAGGTGCAAACCAAAGGAATAGCACCATGTCTAAAACCCTCTCTTTTGATTTCACGGCCGTTGAATTGAAGGAAAGCGCTGGGGTCGACAAAAAGGGTAAGCCCGTAACTTGGGTTAATTTTAATATAGAGCCGTTTGTTGCTGCGATTGTGGTGGAGGTGGCAAAGGCTAATGGATACCATGTGCCGACTGATGGGCTGGGGTGGTCCTGCCGGGCTAGGATGAAGGGCTTGGGCATGGGCGCCGGGTTTGTGAAGGCTGCAAAGCCCGTGGAAAAGCCTATAGAGAATGGGGCGCCTAATAAGGAATTGCTGGCCCAGCTTGAAGCTATAAAAGCGGAAAATAAGGAATTGATGGCGTTTATTCGCTCTCAAATGGCGCAATCCAAGCCTAGTGAAGCCCCAGTAGGAACCACGATTACTAGGAAGCGCAAAACCGGAACCTAAAAAATACAATAAAATCAGCTAGTTAGCCTCTAGGTCGAAAGGCCTAGGGGTTTTTTCTTATCTAGGAGTAGGATTGTTTTCCTATTCTCAGCCAGGCAGACAGTGAATAGATTCCTAACAGCGCCAGGCCAAAACTGTATTTATTCCTATTTCGAGGGGGTAGGGTAGGTGGGGGCTGGAAAATATGTGCCAGTCAGGGCTAGCGTCAGCATACCCCTACCAAAATCGCGCATATTTTTAGACCTGCCTCATTTTCGCCACAATCACCTACCTAGGCAATCTATAATACGCCTCTTGCCCCACTATCCCATTCGCCAGTATCCGTTCGACGGTCTCCAGCCACACCCACATAGCCTGCCCACTTTCTTCATCCCTAACAAACACCGGATGCCAAGCAAACCACCTATGCCAATCAAACCTCAAATCAGGCTTCACTTTCATTCTCATCCTGCTCTTCTACCCTCACCACCCATCCGTGTCAACTCCCCCTAAAAAAAAATCTCAGATTTCTAAAATTGTCACGGCGCCCTACCCTAGATTCTCACTACTTTCTCACCTAACTCTCACCCCAAATCCCCTTTAAAATCAATCAACTAACGCAAAAGTGAGAAAGGTGAGAATGGTGAGCACCCCCTTCTTAAAGAAAAAGAAGGTATATATACTATATAAAGGAAGCCCAAAAAGCCCTCACCTCTCTCACTTCTCACTTTCCCTTTAAAATCAATGACTTAGCAACTTCCCGGTGGTGAGCTTCGCAGTGAGTTTCTCAATTCGTTTCGTTCAGCTCACAGATAAATACACAGGCCGCATTTTTGGCAGTTTAGCAGTAAATCAATAGTACTATAGGTTCTCCAAAAAGTCAACCACGTTCCCCAAAGGGTCCCACGCAAAGCGTCCTCTTGACAATCCCAAGCCCCAATGCTATATTCCCATCGCTGGTCCAGTCTCGTCCAAGCACACGGGGTTACTGGTCCGGCACAAACTCTTGGTTACGATTGGGAAGGGAACCTTTCGTATGCGGCGCCGCAGCCAAGGGGGACTAGCCTAGAAGGACACTAAGTCCTCGTTCGACTACAAACTAAAATGTCACTGTACGCCTACATTGTTCCTTGCTCCTAGCCCCCAGGGTCCCTGTTCACACCAGGATAAACTCTGGGGGTTCTTTATTGACACCTTCCGGCCCCAATGGTACAAAGCCCCTCCACAAGCAAGGAGCAACCCCGTGGACAAAACCTACGACCGCTTCGACTTTGAACAGGCTATCATGCAGTGCTGGGGCATGGTCGACGACCTCAAAGCCTTCCGTAAAGCCGATGCCCCTCTCGACACCTACGACGCCCTGGCCAAGGTCTACCAGCAGCACTTCGAATACCTCTGGGAAATCTTCGAGTTCCTTATCGAGGAAGGCAAACTCACGTGAGCGAATCCATGGAACTCACTCACCAAGACCTCGTCGAGGCGTTTGACCGGGTCATCAAGCAGCTCGAAATCGTAGACAAGTCAAAAATCTTCAAGGCAATCAACGTAGGCATGTTCGACATTGACGACGCAGTCCGAGTCCTCTCCGGCTTCAAAGGCAAGCTTATCGTTGACGCCCACGCGAAAGGTATCCTCGAATGGAAGTGACCTACCTCAACCACATGGGCACCGATCTGACGGTCGTGAATGCGGCTCGTGTATCCTTTGGCAAGCGTACCATGGAGTTCCGTCCCGGTAAAGACGACCGCCTAATCCGCTTCCTGGCCAAGCACAACCACGTTCTGCCATTCGCCCACCCCCATATCAGCCTCCACTTCAAGGCTCCCATTTTCGTGGCCCGTCAGCTTGCCAAGCACCAAGTAGGCTTTGTGTGGTCCGAGATCAGCCGCCGTTATGTGAAGGACGACCCAGAACTATACTGGCCCAATAAGTGGCGCAAGGCAGCCGCAGATGTCAAGCAGGGCAGCAGTCAAGAAGAGTTCACTGATCCCTTCGGCTCAGCACTGCGTGCCCATACAACTGCTCGTGCCTTGGTCTGGGACTATAAGCGCCTTGTCCTAGACGGCATGTGTCCCGAACAAGCCCGGATGATCCTCCCGCAAAATATGTACACGGAGTGGCATTGGACGGGTTCCCTTTTGGGCTGGAGTCGTGTATGGAACCTGCGTGTCAAACCCGATGCCCAGGAGGAAACCCGTGAAATTGTGCAACTAATTGGCCCCATCATTCGGCCTCTATTCCCGTTCTCATGGGCGGCATTGACGTCCCCAGAACTGGAAAAATAACCCAACCTCTGGTATACTACAATACATTCCCCAAACAGGAGCAATCATGCGTAATTCACCTGAAGTGCGTACACCATCCGTGCGTGCATCCACTATCATTCGCCGTACCTATTCCCGTCCCCTCGACAACGGCACCTTCGAAAGCTGGGACGATATCGTGGGCCGCGTCATCAGTCATCAGCGTTGGCTCTGGCAGCGTGCTCTCGGCGATAAACCCCTGAACAAGACCCAGGAGTCCGAACTCGAAGAACTGCGCGAAGTGCTGTTGACCCGTGCTGGTTCCGTCTCTGGCCGTACCCTGTGGCTGGGTGGTACCGATGTCGCCAAGCGCCGCGAAGCCTCCATGTTCAATTGTGCCTTCACCAAGATCGAGACAGTCCATGATGTCGTTGATGCCTTCTGGCTCCTCCTACAAGGGTGTGGCGTGGGGTTCGAACCCGTTGTCGGTACCCTCAATGGCTTTACTGCGCCGATGGAAATCGAGGTGGTCCGGTCTGAGCGTCATCTACTGGAACAGAAGAAAGGCCGCGAAACCAATGTCGAAACTCATACCCAAGAGAATGGGAAGGAAGTCTGGACAATTACTGTGGGTGATAGCGCAGAGGCGTGGGCCAAGTCGGTGGGTAAGATGCTCGCTGGTAAGCGGAAGGCTGACATTCTACGACTTGACTTCTCGCAAATTCGTCCCAGCGGCCAGCGTCTTAAAGGCTATGGGTGGATTTCGTCGGGTGATGAGACTTTTGCACCGGCAATGCAGCGTATCGCAGAAATTCTCAACGCTCGGGCTGGTCATCTCCTTTCCCGAATGGACATCCTCGACGTACTCAACCACCTCGGCACAACCCTCTCCTCACGCCGCTCGGCTGAAATTGCGCTCGTTCCTTATGGCGATGCCGAATGGGTAGACTTCGCTAAAGCCAAGAAGGACTTCTGGGTCCACAATAACTTCCACCGTCAGCAGTCCAACAACTCCGTAATGTTTAAGTCGCGTCCCTCCCGTGATGACATTGCCAACTTGTTCAACATGATGCAAGACGCTGGTGGCTCAGAACCCGGTTTCATCAACATGGTCGAAGGCAAGCGTCGTGCTCCTTGGATCAGCGGCGTCAACCCCTGTGCTGAAATCCTGTTGCCCAACAAAGGTTTCTGCAACCTCGTCGAAATCAATCTGAGCCACTTCCAGGGTTGGAACGCTAGTAAGCTGTGGCGTACTGCTGAGTTGCTGGCCCGTGCCAACTATCGCCAAACCTGCGTCAACTTGGTCGACGGCGTCCTCCAGCGTGCATGGCATGAGAACAATGAGTTCCTCCGTCTGTGTGGTGTGGGCGTTACTGGCGTCGCAGAATGGGAACCAGCGGGTGATCCGGCAGTGTGGCGTATGCTCCGTGACAAAGTCAAGCGGTCTGCCTATCAAATGGCCGACGAACTGGGCTTGCCGCGTCCCAAAGCAGTCACCACAGTCAAGCCATCGGGCACCCTGTCCAAGATTATGGACACTACTGAGGGCGTTCACAAGCCGCTGGGCCGTTACATCTTCAACAATGTGCGTTTCAGCAAGCATGATCCCTTCGTAAATGAGCTGATTGCCGCCAACTACCGCGTCTTTGAAGACCCGTCTAGCCCAGATGCAGTCCTTGTTACCTTCCCAGTGGCCTATGAGCGGGTCAAAATGGACGAAGTTGACGGTAAGTTCGTGAACTTGGAGCCTGCTGTGGTGCAATTGGCCCGCTACAAGACCCTCATGGACAACTATGTGGACCACAATTGCTCCGTTACCATCAGCTACAGCCCCGAAGAAGCCCCTGAAATCGTGGATTGGCTCCATGAAAACTGGGATTCCTACGTCGGCGTGAGCTTCTTGTACCGTACTGATCCCACTAAGACCGCAAAAGACCTGGGTTACCTGTATTTGCCGCAGGAAGTGGTCTCTGGTGAGGACTTTAGCGCCTATGTAGCCACCCTAAAGCCTCTTAACGGTCAGGAAATGGGTACTCAAGAGCTTGTAAGGGAAGCAGATGACTTCGAAATCGACACTGGCACGGAATGTGCTACAGGCGCCTGTCCAATCAGGTAATGTAAGGAGTCCATGCCGTGGAATATGCCATATTATTGGGGGTGCTTATGACCGTCGCTGTGGTGGTTGCCTCCGTACTCTTGAGGAAGTTGAAAACTGGAGCAGATATACTACTGAGGAGAAGCAACGTATCCTCCGGTTACTACCACTAAGAGCTTGAATTATAGAAGTCAGTAGGTTATTATGCCTCTGGCTTCTATTTTTTGGAGTTGGCCATGCAATTTACGGTTGTATACTCAGATGGCGTCTGGTCATTCAAGGTATCCTCACTGGAAGATGAACCAGACTACCTAGAAGAGTTCGAGATTACCAAACTCGAAGAGGCTCAAAACATTGCTGATGAGCTGATCGCCGAAATCATGGAAATGACCGACGACATATTCGATGATGTTGAGCAGATGGACTTTCTGACCAACAATCAGAAGCAGTAATAGGTCCCGGTGTCCCCTCAACTCGCTAAAGAGGAAGCCATCGAGGAGTTTACGGAAATGGTCAACCTTGATCGCAAGGTGGCTGCCGTAATCTCCAAGGTGCTTGCCCGTTCCCCCTCTGCCATCCTGATAGCCTGGGAAGAAGAGGGCGCTGTCAAGGCCACTACCATACCGTTCTCCACCTGCTTGGTCAAGGGAATGGTCGACACACTATTCGACATGGTGTTTGGAGATGACAATGACACTGAAGAGTCTGATGACCCATCTTGAGCTTCGCTTGCTAGACTGGAATAAATTACTTAATTATGTTATACTTGTCCGCTAACAAGACTGGACAGGTGGTATGGCAACATCTCAAAAGATTTCGGAACTTACGACAGCGGGTCCCCTTACCGGCGCTGAACTAGTTCCCATTGTCCAGAATAGCGGTACCCTCCAAACCACTGTTTCCATCATTGCGGCCTTTGCCACTGTCTCTATTCTGCCTGTAGTCTCGGCCCTTGGTACCCAGATCGCCCAGGTCTCAGCCATCGCCTCTGCCAATTCTATTGCTATTACTTCCGTACAAGCTGATGTTTCTGCCCTGCAAATTCAAGTGGCTTCCGTCTCTGCCGTCACTTCTGTCAACTCCGCAGCCATCACCTCCATCAACAATGCCGTCTCCGCCATCGAAGTCCGCGTCTCCAGCGTCTCTGCTGCCGTAGTTTCTGTCAATGCGGTTGTATCTGCTCTCGATACACGGGTTGCGGACGTATCGGTATTGGTTTCTTCAAATGCAGCCCAGATTGCTACCGTGTCGGCTTTGGTGTCTGTTAATGCTGCTCAAATATCTAATGTCTCTGCTTTGGTATCAGGTAATACAGCAGCGATTACTTCGGTCAATGCCGTTATTTCAGCTCTTGACGTCCGCGTCTCCATCCTTGAAGTAGCGGTCTCCAACATCGGTGACGTCTCGGCTATCGCAGCTTTGCTGCCCCAAGTCTCCAACCTCGCTATCGACGTATCCCTCTTACAAATCCAAGTCGACAATGTTTCCGTTCTAACTTCCATCAACGCAGCTTCCATCACCTCTATCAATGCAGTCGTCTCGACCAAGGTCAATCGCGTCGGCGACTACATGGACAGCGTCCAGTACATCGAGTTCGACACTTCTACCAGCTTTGCTGTTTCTGTCGGGCGTCTGACCTGGGATATCACGCACGGTACCCTTGATCTGGGTCTCATAGGCGGCAATGCCAACCTGCTTCTGGGTCAGCGCGAAGTCGTCTACTGCTACAACAACTCGGGCGCCACGATCCTTAAGGGTAAAGTTGTACAAGTAACAGGTGCCTCTGGCCAGCGCCTCACCATCGACCTTGCCCAAGCGAACTCGGACCTCAATAGCCTCACGGTTCTTGGTGTTGCCCTAGAAAACGTATCGGTCAACTCTTCGGGCTTTGTGGCCACCGATGGTGTCATCGATAACGTCGACACAAGCAATTTCACTGATGGTCAGATCGTCTTCCTGTCTCCGGTGTCGGCTGGTGAACTTACCGCTACTAAGCCCGTTGCTCCTCAGCACATGGTCCAAATCGGCTACGTCGTCAAGGGCGGTTCGGTCGGCGGTGGTTCCATCTACGCTAAGGTCCAGAACGGCTACGAACTGGGCGAATTGCACGACGTTAAGACTTCCGCTTCCGCTTCCATCGCCAACAACGAAGTCCTTGCCTATAACACAAGCGCAGGTGTCTGGACCAACTCGACAGTCCTCCTAGACGTCCAAGCTTCAGTCAGCGCCCTCAATGTCCAGATTGCTGCTGTCAGTGCCAATACCTCTGCCCTTTCTGCCCAAATCGCTGCTGTTTCGGCTTCAGTATCGGCGCTTCAAATTCAAGTCAATGCCGTTTCTGCCGCCTTAACATCCACTAACAATGTAGTGTCAGTTCTTGAAGTCCGGGTTAGCAGTGTGTCTGCGCGGGTCTCCAGCTTAGACGTTCGGCTAACTGCGGTTTCGGCTTCAGTATCAGTTCTCCAAGTTCAAATCAACACTGTCTCGGCGGCTCTCACATCCACTAACAATGTGGTGTCTGCTCTCGAAGTCAGAGTCAGTACCGTCAGCGCCTTGGCGTCTACTACCAAAGTTCAAGTGGATGCTGTATCGGTGGCAGTCAGCGCCCTTCAAGTCCAAGTCAACGCGGTATCAGCGGCAGTCTCAGCAGCCCTCGTCTCAGTAAGTCAGCGGGTCCTGAAGGCTGGCGATACGATGTCCGGCGAACTGAACATGGCTGACAATCTGGTCACGCGGCCTAAGTTCAAGGACTATGCGATCAC
>JACCDU010533964.1_pt1 | contig 19890 bp, 16 predicted proteins | sample 7446081 | NCBI WGS metagenome assembly JACCDU01 (sample SAMN15323447, study PRJNA562643) | freshwater metagenome | isolation source: river surface water | place: USA:Blue River Watershed | collected 2017-08-17
GCGTATTGGATTGTGGTGAACTACCGCGAACCCTATGACATGTATGCCTGCAACGGCATCTTGTTTAATCACGAAAGTCCTCGTCGAGGCGAGACCTTCGTTACCCGAAAAATCACCCGTGGCTTGGCCAACATCGCTCAAGGCCTAGAGCAATGCTTGTACATGGGCAACTTGGACGCCTTGCGCGATTGGGGCCACTCTAAAGACTATGTGCGTATGCAGTGGATGATGCTCCAGCAAGATCAAGCGGAAGATTTTGTTGTTGCCACGGGCTTGCAATACAGCGTGCGCCAGTTCATCGCATGGAGTGCCGAAGAGCTAGGCATCGCGTTGAAATTTGAAGGCAAAGGCATTGAAGAAACTGCCACAGTAGGCGCCATCAAAGGTGACAAAGCACCGGGGCTCAAAGTGGGTGATGTGGTGGTGCGTATTGACCCCCGTTACTTCCGCCCCACCGAGGTGGAAACCTTGCTCGGTGATCCATCCAAGGCAAAGGCCAAGCTGGGTTGGACTCCAGAAATTACCGTGCAGCAAATGTGTGCCGAGATGGTGGCTACAGACTTAGAAGAAGCCAAAAAGCATGCGTTGCTCAAAAAGCACGGATACAACCTCAATGTGAGTGTTGAATAGTTTTGAACAAGACGGTTTGATTGATACGAACCTTGTCCAACGCAGAAATACTTCAAAACAGCAGCATAAATTATCAAAGCTGTTAGATAATCACAATCTTTGTAAGTATGCGAAAGGCGGTAGCTTGCCTTTTATTTCCCTCTATTTAAGTTCGTGACCGTACCTACCCTAGCCAGTTTGCCCCAACACATTGCCATCATCATGGATGGCAATGGTCGCTGGGCTCAAAAGCGGCATATGCCGCGTACCGTAGGTCATGCCAAGGGTGCTGCGGGTGTCAAAGCTTTGGTTGAGCACTGCGCCAAGCTTGGCATCAAATACCTCACCCTGTTTGCCTTTAGCACCGAAAACTGGAGCCGCCCTGCCGATGAGGTGTCCACTCTAATGGGCTTGTTTGTGCAGTACCTCGAAAAAGAGATGGGTGCTTTGGCAGATGCCGGGGTGCGCCTGAAGGTGATTGGCGATGTTACAGGTTTTGCGCCAGAGCTGCAAACCCGCATTCATGTCGCCGAGAAAGCCACTCAACACAACCAGGCCATCACCCTTGTGGTGGCTGCCAACTATGGTGGACGGTGGGATATGGTGCATGCCGTTAAAAACTGGCAAGCTGCCAATCCTGATCTAGATGTAGTGCACCTCACACAAGACCAACTAAGCCAATACCTCAGCACGGTAGGTATGCCTGATGTTGATTTGCTAGTTCGCACTGGCGGAGAGCAGCGCATTAGCAATTTCTTGCTGTGGCAAGTGGCCTATGCAGAGCTGTACTTCACCGATGTGTTGTGGCCTGATTTTGATCAAGCTCAGTTTGACCATGCTTTGCACTGGTTCGCGCAGCGTACCCGTCGCTTTGGTTTGACCAATGAGCAAATTGCAATAATTTAACTTTGACTAACCGACCTTCATTTAATACCTCGCCAAAAGTTGCCATCTTGATGGCGACCTACAACGGTGAAAAGTACCTTGCCGCCCAGCTTGATTCATTGGCAGCGCAAACGCACGCAAACTGGTTTTTGGTTGTCAGCGATGATGGATCGATCGATAACACGAAAGTCATATTGCAAAGCTACCAGCAAAAATGGGGTGTTGATCGCATACGGCTTCGAACTGGACCAATGCGTGGCGTGGCGCAAAACTTTTTGACGATGGCCATAGATCCATCCATTCAAGCTGATTATTACGCCTTTTGCGACCAAGACGACGTTTGGCTGCCTGTCAAACTGTCTGCTGCACTTGAGTACCTTAGGGGCATTAGCCCTGAAGAGCCCCATTTGTATTGCTCTCGCACGGTGTATGTAAAAGACGATTTGAAAATCTACGCGCATTCTCCAGCCTTCGCTTTTCCCACTTCTTTTCGTAACGCCTTGGTGCAAAGCATTGCGGGTGGCAACACTATGGTTTTTAATCGAGCGACCAAAACATTATTAGAGCGTGCAGCTGTGCTGGATGTGGTTTTACATGATTGGTGGTTGTATCAGCTCACGGCAGGCGCGGGTGGCGTTGTCCATTTAGACCAACAGGCGCATATTCTTTATCGCCAACATGCTTTGGCATTGATAGGTGGCGGCAGATCGGCCTTTTCCAGGCTTCGTCGAATTGGGATGATCATTCGTGGCGAATTCAAAGCCTACTCAGAAGTCAGTATCAAGGCGCTCAATCTAGCGCGGCATTGCTTGGATGATGGCTCGATTCGCACGCTGGATTTGTTTATTCGCATGCGCCAAGCCCCTAAGCTTTTGGAGCGATTTCGCCTGCTAAAGGTGTCTGGTCTTTATCGCCAAACATGGCGCGGCACCATTTCTCTTGTCATTACGGTTGCTTTTAAAAAGATTTAAAAAATAACTTTCTTGTCGTTGACGGAGCCGGATTTATTGGTGGCAACCTCGTTCTTGATTGACTGGCCAAATCGGACGAAAAAATCATTAACTTAGACAAGTTAACGTATGCGTGCAACCTAGAAACCCTGTCGTCCCTAGATGGTAACCATTCGTATATCTTCCTCAAAGGCGAAGTTGGTGATGTGGTTTTGGTCGAAGCCTTCCGCTTCTTGTACGTCTCTACCGATGAGGTTTATGGCTCATTAGCCAAAGATGACTCGGTCTTTACCGAAGCTCATCCCTACGAACCCGCAGCCTGTACTCTGCCAGCAAGGCCCGCTACCATCTGGTGCATGGTGTCGCATCTAGGGCTTGCCAGTGTTTCACCAGCTGGCCAGCAAGATAGAACAGGTACTCGGCTGGAAACTTGCTAGAACCGTTCGAAACGAGTATCCGCAAAACCGTTGAGTGATATTTGGATCACGTGGAGCGGGTGGCCAACGTCCAATCGGGTGCTTACCGTGAATGGGTTGAAAAGAACTATGCAGTGCGTGCTGCATTAAAGGCCCTCTCTTCGGCAAAGGCGGTCAAGTGGGCAGGGAGCCGCAACGCGGCGTTGCGGCCCTTGGGTGATTTGGTGGCGCTGGATGCTGACAGCTAAAATCTGTACGGCGACTTCACTAATCCAGGAGGCCTCGCTCAAGCCGAAAGCGAATTCGAAATAACTTAGACAACTTTACAGGTGAGTATTTAAATGAAATTTTTCCCGGTTTTCCTGTCGATTGTGTTCGTTGTACGCAACCAATCAGCCCATACAAAAAAAATACTTTCAGATGCCGCTTCTTGCATTGCTTGTTTAGTTAGTGATTATGAGATTATCGTCGTCGACAATGCTTCGGACGACGACAGCATTTCTGTCTTTAAAACGCTCACAGAGGAAAACGGACTCCCCAATCTGCAAATATATGCGCTGACCAAAGAGGTCGACGCAGACACTGCATCATGGGTGGGACTCGAGAATGCTTTGGGTGACTTTGTCGCCGTCATTGACCCGATGGCTGAAGATATCAGATTTTTGCCAGAAATGCTCGACAAGGCGATTGGTGGTGCGGATGTTGTTTTTGCCAACAATCAGCAAAAAGCCCCTCAGAGCCTTGCTTATCGAGTTTCTTACTCCGTCTTCAATGAGTTCTGCAAGCGCTTCAACGGCGTCCATTTAGCCAAAGAGGCCCCTCAGTATCGTATAATAAGCAAGAGAGTAGTTAATTTTATTCTTCAACATCCCCAGCCTGCGATGACCTATCGCCATCTACCAGCTACCGGGGGATTTGCGAGCGTCAATCTCACTTACAGCGCAGTGCCAAAACTCACGCAGACCAAGCGACTGGTCGAAAGTATCGACCGGGGTATGCGTTTGCTGGTTTCGACAACCCGTGCGCCGATGCGTATTGTTACCACACTGTCGTTATTTGGCGCTGCTGCAAACCTGGTGTACTCCATATATGTTGTCGCCGTTGGGTTTCTTAAGACTGATGTTGCTCCGGGCTGGATTAGTCTGTCTCTCCAGCAATCGGGCATGTTTTTCTTGATCTCTTTTGTCCTTCTTGTACTTGGCGAGTACATCCTGCACATGGTTAGCCTGTCCAATGAGGGCCCGCTTTATCACGTTGGCCAAGAGTTCACCAGCGCCCGCATGACCCGGCATGAGAAGCTGAACATCGAAGAAGTCTCCAAGAAACTCAAACTCCCGATATGTGAAGCCCATGTCAGCAGTTGAACCCAGCTATGACGCCATCATCATTGGCGGTGGCTTTTACGGCACCGCCATAGCCATCTACCTGGCCAAGCAGCGCGGACTCAAGCGCATTGCCCTGGTCGAACGGGAGTCAGCATTGCTGACGCGTGCCTCCTTCAACAACCAGGCTCGCGTGCACAACGGCTATCACTATCCACGCAGCTTTACCACAGCCTACCGAAGCCGCATCAATCTACCCAAGTTTATACGTGACTGGCCTGATGCGGTCAAACAGGATTTCACCAAGCTTTACGCCATTGCCCGGCGCAACTCAAAGGTTACGGCCAAACAGTTTGAACGTTTCTGTCGAGAAATTGGGGCTAGGATTCAACCTGCAGAACCGGCGCTGCGGGATTTGTTCGCACCACGCCTGATTGATGCTGTGTTTCTGGTTGAAGAATATGCGTTTGATTCCACCAAGTTGGCCAGTTGGGCGGCGCGTGAATTGGAAGAGTGCTGCGTGCAGGTCCGCTTTGAGGCCTGCGTGACGACGATCTCAAACGGGCCAGGCAACACATTGCAGGTCGCGGTAAAGCCTGATTGTGGGGCCGAAGAATTACTCACCAGTCGTTACGTTTTTAACTGCACCTACAGCGGACTCAATCAATTCAAAGGTGATTTCCCGGGCACCCAAACCGGCCTAAAGCAGGAAATTACTGAAATGGCATTGGTGCAGACTCCGACCGAACTGGCGGGTCTGGGTATCACGGTGATGGATGGCCCGTTCTTTTCGATGATGCCGTTCCCGGCCCGTGGACTGCATACGCTTTCACATGTCCGGTATACGCCGCACCTGCACTGGAATGACGCCCGAGGCATCGATCCCTACCAAAAACTGAAAGACTACGAACGTGCCACGCGGGTCGACCGCATGGTGCGGGACGTTGGTCGCTATCTGCCCGCCGTGCTGGATGCGAAATATGTTGAATCATTGTTTGAAGTGAAAACTATTTTGGTTAAGAACGAAGGTGATGATGGTAGGCCGATTTTGTTTGAAAAACATATGGAATTGCCAGGGTGTTATTCGGTCTTGGGTGGCAAGATCGATAATATTTATGATGTATGGGAAAAGTTAAATGCCGAATCATTCAAATAAAATTCAGTCAAAAGTGCGTTTAATTATTCTAGTTTTTGTTGGAATATTGGCTTTAATCTTGCCAATATTCCGGGGGGACGTGGTCCTTCTTGATCCATTTCATTACGGAGAATTTTTTGCTGCAACAGTTGGTTTGTTCTCGGATTCAAATTATTCATCCCTCCCGCTAACCATACATGGCTCCCTTGATTTTATTCCTGCTCTTATTGCGGAGCGGCAGTGGGGCGGAGATAATTATTTCCTGCCCACATTTGCTATTTATAAATTCTTAAATTTCCTTGCGGCTATATTTTTAACATTAATCGCTTATCAATTAATAAAATATAAATCTCATCGATGGTCGCTTTTGCTTGCTGTGGCGGCAGCAGCCCCGCTGTTAGTGGGGTACAGAGATATGATTTTATTGGTCTCCATCTATTTGTTTATTCAAATTAGTGATTTTGATGCTGGGCGCGGATTAAGTATTTTTCTACAAATGGTTTTTGGTGCGATCGTTGCCTTCGGTATGTTTTGGTCTTACGATAGAGGTATTGCAGGCGCTTTGTCGCTTGGGACTGCAGTTTTGGTTTTGTTATTCAGGAGTCGTTGGTACGCAATATCGTTGGTGTCATTTGTTGCAACTGTTGCTGGTCTGAATCTGTTTTTCAAGGTGTTTTCACTGCATGGTTACTTGAATAACGTATTTATTCTGATGGAGACATCTGGCCAGTGGAGCTACGGCTGGAAGCGAGAGCCTGTTGTTTTGACTGCGTTGGCTGTTATTTTTAATGCCGCTTCAATTTTTCTTCTTATTCGCGAAAATCTGAAATCAAAATTAATAACGGAAAAATTGCCCATAGTGTTATGTTTTATATTTCTTTCGATTTTCATGTTGAAGATGGGGATAAATCGCGCCGATCTTGAGCATATTTATTTTAGCTTTTGGATTCCAATGTTGGTTATTCTTTCTCTTCATGAAAGAAATGTTGCTATAAAAATAGGTGCTGGTGTTTTTATAGGTGTAATTTTTACTGCTGCCATTTTGCTTTTAATTTCCCCTAGAATTTATGGATTGGTCTTGGTTGTAGGTATATTATTTTTTACTGTTGCAAGAATTTCAAATGAAGGTATCAATAAATCCTCAAGGATTTTCTTTAAGCTGATGATCGTTGGTTGCTTGGGTTCAATTTCGTATATGGGCGTGAAGAGTTTTTCTAATGGACAATATGCATGGGTTAAATCCATATCTTCACCAGCAAGCAATCGATTGTCAGCAACAGATGGCGTAGTTTGGGCTTCAGACCGCTTAAAAGAGCGCGCTGTTGAATGTGTTTTTGATTTGTCAAATAATGGGGTTATTAACGGTTTATTAAGACGACCTAGTTGCTCCAGATTTACTTATCCTGTTTATGCTGGCCCCAATCATGAGGCTATTCTCATTTCTGATCTTCGTGATACATCACCAGGTGCAATCGTCTATTCATCTACATATTGGTCCTATAGCATTGATGGTAGAGATATGAAGAATAGGTTTCCCAAACTGGATGAATATATCTTGAAAAACTACCCAGAAGAAGAGTGTCGTTATGGATATTGTGTGAGATATACGGGAGTTAGATGATGATTAAAAATAGTAACGCACTTATCGGTCATACTGGTTTTGTGGGGTCAACCCTTTCAAAGCAGTTTGATTTCGCTGATTTGTATAGCTCAGGAACAATTGCAGAAGTTGAGGGGCGAAGCTTTGATTTGGTCGCATGTGCCGCTGCCCCTGCGCAGAAATGGATTGCCAACAGTGAACCTCTCGGTGACCGCCGGAACATCGAAAACCTGATTGCTCGCCTGAAAACGGTGACCTGCAAAACATTTATCCTGATCAGTACGGTCGATGTATTCAAAAACCCTATCGGCGTTGATGAAGACACCCCCATCGGCGAGGAAGGCTTGCATGCCTACGGCCTGCATCGCCGCCTACTTGAAAAATTCGTCGAGAGTCACTTTCCTAATCGTCTGATCGTTCGGCTGCCTGGTCTCGTTGGCCCGGGTCTTCGCAAGAATGTCATCTTTGACTTCCTGAACGACAACAACCTGCAGGCCATTGATAGCCGAGGCGTTTTCCAGTTTTATCCGATGGTAAATCTCTGGTGGGACATCCAGACGGCACTTCGTGCGGGTTTGAAGCTCGTGCATCTGACTGCAGAGCCTATTAGCGTTGCCGATCTCTCCGAGCAGGGGTTTGGCACGCCGTTCAGCCAGTTGACCCCCAACAAGCCAGCGATTTACGACCTGCGTTCGCGTCATGCTGCCGTTTTTGGGGTGGCGGGCAACTACCAGTACAGCCAGCGCGAAACCATTCAGGCGGTTCGCGCCTACGCTCAGTCAGAGCCGCTGGCGTCTAAGGTGCAAGAAGGAGCGAGTGTATGAGGCTGGCTATTTCCAATATCGCCTGGGACATCGCTGAAGACGAGGCTGTCGCCGCGTTGCTGCGGCGCTACCAAGTCGATGCCATCGACATCGCGCCGGGCAAGTATTTTCCGCAGCCCGTCAAGGCAACGGCGGCAGAAGTGGGACGGGTCAAGAATTGGTGGGCCGCGCGCGGTATCGAAATTATCGGCATGCAGGCTTTGCTATTTGGCACAACAGGTCTCAACGTCTTTGGTCCACCAGAGACGCAAGATGCATTGCTGCAACACCTTGACGCTGTTTGCAAGATTGGGACCGGTTTGGGGGCGCACAAGGTGGTTTTTGGCTCACCCAAGAACCGCGACCGTAGCGGCTTGAGTGACGCTGAGACGATGGCCGTGGCTGTGTCTTTCTTCAGGCGACTGGGAGAGATTGCTGAGTCACATGGTGTGGTGATTTGTCTGGAGCCTAACCCCACTTGTTACGGCGCCAACTTCATGACTACCAGTTTAGAGACCACACAAGTGGTGACACTGAGCGCCCACAACGCTATTCGCATGCAATTCGATTCCGGTGCGCTGAAGATTAATTGTGAAGATCCTTTCAACGTTCTGCAAGACTGTGCAAATCTCATTGGGCACATTCATGCCAGCGAGCCAGACCTGCTTCCTCTGGGTGACGGCGGAACTGATCACGCCAAAGTGGTTGCAGCGCTGAAGCAATATCTGCCAAACCATGTGGTAGCCATCGAGATGCTTGCAACCAAGAATGAATCGCATGAGGTATCGATTGAGCGCGCACTCACCGTGGCCATTAAGCACTATCGCAATAACGAAGTTGGGCCCGAAGAATGAAGTGGCTCATTTTGATTCTCGGCATTGCCTCAAATGCCTCAGCTAGCATATTGGTCAAGATAGCCATGATGCCTCCCCGAAAATTCCCTTCACTCAGCGAGCCCATGGCTGCGTTGAGTAATTGGCCATTCTGGTTGGGCCTAGGGTTTTATGGAACGGCATTCTTGCTCTATTCAGCAGCCTTGGCGCGATTACCTCTTAATGTAGCGCACCCGATACTCACGTCCGGTGCTGTAGCTGCCGTGGCATTGTGCTCTTTGCTGATCTTTCGTGAGCCGTTCCACTGGACAACCATCGCGGGAATTTTGCTGGTGGTTGCTGGCGTGGTACTGATCACGGCACGTGTATCTTGATAACAGAAAAATAAAAGATGACTCATCCTGATATTGCACCAGAAGTTCGTGCCAGTTGGCAGGTTCCTGCATTTGAGACCCTACTTGGGCTTGGTCGAAAGCACCCTTGGTGCGTCGTTATCCCAGTCATCAATGAAGGTGAACGAATCAAGAGCCTGCTTGCCAGAATGTCCGCGATCAAAATTGATAGTTTCGCCGATATTATTATTGTAGATGGTGGTACCACAGATGGTTCATTGGCTCCTGATTCACTCCAGCAGAACGGTGTACGCGGCTTGCTACTCAAGACTGGCCCCGGTAAATTGAGTGCTCAATTACGTTGTGCCTATGCTTTTGCGCTTGATCAAGGCTATGAAGGAGTTGTCACCATTGACGGTAACGACAAGGATGACCCGGAAGCAATATCTCGTTTCATTGAGGCTCTAAAACAAGGTGTGGATTTTGTGCAGGCATCTCGTTTTGTTTCGGGTGGGGTTGCGGAAAATACACCGAAGTCACGGGATTTTGCCATCCGCTTCATTCATGCACCAATGTTGAGTCTATTTTCCGGCTTTCACTGGTCGGACACCACACAAGGCTTCCGTGCGTTCAGCCGCAAGATGCTGCTTGATCCCAAGATCGCATTGTTCCGTGACGTCTTCTCGAAATACGAATTACTAGCTTATCTTTCCTATCGTGCTCCACGCCTGTGCTACAAGTGCATTGAACTGCCTACTGTGCGGCGCTACCCTAAAGGGGAGGTTCCGACGAAAATTAGCGCTTTCTGTGGGAATATAGAAGTTTTGTTAACACTTATTAAGGCGTGTAGTGGCGCCTATAACCCTGAAAAACCCTAAGAGTGAGAGCAAAAGATTTGAGATTCCTAGCAATTCAGCAAGGCTTTCGTAATTTTAGACAATAGTTTTCAAAAATTTAAAATTATGCGCTTTATAAAATATTTGCTTAATAAGCATCAATTGTGTGACTCTGAAAAAATGGAAAAGCTTATTTGCTTTTGCATGTTTCTGTCGTTTTTTTTCTTGTTGGTTATTTACACTCTTAAAAAATCGACCTTCTTTGCAAGCATTCCAATTGATGGTGCGTTCCAGCACATTAACCCCCTGCGCCGTATCGCTGCCGGCGAGGTTCCTGGAAAAGACTTTCAGGTTTTCCACGGACTGGCGATTTCCTATCTTCACTATCCAATTTACGCGCTTTTTGGAAAGACCCTGTTTGCTTCGGAAATCTCACGCTACCTCATTAATGGCCTATGTGCATTCGTTGCGGTGCTAGCCCTTTTTGGCGGCTTGAGACGACCCATTGTGGCATTTGGACTTTCAGCCTTTTTTTTAATTGCCACGAAGGTAACAGGCATATTTTGGCTCACCGACCCCTTCGGTGATGCCTATTCCTCTCTTGCGGTCAGAACGCTGGTGCCTGCACTTTGCCTAGGTTATCTTTTTTATATTAACCGAACACAAAAAATATCCACTGATAGGACATTTTCGCAAATTGTTTTTCCGCTGATTTTTTTCTGTTCAGTTGCAATGATTATTGCAACTGAACAAGGCATAGCACTGTTTCTGGCAACCGTCAGTGCACTTGTATTGGTTCACCCGGGTCAACCCAAGTGGTACATCCGCTTTCGTGACGCACTTCTGTTTTGTGTGATCACACCTCTGTTGTATGTGTTAATCGTCTATTCCATTACCTTTGGCCAACCGTGGCAGGCCATCAGTTTCTATTTGAGTGACTTGCCCGCCGACCAGTTCTGGTACTTCGGAGCCTACCCCAATATCTTTCCAAAAGATTTCGCGTCCCTCTTTTTTGTGCCGGGAACTCGTCGGCCATTCCTGAACTACATCCTCGTGATCATCGCGATTGTTCTGGTGTTCTTTTCGTTCTTTAGATCAAAAGACAAGTCCGAAAAAAATGAATATCGGATATGGATGATCGGCTTGGCCTATGGCTGTGCCACGCTGATTTCCAATCTAGGCATGATTTCCAATCACTATTCGGAAGCGGTCACTCGCATCGCTTGCGCGATAATCATCGTATTTTCGTGGTCCTTGATCGAATGTCGGTTGTCCTCGAAAAACGTTTCAATCTTCAGAGTTTTTTCACTCAGCGGAATGACCCTTTTCGTAATATTTTCACAGTATGGCTTCAACGGTTTGATTCCTGGCGCTCTTAGCTTCAAACAGGATTACAGCAGCACAGCCATGGAAAAACGCTACTCAGGTGTTATCCCTGTGGGAGCAGAGTATAAAAACCTGTTCTCCATTGCTTCCACAGTTATTCCGCCAAAAGTCTTGCTAGGTGAGCAGATCGGACAGGCCGGGGCGTTGCAGAAAAAAGAACAAAACTTCCTGATTTTCCATAATCCACCAGCAGCTTTGGTTGACCTTATAAGTGACGGGACGATTATTGAAGTGAATGGCAAACAGGAAAAAGTCGAGCAGGTTTCGCCTACTCACCTACTGTCCACTTACTCAGGGAAAGAAAAGCGTTTTCACTACAGGTATGAAAATCCAAAGTTGACTGCCCGGACGGAATCGTCGACACCTTTTCACTCGAAAAAGACGGGTATTTGGACAAATGGTATCGCCAGTTTCCTGTTTGATGAGGGCGGCTGTATGATTGTTGGTAAAACCAAACAACTGGCTAACGTCAGCAAACACCGCGTTGTTCAGTTTTCGAGTGAGGTGTTCGAGCGCCATGTCACCTCAGTCTACGAAAACATTGTTTGTGTTGATGGTCCGCTATTGGAGCCTTACATACATGGTTTTCCACAGCGATTTACGATAAAATCGGCTATCGATTTTTCCTCAGATGAGTTCATGCCGCAGAAAAACGCGGCTGTCAGGAAAGCTACGACTATTACAGCTGAGAGGCTGTACCAGGCTGAAATAGAGTCGAAGTACCAAGTTGTTCATGATGAGGATCAAGTTATCGTGGATACTAAAGTAAAAAACTCTAGTCCCTTCCTGTCAACGCCAAAGCGCGCCCCAAAAGCCAGCTCAGACGTATATTTTGAAACATGGACGCCTTTGTCTTGCCTTTACGATGAGCGCCCAAACCTTTGGTCTACCTATACCGGTTTTTTTGAATTGGAGTCGAATGTGGTCAACCAAGGGGGGGCCGACTACATCATTCATGCACTCGGGAAAAAGAGAAGGGCTGACTACCTTAGTGCCTTTGAGACCTCTAAGCCAACCTTTGTTCATACATTGCGCCCTTCGTACAGCGATTATGAACGCTGGATCCAGACGGCTACTTGGAGGTTTTACGAGGATATCCTCGCCAACTATGATGTAGTCAGAAAAAGTGACTACAGTTTGATCTGGCGCCGTAAAAGCGAGTTGCCAAAAATTGGTAATTGGGTCGACAGTCCGGACAAGCTTTGCCAGTCGAAATTTGATAAATGGGTAGTCCCAGAAACGTCATGGGATGGCGAACTGATTCCGGAAAAAGGAGAGTATTTAATGGCTCTCGACCCGTTGGCAAACCGTTTAGATCTGGATCAGGTGTATGTGCTTGAAGTAGCCTATTCAATTGAAAATCGTCTCGCGAAAGTCCCTGTATTTGGCAAGGTTGCCCGCTTTTTTATCAGCCCGATCGGCACAGCGACGCCACTGCCTGTTTCCTTGCCCACCTATGAGAACAAGGTCATTTTCCCTCTCGTCGTGTCGCCAAGTAAAACCCCGTCACTGCAGTTCAATACAGTGTCCTTGTTTGGCCAGGCTAGTCTTACCGTGGAATCGGTTAAGTACCGTAAAGTCGTTAAGAATGCTGACTCTTACAAAGCAGCAATCCTTGATTACTGAAAATTGGTTATGGCAATAGAGGTTACCGTTGTGCGACTGCCGTCATCTAATTTGTAAAATATCTAGTGGGTACGTCTTTATCTGTTTCCTTTCCCCTTGGGAGGCTTACGATGAGAGAGTTCACTCCTTCTACGTTCTGCAGATCAACAACACGGTGCATCCGCCCTCAGTCGAACAAGGTAGATTGGCAAAGGACGTTGAAACCTATAAACGTCTCGCACCCACCCCTTACAGTAGAACGCCACCATTTGATGAAAATGGTGGCGTTACTTGCCGTTTATGATTTTTTCGGGGCGATGTCTCTCGGGACCTCGCTCATGGGACTCCTCCAACACGCATTATTTTTGACTGTATTTCAGCATTCAGTACTTTGGGATAGAAGGGGCAGCTTGGGCTTGGATGCCGCAAATGCTTGTCTATTCAATAAACATTTCGCTTGTGTTGCGGGAGCTAAAGCTTACGGCAAGCTAGTATTGGGGGCACTAACGGCAAGCTTCATTCATCTAAATTTAGGGTCTTCATTGCAGTTACGCGCATTTAACAAAGAGTCTTTAGCATGGATAGCCTTTAGGTGGCGCTATACTAATAGTAGGCGCACTGCTTTTTAAAGAGTACACAATAACTGGTACTGTTTCAGTAATGTTTTGCGTGCAGATTTTCTTAATTTTCCCAATGACTTTTGGATTTTGGGTTAGGGCAAACAAGCTACTTCGTCAAGAAGCTGTTTGAAGTTTAAGCGACCAATACTTATGATAACTATTTCTATAGTAAGTCACATGCAAATTAGCCTTGTCATTAACTTACTTAATGATATTGAACGGTTTTGCAATTTAGAAAAATTAGAAGTTATCTTGATATTGAATGTCAGTGAAAATTTAAATTCACTAAATTATTCTTTTCCCTTGTCAATCGTTAAGAATAAAAGGCCTAAAGGGTTTGGTGAAAATCATAACCAAGCTTTTAAATTGGCAAAGGGAAGTTATTTTTGCGTAATGAATCCAGATATCAGGCTGAACGACAATCCATTTATAGCGTTGGTTAAATGTTTAGCTGAAGACGTAGCTATTGGTGTAGTTGCCCCCGTCATTCTTAATGGTTCAGGCTTAATCGAAGATAGTGCGAGGCCATTCCCATCCCCAGTATCAATTTTCTCTAAGCTAATCAATAAATTACTCAGAAAATCGGCTTTAGGCATACCTGTTAGCAATGAGCCATATGAATGGGTTGGTGGGATGTTCATGTTGTTCAATGTTAATATATATAGACAGATCAATGGCTTTGATGAGCGATATTTCATGTATTACGAAGACGTTGATATATGTGCGCGACTAACGAACATTGGTAAAAAGGTTGTTCTTTGCCATGCATCTAGTGTGATTCACCTGGCTCAACGTGCAAGTCATCGCAGCATGAGGCACTTGCGCTGGCACATTGCCAGTATGTTGCGATTCTTCTTCTCTCGAGCGTATTGGCGGGTGCTATGGCGGTAGCTGTCACAGGCGCAACGGGTTTTGTTGGGTGTGTGTTGGTTGGTGACCTCCTTCGCCGCGGACTTAAGGTTCTTCCAGTTGCAAGAGATGTAAATCCGGAATTACTACTGCAGCAAGCTAGTGTTGTGGTGCACCTGGCTGCGCGCGTGCATGTGATGGATGAGAAATCAACAAATCCATTGCATGCATTTCGTAAGTCAAATGTTGATGCGACGGTGTCATTGGCTCGGCAAGCTGCTGCAGCTGGCGTTGCTCGGTTTGTTTTTATGAGTTCGGTTAAGGTAAACGGGGAAGGCTCGCCGCTTTTTCGTGGATTCACCGAGTTGGATTTGCCTGATCCGCAAGATCCGTATGGAGTGTCAAAGTGGGAGGCCGAGCAGGCTTTGCAGCAAGTCGCGGCTGAAACCGGCATGGAGGTTGTGATAGTTCGCCCGCCACTGGTGTACGGCTTTGGGGTTAAGGCTAATTTTGCTGCGCTGATGCGGGCCGTTATGCGAGGCTGGCCTTTGCCATTTGGCTCAATCCAAAATTCGCGGAGCCTTGTAGGCTTGGATAATTTGGTTGACTTTATTTATTGCTGCATGACGCACCCTGCTGCGGCCAACCAGACGTTTTTGGTGAGTGACGGCCATGATGTGTCATCCGCCCAGCTTGTGCGTGAATTGGCTGCTGCTGCAGGGGTTAAGCCAAATTTATGCTCGGTACCGCAGTGGTTTTTAGAATTCGGAGCTGTTATGGTTGGCAAGCGCAAAGCAGTACAGCGTTTGTGCGGAAGTTTGCAAGTTGATATTTCAAAGGCGCAAACTCTTTTGGGGTGGCGGCCACCCGTATCGATGCAAGAAGGCTTAAAAAAAGCGGTGTCAAAGGTGTGATGTTTGTGAAACGACTATTCGATTTGGTTTTGGCTGTGTTGGCCGCCTTGTGTTTACTGTTTCCTATTACGGTGGTGGCCGTTTGTGTGCGCCTCACATCCAAGGGGCCGGCTTTGTACTGGTCTGATCGCGTGGGGCAACATAACAAAATTTTCAAGATGCCAAAGTTTCGTAGCATGCGTGTGGATACGCCCGCTGTAGCCACACATTTGTTGACAAACCCCGCCTCATTTCTTACGCCTATTGGGTCATTTCTGAGAAAAAGTAGCCTCGATGAGCTTCCGCAGCTATGGAGCATCTTGGTAGGAGACATGAGCTTTGTGGGGCCGCGTCCTGCTTTGTTTAATCAAGACGATTTGATTCAATTGCGCACAGAGGCAGGGGTGCATTTGCTGAGGCCAGGTTTAACGGGGTGGGCTCAGGTGAATGGACGCGATGAGCTGTCGATACCTGAAAAGGTGACATGGGATGTGCAGTATTTGCAGCGTCAGTCTTTGTGGTTCGATATCCAAATCTTGTGGCTCACCTATTTAAAGGTGGTTCGCAAAGATGGCGTCTCTCACTGAGGCGAAAATGCTTCGCATGCTGCTTAAATCCCTTGCAATGCCTGTGCTGGCAATGCCGCGTTTGGCCAAACGTAGCGTGGTGATAGCCGTGGATACCATGCTGTGCGTATTGAGTGTGTGGCTGGCTTTTTATTTACGGTTAGGTGAATGGTTGCCATTAACTGGCGGACCTTTTTGGCGACCTGTTTTTGCAATATTTGGTGCATTGGTGTTTGCTTTGCCCATTTTTATTTTGAGTGGGATGTATCGGGCCATTTTTAGATATTCGGGCCTATTAGCAACTATCACCGTGGTGAAAGCATCTGTGGTCTACGCCGTGATGTACGGCTTGGTTTTTACAGTGTTTGGTGTTGAGGGTGTACCTAGAACTATTGGCATCATCCAGCCCATGTTGCTGGTTGTATTTGTGGTGACTTCACGTGCTGCAGCTCGTTATTGGCTAGGTAGCTTTTGCCGCAATGAGTTGAAATTGGCCATGCGACCGAAGGTCCTCATATATGGTGCAGGTGCTACTGGGCGTCAATTGGCGGACGCTTTGGCAAATAGCCATGAGATGCGCGTGGCAGGCTTTTTGGATGACGATGTGGACCTGATTGGTCAAGTGCTGAATGGGCAACCGATTTTCCATCCAGATACATTGGCTGATTTGGTGGAGTCACGCGAAGTAAGTGATGTGTTGTTAGCCATGCCATCGATTAACCGCACGCGTCGCAACGAAATTCTGTCGAAAATTTCACAGGCGAAGGTCGCTGTGCGCACGTTGCCCAGTGTCAATGAGTTGGCGCAAGGCAAGGTGCAAACGTCTGATTTGCGTGAGCTTGATATCGATGACTTGCTTGGCCGCGATGCAGTGCCACCAGACCAAGTGTTGCTAGGCAAAAACATCAAAAATAAAGTGGTGTTGGTGACAGGGGCGGGCGGCTCGATCGGTAGCGAGCTTTGTCGCCAAATTTTGGATGTGGGGCCGCAAGCGCTGTTGCTGGTCGAGCTGAGTGAATTTGCGCTCTATCAAATACATGGTGAACTCAGTGCAAAGGCGCAAGGTAAAGGTGTCGAACTAATACCTCTGCTTGCATCGGTACAAGATGCACGTCGCGTGAATGAGCTGATGAGCACATGGAAACCGGATGCCGTGTATCACGCTGCGGCTTATAAGCATGTCCCATTGGTTGAGCACAACCCAGCCGAGGGGCTTAAGAATAATGTGCTGGGCACGTTGACTGTGGCAAAGGCTGCTGCTGACAGTGGTGTGAAGAGCTTTGTGCTAATTAGCACAGACAAGGCTGTGCGCCCCACCAATGTGATGGGCGCCAGTAAACGACTGGCTGAGATGGTGCTGCAGGCCATGGCTGCTAGAGTGCTCGTGACCAAGTTCTCGATGGTACGTTTTGGTAATGTGTTAGGTTCGTCGGGCTCAGTTGTTCCAAAGTTCAGGCAGCAAATTAAAGACGGTGGCCCAATCACCCTGACCCACTCAGAAATAACGCGCTACTTCATGACAATCCCTGAGGCGGCTCAGTTGGTGATTCAAGCCGGCTCGATGGCTGAGGGGGGTGAGGTGTTTGTGTTGGATATGGGCCAGCCTGTGAAGATCATTGATCTTGCCAAAAGTATGATTGAGTTAACAGGTTTGACGCTGAAAGATGCATCTAACCCCGAAGGTGACATAGAAATCGAAATCACGGGTTTGCGCCCAGGTGAAAAGCTGTATGAAGAGTTGTTAATTGGTGACAATCCAAAGCAAACCTCACATCCACGCATCATGAAGGCCAATGAGCGCTTTTTAGATTGGTCAAGTTTAGAGTCGCGCTTGGCTGCACTCAGCCAAGCGTTGGCCACAAATGATGTAGAGCAAATGCTGGTGTTGTTACAAGACTTGGTTACAGGCTACAAACGTGAGCCAAGTATTGTGGATTGGGTGCACATGCAATCGCAGAGCGTGGTGTCATGCTGCACGGCAGAAACAACTTTGAACTACTGAATATTTAAGAGTAAAAACATGAACTTATCACCTTGGCACCTGCGGTTGGCTAGCTTCTTTACGATAGGTTTGGGTCTGGCTTTGCTAACTACTGTGGCTGGGACCAACATCATGGTGTTGTTACTATTGCTGACTATTCCATGGGCATGGGTGAAATTTCAAATGGAAGGTCATGTTCAGCGGCAGACGGTGCAGCTGTGGGGGCTTATAGCTGCACTTTGTGCCTGGTCGGTTTTGTCTAACGCTGCTGCGGGCTATGACGCAAAAGATCTGGTCAAGGCATTGCTGCATGACATGCGAACATTTGCATTTATTGTTTTGTTGTGGCCCGTGTTTGCAAACTCGCAAGTATCACGCACGGCGCTGTGGTCGCTGCTAGTCAGTGTATTTGCTTTGGCCACAGCAAATTTGGTGTTGACGGTTGGCGGCTATGTGCAGCCAGGGCAATATTTTTGGCCCAGTGCGCCTCATTTATATGGGCAAATTTTGGTGGGTTTCTTTTTCTTATTGGCCCAAATTCTGCTGGTTAGGCCGAGTTTGTCTTGGCGAGTTATTTTGCCTATGGCATTGCTACTTATGTCGTTATTTTTTGCAAGTGAGCGACGTACGGGCTATTTACAGCTAGCGGCAGGTTTTGTGGTGTGGACTGTGTTGAACCACAAGCGCTTGCTGGGGGGTAAATACAAATGGTGGTTTGTATTGGGCGCGCTGGCTGCTTTTGTTGCGGCATTGGCTTCGCCAATTGTTCAGCGGCGCATGGCGCAAGTTGTGTTTGAGGTGCAACAGTTTCTAGCTCAGACCCCTGAAGAACGTACAGCCCGAGAGACTGCCGTGGGTATTCGTTTGCAATACTACGTGTCAGTGTGGGAGTTGATCAAGCAAAGTAACATTTGGCTGGGTGTGGGAAGCATTAATTTCCCTGATTTATTTTGGCACGTGAATCAAAAAATGGGTGGAACAGAAAAAACATTGTTTAGTAACCCACATAACGAATACCTGTACACATTGGCGACGAAAGGTGTTGTCGGACTTGTTCTTTATTTGGCCATTTTTGGACAGGCGTGTCGCATGGCATGCGTTAAGACAGACAATGTGCAGCGAGTTGGATTGTTGATGTTTGTTTTCTTATTTATGCTTAGCATCACTACCAATTCGATGATGATCGATATGGAAGAAGGGCATTTTACAATGCTGACATTGCTTATCTTTTTAGCGCCTAAATCGCTCGATCTCATTAGCTTAAGAAGTCAAATCTGAAAAGTCGAAAAATACATCAATGACAATTCTTGTTACAGGCTGCGCCGGATTCATCGGCAGCAATTTCGTGCACACATGGTTGTCGTCATCAGACGAAACCGTCGTAAATTTAGACAAGCTAACCTACGCCGGTAATTTGGCCAACTTGGACGCCCTCACTGGCGACAGGCGTCATATCTTTGTGCAGGGAGATATTGGCGACCGAGCTTTGATTTCTAAGCTGCTGGCAGAGCACAAGCCCCGTGCAGTGCTGAACTTTGCCGCAGAAAGCCACGTAGACCGCTCCATTCACGGTCCTGGTGACTTTATTGAAACCAACGTTGTGGGTACGTTCAATTTGCTAGAAAGCGTGCGCGCCTATTGGCAAGAGCTGCCTGCGGTAGAAAAAGAAGCTTTCCGCTTTTTGCATGTATCAACCGACGAGGTATATGGCACGCTGTCGCCCACCGACCCGCCATTTGCTGAAACCAAAAACTACGAGCCCAACAGTCCCTACTCAGCCAGCAAGGCTGCCAGCGACCATTTGGTGCGTGCATGGCATCACACCTATGGCATGCCTGTGCTAACGACCAATTGCAGCAACAACTATGGGCCATATCACTTTCCAGAAAAGCTGATTCCCTTGGTGTTACTCAATGCTTTGGCTGGCAAGCCATTGCCCATTTATGGCGATGGCCAGCAAGTGCGTGATTGGCTGTATGTAGAAGACCACGGCCGCGCCATTGCCCGCGTGCTAGAAGCAGGCAAAGTGGGCGAGACCTACAACATCGGTGGCTGGAACGAGAAGCCAAACCTTGAAGTGGTTAACACCCTATGCGCCGTGCTGGACGAGCTGAAGCCCCGTGCAGACGGCAAACGTTACGCAGAGCAAATTACCTACGTCAAAGACCGCCCAGGCCATGACCGCCGCTACGCCATTGACGCCCGCAAAATCGAATGCGACTTAGGTTGGAAGCCACAGGAAACCTTTGAGACCGGCATCCGCAAAACC
>JACCDU010053982.1_pt1 | contig 19887 bp, 21 predicted proteins | sample 7446081 | NCBI WGS metagenome assembly JACCDU01 (sample SAMN15323447, study PRJNA562643) | freshwater metagenome | isolation source: river surface water | place: USA:Blue River Watershed | collected 2017-08-17
ACACTGCAGCCTTAAAAAAGTTGGGGCCTTGTCTCAGTCCCCATGTGGCCGATCATACACAAAAACCGGCTAAGGGTCTTTGGCTTGGTAAGCTTTAAATCTCACCAACAACCTGAACCTACGTTAATAAATCTTTTGGCGGTCAATTTAATTTCCTTTTTATAATAAGCTCTTGCTTATTTTATATTTAAAATTCGTGTAACCACTTCTTTAAACCAAAAGGCATTTTTTTAACGCGTTACGCACCCGTTCGCTACTTTTAAATCTAATTAAATAAAAATTTAATTAAATATAAACGTTCAACTTGCATGTGTAAAGCATGTCACTAGCGTTCATACTGAGCCAGGATCAAACCCACTTCAACAAATAAAAATAAAAAAAGCTATTTAAATAGCTTTTTTTATTTTTTATATCAAATATCTAAAATTTTGTTTAAAGAGAGATCTCTTCTATATATATAAATATATACTATAGATACCCATAAGATACCTATATCTATATATAAAATTTAATATTATAGATTCATAGATATAAATCTAATAGCAAAATTATTAATTAACCATATCTTAAATTAAAATTATATTAATTATTTAAATAATTAACGAGATGATTTTATAGAATAAATACGATCAATTATTGAATTTTCTATAAATCCAACTATAGGTAGTTGGATTAGGAAATAAGCAAAATAAGAGAAAGTAACAAAATTAGCCATTTCGATGAAAGGGCTTTCTACAATTTCTTGACCAATTCAACCTAGACTTACTGAATCACAAAAGAAAAATCAGAAAAATCATAGATTTAGTGGTTTAAAGAAGCTACTACGGAAATATGAAGTATCTACTACAGGTAGTAGTGCTAGAATTACAATAGCAATTCCCATTAGAGCTACTCCTCCTAGTTTATCTGGAATAGTACGTAGAACTGCATAGAAAGGTAGGAAATATCATTCTGGAACTATATGAGCTGGAGTTACTAGAGGATTAGCTTCAATATAGTTATCAGGGTGTCCTAGATAATTTGGAGAATAAATTACAAAAAATGAGAAGAATAGTACAAAAATAAAGAATCCAAATAGATCTTTTACATAAAAGTAAGGATAGAATGGAATACGATCATAAATTGAATTTATTCCTAGTGGATTATTAGATCCATTTTGGTGAAGAAGTATTAGGTGTAGAAATGCTACTCCTGCTATAATAAAAGGTACAAAATAGTGTAGTGAAAAAAAACGGTTTAGTGTTGGATTATCTACAGAAAAACCTCCTCAAAGTAGTTGTACAATTGAATTACCTATCCCTGGGATAGCTGAGAATAGGTTAGTAATTACTGTAGCTCCTCAAAAGCTCATTTGACCTCAAGGAAGTACATAACCCATAAAAGCAGTTGCCCTCATTAGGAAAAAGATTACAATACCTGAGTATCATAGATTTGAACGTGGTTGAAAATATGAACCATAATATAGACCACGAAACATATGAATATAAACAACTATAAAAAACATAGAAGCTCCATTAGCATGTACGTAACGAAGTACAGAACCTCCACGTACGTCACGCATAATGTGTTCTACACTAGTAAATGCTAGATGAATTTCTGGTGCATAGTGCATAGCTAGACAAGCACCTGTAACAATTTGTACAGCAAGGGCTATTCCTGATAGAGATCCAAAACCTCAAAAATATGATAGATTAAAAGGGCTTGGATATCCATCAAGGTGATTACTCATTGTAGCCACTAGAGGATTACGAACTAGAGATGTATAAAAACTCATTTATTATTATTATTAAAGTTGTGGATGACGAATTGCTTGAAGATTCGCATCTTGAATTTTAACATATTGAAGTGATTTTTTATCAAAAAAAATGCTATCTGCTATATTTTTTCCTTTTGAAAAATCTTGAAGAGATATTACAATAGACCCTACCATAGAAAGGAAAAGTAGAAATGCTACTACAATAAAAGTTACTTTATATTCTGTATAAAGTACCATACCTATAAAATGTATTTGGTCTGAGCGTTGAAATATTTTAGATCAATCTATATAAAAATTAGATTCTGTAAATATTTCAAAAAAATTATTATTAAAATATTCATAAAAGAAAAAACCTAGATCAAAAAAAGTTTGGCTTACTATGAAAAGAATTTCAAGTAGAAGGAAAGCTACTATTAGATTACGAAAAACAAATAGATCTCGAAAATTCATAGCTATATTTATCCTTTTTAGTTCAAGTCTCCTAATTATGAATAGAAATAGAACTACGATTGCTCCTACATATACAATTAGAAATAGCATAGCATAATATTCCCTTTGCATAAGGAAAAGTAGAAAAGTTCCTAGAAAAAAAACCATGATTAGAAGAAGAATTGAGTGTATAGGATTTTGTACTCCTATTACTAGAAGACAGCTCCCACACCTAAATGCACCTAGAATTTGTACAAAAATTGTAGATATTTCAATAAAATTCATTTTATTTTTATATTAAAAGATTAACGTGTAATTATTTGAGCAAAAATTGGAAGTTTACGAAGAGCAAAAGAAAGCGCTGGTATAATTAGAGATTTATGTCGATGTGATACTTTTATTTCAAAAAGTATACGTCCTGGTTTTACAAAGCAATATCAATAATCTACATTACCTTTACCACGACCCCTACGAACTTCTTTAGGTTTTGCTGTATGTGCTGAATCAGGATAAGAACGAATTCAAATTTTACCTTTTCGTTTAATTCGACTAATTATAGTACGACGAACAGCTTCAATTTGATATGCTGTTAGAAATCCTTTTTCAATAGCTTGAATCCCATGAGTTCCAAAACGAAGACGACAACTTTTATTTTCATAAGTATTTGTCCTATGTTGACGATTTGATTTACGAAAAGAACGGAAATTAGGTTGAAACATTATATATTTGTGTATAAATTAATTTTTTAAAAATTAATTTGTAATTGATTTATTATATGAAATATATTCAAAAAAAGTTTTTGAAATTACTACAGAAAATATTGATTTATATGCAATTCATAGTCGAAGTCCTTGTGAACCTTTACGAGTAATTGCTTGAGCCATACCATAATCCATATAAATACCATATGTATAAAATGGTACTAGACCTAGTGAACCATCAATATATTTAGTACGATTTCAGCGATTTACTCGACCTTGAAATCGGAAACGGAAACCTAGAATTTCTTTACGATGACAAATAACTATTTTTATAATTTTTATTAGAAATCGTATGAAAGTAGTTTGTTTTCGGTTTCGAGGTAGTTTAGAAAATACATAAGCAAAAAATGTAATAAGAAATTGAGCTTTTTTTAGATAAATAGATGTAAAAGTAATACGAACTAGATTTTGTATATAAATAGCTACAAAACGGAATTTGCGATTCCTAAATAGTTGAAATGTATTTAGGAAATTTTTTGAATTTTTTTGATTTTTTGTAGAAAATTTTTTATAATTAATAAAATCTACTTTATTTTTATTATTAAATTGTATAAAAAATTGATAATTTTCTCAATCAAATGCAAAACGTGCAAATGATATAGCATTTATCATCGAAATATTACAATGAGACCCATTAATTAGATAAAATAGAGATTTTATTTGAGAAAGTCCTTCGTAATTACTATATTCTTTTATATTATTAGGATTATTTTTTTTAATAATAAAATATTTAGATTTTGTTAGTTTATTTATTTTTTTACTTTTAATAGATTTATTTGAATTTACTTTTATTTTTTTAATATTTATTTTATTATTATAAAAATAATTATTAAATTGTTTATTATTTATTCAAAAATTAAATTTTATTGAAATATTATTTTTTTTTATAGTATTTAGACTACGTATAGATTTATTATTTGATTTAGCTTTTTTATTTTTAATAAAAATATTAAAATAAATACGACGATATTTAAATGAACGATAATGTATTATATTTTTATTTACATTAATTTTATCTTTTTTAATAAATTTATTAAAAACAAAAGAATTTTTATAGAAATAAATAAATTCTTTTTTATGAAAATGTATATTTTTTATAATATATGAAAAATAATTTTTTTGAAAATTTATACGTTTAGAATAAAAATTAAATGAATCATTTATATAAATTTGATAAAATTTAAAAGTTTTAGAATAAAAATTTATATAATTGTTATTTTTTATAAATTTATTATAAGGAAAAAAACTGATTTGTTGATAAAAATAAAAATTATTATAATCGATAATTATATCATTTTTAGAATAAAAATTTATATAATTAGTACTTATCAGTTTATTTTTAGGGAAGTAATTATAATATATAGAAAAAAGATTATTATCTATTAGTTTTATAGAATTATTTTTAGATACATAATAATTATTAAATATAGTAGATTCTATATTTTTATAAGTATTAAAATTGCCAACTTGAATTTGTTTTTGCGCTTGACAAAAAAAATTAACAATTTTTTTTTTTGTTTTATTTTGAAAATAAACATCATTTGTAGAAAAGCTAACAATTTGTATATTATTAAAAATATTTGTACTTTTTTTATTAAAAAAATTAATAAGCATTTATTTTTATATTAAATTAATTTTTACTTATTAGATTTACATAAAGAAAATATATATATGTAAATCCTCCTGAAACTTTAAATATGCGAAAATCTATTAGAAGTACACGACGAGAAAATGTATAATTAATAAATGACATATTATACATTAGTTTATTAAAAAAATGTTGTATTTCGGATACAAATGAACCTCCTCGAGAAGCTATAGATCCTTTAAAAAAATAAGGTTGTTTACCTGATCGTTTATCAAAAGATACATTAGTATTTTGATTCCCATATCAAGATGTAAATCATTTACGATTAATACCTATACGAAAGCCAATAGGATGTGTTTTTTGTCCCATTAATTTTTTATTTTTTTTTTAGTTTTTTTTTTTTTGGAATTGGACGTTTACGTGTAGGTGCAAATTCACCAACAGATTGATAAAGCATTTGACGATTTACTTCAAAATTAACTCATCGCATTCCATTATAAATATAGATACGAGAATCTACAAATGAAGGATTTATTTTTATAGAACGTTTTTTAAATCAAAGTTCTGAAGTATTATTAACTTCTTTTTTTTGATAAGAAATAAAATTAGGTTTTCATTTAGAACGAGACATTTATATATATTTATTTTTGTTTACGTGAAGAAAGAATAAATTTATTTTTACGTTTAACACTTCGAGTAGGTCATCCTTTTGTAGGTCATGATTTAAATGTTACTGAAGGGCGCCCTCCTGAAGTTTTACCTTGACCTCCTCCGTGAGGGTGGTCTACAGGATTCATAGCTACTCCTCGAACAGAAGGACGTCAACCTAGTCAACGTGAACGTCCTGCTTTATATAGATTTTGGTTTTTATATTGATTTTGTGATACTATACCAAAAGTAGCTCGACAATTTAGTGATACATAACGTACACTACCTGAAGGTAGACGAATTTTAGCTCAAGAAACATTATCTTGAGAATCTTTCATAGATGAAAATTGATTAGATATCGAAAGAACTTGACAAAAACTTCCTGCTGAACGAGCAAAAATTGGACCTTTACCCGGGAAAGATTCTACATTATGTATAAAATCTCCTGCTTCAAATCAAGATAGATTTGATGAATCACCTATTTGTAGAAGTTTAAAATTATTTTTTTCTTCTTTATTTTCAATAATATTATTATATGTTTTACCATATACACTAACTTCTTGAAAAATTTTAGAACCGTTAGGTGCTAGTATATAAGAAAAAGAATTTTTATTATTATTATTTTTGTGAAATACTTTAGCTAGATATGCTGTACGTTGAGGATCATATTCAAAACCGATAATAATACCGTTACCTTTAGTACGATTTCAGTCTATATTACGATAAAATTGTTTATGACCTCCACCTCGATGGCGTACTGTTATTTTACCTTGAACATTACGACCTCCTTTTTGGTTAATTCCTTTACAAAGAAAAGGTACACTAGAATAATTAGTAAATTTCATTTTATTTTTTATTAAACAGGTAGAGTGGGATTCGAACCCACGGTGTCCTTGCAGACACTCTGGTTTTCAAGACCAGTGCCTTAAGCCACTCGACCATCTACCTTGTATAAATTATATAATTTATAATTTATTTTAGCATCAGCCGGAATCGAACCGACATTTGTGGGTAATGAGCCCATCGAGTTACCTTTACTCTACAATGCTTATATAAATTACATCTAATTTCTATTTATAAATGATTTAGTCGACGTGCTGTTTTAGCGTTAGTTTTAGTACGTTGTCCACGTACTGGAAGCCCTGTACGTAGTCGATACCCACGTATACTTCCATTAGATTTATAATAATTTTTTATTTCTTTCATTTGTTCTTCTAGTTTACCTTCAACAACAAATTCTGATTTAATTTTATCAGCTATAGCAAATTTTTGAAATTCTGTAAGATTTTCTATAGAAATTTGTGGAGGTAGCCCTAGGTCACGACAAATTTTTTTAGCTCGAAATAGGCCTATACCATAAAGGCGCATTAGCGAATAAATAACTTTTTTTTTATAAGGTAGTGTTACTCCAAAAAGTACTAGATTCATTTTTTTTCTTATTTAAAAAATATTCAAGAGAAAAGGGATTCGAACCCCCAACCGATGGTTTTGAAGACCATCGCTCTACCGTTGAGCTATTCTCTTTAAAAGTAAAAAAGCTTTTTTATATTAAAAGCTTTTTGACTTTTTTAATAAATTAATTTAATAATTTAATTTATATAAAAATTAAATATATTAAATATTTGAATTGAAAGAATCTCCTCAAACATATACAGCTAGGAAAAGGAAAATTCAAACTACATCCACAAAGTGTCAGTATCAAGCAGCACATTCGTAACCTACATGATTTGACATTGTAAAATGATGACGAACTACTCGGTATAGAGATACTATTAGGAAAATAGTACCTACAATAACGTGGAATCCGTGAAGTCCTGTTAGCATATAGAAAGTTGAACCATAAACTCCATCTGCTATAGTAAATGATGCATTTACATATTCGTAACCTTGTAGGATTGTAAATAGTGTAGCAAATAGTAGAGTAAATAGTAGTCCTGTAATTACTTCCATACGATATCCTCCAATTAGAGCTGAGTGTGATCATGTTAGTGAAGCTCCAGAAGTAAGTAGTAGAATTGTATTTAGAAGTGGAATTAGTCAAGGATTCATAGCTTCTATTCCTTTTGATGGTCATTCTGAACCAATTGCTGGTGTTGGATTTAGACTAGCATGGAAAAAAGCTCAGAAAAAAGCAAAAAATAGCCTAATTTCAGATACAATAAAAAGAATCATACCAAAACGAAGACCATTTTGTACTGCTACTGTATGTTGACCTTCAAAAGTACCTTCGCGTATAATATCACGTCATCAAAAAGTTACATTTATTATAGTACTAATTAGACCAATAATAAATAGTTTAAAACCTAGTTCAAAAAAGTGCATGAATAGAACCCTACCTAGCACTGTAAAAAAAGCCGAGAAAGATACCATAAAAGGTCATGGGCTCGGATTTACTATATGATAAGTATGAAATATATTTTTATAAGTTTGCATTTGTATTTTTTAATTTATTAATAACCCATATCATAATTAAAAAAAAAATATTTATAATCATAAAAATCTGAATTTATACTAAATAAAGAAAAAGATTATTATTTGTAGTATAACCGCAAAATCTATAATTATAGATAGACTTGATCAACCACTTACAAAAAGGAATATAATTACTAGAACACTTATAAAAAAATACATAAAACGGCTTACAAATCCGATTGAATATTTTATATAATTATAACTATAATTCATAATTTCTGTAGAAAATCCTTGAGGACCTAGTCATTCAAAGAAACCTCGATCAAGTGTTTGATAAGTGTATACATAAGAAAAACGCATTAGCGGTGCTGCTATAAATTCATTATAAACTTTATCAAAAAATCATTTACGATTTAGAAATGTATAAAAATAACGTCCTAGTGAAGTCATTTTTAGTTTAAATAGACTTTCAAATGTAAATATATATTGGAAAAATGCCATAAAAACTCCTCCAAAAGAAAAAAATAGAGGTATCATTTTTATTAGACTATCTAGTCATTCAGCTTCTAGCATATAATGATGTGAAGGCATTACAAAAATAGCATTACCTCAAAAATCAGATCCAAGTCCTATCATCATATCACGAGTTAGATATCCTACAAATAGACTGGCAAATGAAAGCACAAAAAGTGGAATTGCCATTGGAAGTGCTGATTCATGTGCATGTTCGTAAACTACACGGAATCCATTAGCTGGTCGCCTAAAAGTTAGAATTAGAAGACGAGTAGAATAATAAGCTGTAAAGAATGCAGCAAAAGAACCTAGAATATGTACAAAACGCCCTTCTACTATAAAACTACCATAAGCTAGTTCTAGTATTACGTCTTTAGAATAGAATCCTGTAAGAAATGGAAAACCCATTAGAGCTAGAGAACCTACTAGAATTACTATATAAGAGAATGGTAGAATTTTTATTAGTCCTCCCATTTTACGCATATCTTGTTCATCTGACATTGAGTGAATAACCGCTCCTGCCCCTAGAAAAAGTAGAGCTTTAAAAAAAGCGTGATTTGATAGATGAAACATAGATACTGTATATCCTGAAAGTCCTACAGAAAATACCCTATATCCCAGTTGGCTACAAGTAGAATAAGCAATAACACGTTTTAGGTCATTTTGTAGAAGACCTGTTGTAGCTGCTAGAAATGCTGTCATACCTCCAAGAATAGTTATAAAAAAACTCATATTAGAAGAATATTCAATTAGAGGTGAACAACGACAAAGTAGAAATACTCCAGCTGTAACCCTAGTAGCTGCGTGAATTAGCGCAGATACTGGAGTTGGACCTTCCCTTGCATCAGGAAGTCAAGTATGTAGCCCTACTTGAGCCGATTTACCTACAGCTCCAACAAAAATAAAGAAAACTATAAAATCATAAAAATTTATATTAGTATTAAAGAAATTTACAACATATTGTTCGTTTATAGGAGCATATGAAAAAATTACAGAATAATCTAGTGAATAAAAAAGAGAATAGATTGAGAAAAGTGCCATTGAAAGCCCTAGGTCACCTATACGATTAATCACCATGGCTTTAATAGCAGATTTATTAGCTTGAATACGCCCAAATCAAAAATTAATAAGTAGATATGAGCAAAGACCTACTCCTTCTCATCCTACAAACATTTGAACTAGATTTTCAGCTGTAACAAGAATTAGCCTAAAGAAAGTAAAAAAAGAAAGATAAGACCTAAAACGAGATAGATGTGGATCATGAGCCATATATTCAGTAGAATATAGATGAACTAGTGTCGAAATTGAAGTTACTACAACAAGCCTTACACAAGTAAGAGAGTCAAATAGAAAACCTCAATATATAACAGTAGATTCTGTAGTAATTCAAGGACCTATACGTACAATACAAGGTGAATGTGAAAGAGCTACCTCATAAAAAGCATAAAGTGAAATTAGGAAAGATAGTGCTACATTAATTGTTGCGATTCGAGCAGAACCAAGTCCACCTATAAAACGACCAAAAAAACCTGCAAAAATGAAACCCCTAAGAGGAAGTATTATAAGAGAAATATACATTAATTTATTAATTTAAAGAAGGTTGGATTCGAACCAACGAAGGTATCAACCAACGGATTTACAGTCCGGCGCTTTTGGCCACTCAGCAACTTCTTTTTTATTATATATAGGAAGAACGGGATTCGAACCCGCGATTTTACTTCAAATAAAATACAAGCTTAGCAAGCCTGCGCTTTAAACCACTCAGCCATCTCCCTTATATAAATTATATAATTTATAATTTATTTTAACTCAATAATTATTCGATTACATTAGCTTGCATAAAAGCTAGTATAGGTTCGAAGTCAAATGTTGAAGGAAGATTTCCTCCAAAGAATCCTTGGCTAATAATACCGATAGGCATAAAACCATGATTAACTCCACAAATTTCACTACATTGTCCATAAAAAAATCCATCTCGTTTAATAAAGATAGAAGTTTGATTTAGACGTCCTGGACAAGCATCTAGTTTAACTCCTAGACTAGGAATTGCTCAGCTGTGAATTACATCAGCAGATGTAATTATAGCACGGATTTGCATTTCTGTAGGTAGAAATAGGTGATTATCTACTGTTAGTAGACGTAGTGAAGTTAGTCCTTCTTTATTTAGAATATCTTCATCAGAAAGCATATAGCTATCAAAGCTACCTGCTCCTTGGAATTCATGATCTAGTCCTATAGCACCATTATATAGTTTTGTAATTACTTCTGGATTTAGATATTCATAACTTCAATATCATTGGTGACCTATTACTTTAACATTGAAGAAAGATTCTACTACTTCATCAATAGAATATAGTAGTGAAAATGAAGGAATTGCAATAACTACTAGAATTAGCGCTGGAACTATTGTTCAAACTATTTCAAGAACTGAAGCATGAGTTACATGATGAGTTGTTTTTGATCCTTTTTTAGTAGCTGTAAAATATGTAAGATTAAAATATAGTACACACATTACAAAAAAAAGGATTGCTGTTAGAAATACCCTAAGATCATCGTGAAATACGAAAATACCTTCTGCAATTGGTGAAGCAGGTTTTTGAAAGCCCATTTGATAATTTGCAGCTAGATTTGAATTAAAAAGGAATGCATCAAAGAAAATACGAAAAAAGTTCATTATATTTTTTATATTTGTTTAAGTTAATTGTAATTAATATATACTAATAATTAATAACCACGAGAATGGTTAAAATTACTTATTTTAGATATTGATCCTCGAAATGGATAATAAATATCATTCATTTTAGGATTATTTATTTTTATTGAGCGTAGAGTACGAAAATCTACATGAAGATAACTTGGTATATAGAAATGTACAGGTTTTATACGCACAATTTTTCGATAACGTATTTTTTGTTTAAAAAATTTATATTCAAAATAAGTCATAAATGAATTTTTTTGTTTTCATTTTTTTAGTTTATTACTTAGAATTGAATATACTTTTTCTGTTTTATTATTATTAATTGATTTATTAATTTTTGAATAAAATTTAGATCAAAAAAATATATTATTAATAAAAATTGATTTTTTATATTTTTTTATTTTTTTAAATTTAATATTTTTTTTAATTTTTTTTTTATTCATAAATTTATAATAATTAATAAATTTATTAACTTTTGAAGATTTTTTTACTTTTAGAACTTTTTTCATTTTTTTAAATTTATAAAAAAATGAAAAAAGTTTTATTTTAGATTTATATTTTAGTTTATTTTTTGAGAAAATAATTTTTTTTTTTTTAAAAAAATTATAAATACGTCGAAAAGTAATATAAAATCCTCAACGACGATAATATACACGATAATTAATATCTGAATAAAAAATATTTCATGTATCTTTACTAAAACTTATAATATCTCCTACTGCTACATTATAATTAGGTGAAAGTTCTTTTTGATTATTAACTATTAGCCCATGATGTTGAATAAATTGATTACATGCAAAAATTGTAGGTAGAATACGCATGCGAAAAAATACTCTATCTAGACGAGATTCTAGTATATAAAAAAAAGAATTACTTCGATTACTTAGGATTGAATTATTAATTGAAAAATATTGTTCAAATGTTTGTTCTTTAATTTTTCCATAAAAAAAACGAAATTGTTTTTTCATGTAAAAAGAATTTCGATAGCGACGTTTTTTTGCGCTAATTTTTGAAGGAATTTCAAAACGAAATGTATTTTCTTTTTTAGTAAATGGGAAAAAAAAGCGGCGAGCTTCAGTTCATTTCCTATTTGTAGCTACTAGGGAACAACGACAAAAAAGACGTTCGAATCGTTTTAGACGTTTTGAACGAATATTATAAAAATTACGAAGATATGAATTTTTATAAGGTCATACTTTTGTTTTAGAAAGATAAGCTATATGATAACGTGGTTTATAAAAATTTCCTTTAGACATTAATTTATATTTTATACATATTAAGTTTGTTGTTTACCTTTTTTATATTTTATAATTTCTCCATCGAAATGGATACCTTTACCAATATAAACATTAGGTTTACGGTAACAACGTATTTCGGATGCTATTTGATTTACATAAGATTGAGTAGTACCATAGATATTAATAATAGTACCTTTACTACGACTATCTAGTCGTGAAACATTTATTTTACTATTTTGATAAGAATAAAAGTAAAATACTGATTCATGACTAAAACCTAGTTTTAGTGTAAGTTTTTGTATTTTATCTATTACAGATTTTTTATCTGAAAATGTACTAATTATATTATTAATTTGTTTTACATTATAATTAGGTACTTTTATATTATCTTTATCATTTAGTTTATTAGGCATATAACTAAAAGGCATAATTGTTGATCGAAAACCTATACCAACTAGACGTAGTCGTCGACGATAACCACTTGAAAGCCCTATAAAAAATTTATTTAGTTGCGAAAATATTATAGAAACATTTTTATTAGAATTATTATTTGTATAAATACGAGAACCATAAAAAGTTTTTACTACAAAAAATTTAAATTTAAAAAAATTTAGTTTTTTTATAAAAAGCCCATTAGGTCCTTTTATTTTTATAAAATCTTTAAAAGTATATATAGACACAGTAGAAGGTATTTTTATTGAAAGCATTTATTATTTTTTTTATATAATGGAACAAATAACCTCACCTCCTAGATTTTTTTGGCGAGCTTCTATATCTGTTAGAAATCCGCTTACAGTAGAGATTATGTACACTCCTGTAGTTGTTTGAGGTTGTCAAAGTGAATTTACAGAAATGTATTTACGAAGTCCGTTAGTAGATATTTGTTTTATATTATGTATTGCAGGATTACCCATAGTATCATATTTTAGATAAATAATTATAAAAGTTTTTGATTTAGCATTTTTATAATTTTTATTAAAAATTGAAAAACCGCGGATAAACCCTTCTTTTTCTAGAATTTGTAGAAAATTTATTATAGTGTTTGAATCAGAATTATATATACTTTTTTTACAATTATTTATTTGTTCGAATGAATATATAATTTGTTTTGCACCTGCTTTTTGATTAGAAAGAATAGATGAAATTAGACGAGATAGCATAGACATTTATAATTTTTTCAAATAATCAACTAGATTTTTTAATTCCTGATAGAAGACCTTCTCAAGCTAGTTTACGAAAAATTAGACGAGAAACCCCAAAACGTTTATAAATTCCTCGAGAACGCCCAGTTAGCATGCATCGATTACGCATTCGTGTATTAGAAGTTTCACGAGGTAGTGACATAATTACATTATATGCATTATTACGTACATTTAGAGGTAGAGAAAGATTTTCTATTATAGCGCGAAGAACTTTACGGCGTCGCTCATAAAGATTATATAGTAGACGATTACGACGATCTTTTATAATTAGATATTTCATTTTATTTTTTTGGAGTTAAACGGACTCGAACCGATGACCTAATGCTTGCAAAGCATCCATTCTACCAACTGAACTATAACCCCAATTAAGGCTAGAGACGGAATCGAACCGTCTTAATTGAATTTGCAATTCAAGGCATTAACCATTTATGCTATCCAGCCTTAAAATTATTTTTCTTTTTTAGCAAAACTAAAAAGAATAGTAAATATTATATTATTAATAATATTTACAAAAAGAACTACATTTTTTTTTGAAAGATTATCTATAGAATTTATTACAGTATTAACTGAATTTAGTGGATAACTTATTAGATTTTTTTTATCAAAATCAGTTTTTATAATATCTTTATAATCTTGTATACGATAATAATTTATATTACCTGAAAAGCTATAAAAAGATATAATATAGGGTACAAATGAAATAGATTTACCTTGATTTTTGACAAAAACAAGAAAATTTGAAATAAATTCGTAAATAATTTTATTATTTTCTGAATAACTTGAGTTTTGATTAAAAGTTATAATCATTTTAAAACTACCACTTTTAAACACAGAACTAAAATCTTTAAAACTTGGGCTAAATGACAGTGTTCGTGAAAATTTTCCAGGAAAAAAAGAGATTTGTATTTCTACATCTTTATTTTTTTTAAGAAATTCTTGAAAAAAATTTCGAATATCAGTACGATATTCTGATGTGATAGCTCCAATATTACCATAAATAACAAAACTAAATTTATTATCTATTTTGCTATTTATATTTCAATTCATATTATTTTCAAAATCACGTGATCGATTAAGTGATCGGAACATACGAAGTTCTCGAGTTGAATAATTAAGAGATTGCATTTTTTTATTTTTAATTAATAAGAAAATTCTAAAATTCGACCTAGTTCTGCATGTTGTAGAATATTTAGACAATCTATAAAGAATATATCAGTTATTAGTGAAGGCATTAGCCCCATAATAAATAGGCATACAATTAGAATTACAAAAAGAATAAATTCTTTAACAGTAACATCACGATAAGATGTTACTGAGAATACACGTATATTTCCAAAAAATATACGATTGAATGTTCAAAGTGTATATACTGCTCCCAGTACCATACTTATAGAAGCAAAAAGTGTTGCTCAAAAATTAACTTTAAATAGTCCTACAAAAATTAGAAATTCTCCTACAAAGCTACTTGTTAGTGGAAAACTAATATTTGCTAGTGAGAAGATTAGAAATATTATAGTAAATATTGGATAAAAATGTGAAAGTCCTCCAAAATATTTTAGAGAACGTACACTATAACGTTCATATATTACACCTACACAAAAAAAAAGTGCACCTGAAACTACACCGTGGCTTAGCATTTGAAATATAGCTCCTTGTAGTGCTTCGCTTGTTTCTGCCATAATACCTAGTAGAACAACATTCATGTGACCTACAGATGAATAAGCAATAATTTTTTTTAGGTCAATTTGACGTATAGCTGTAAAGCAAGTATATACAATACCTATAATAGCAAAAGTAGATACAAAAGGACCAAAATATGTTGTTCCTTCTGGAAAAAGAGGTAGTGAAAAACGTATTAGACCATAAGTACCTAGTTTTAGTAGTAGTACTGCTAGTAGAACCGAACCAATTGTAGGAGCTTCTACGTGAGCTTCTGGTAGTCATATATGTAGAGGTACTAGTGGTATTTTTGCTGCAAATGCAATAAAAAATGTAATTCAAAGAAATTTTTGATCTTCTTCATTTAGATAAATTTGAAGTAGAAGTTCATAATCAGTAGTACCTACTTTTGAATATAGATATAGAAGATTAAAGAACATAAAAATAGATCCAAGTAGAGTATATATAGAAATCATATAACTAGCTCGTACACGACGTTCACGAGAACCTCAAATTAGTACTAGGAAATATATAGGTATTAGTGTTATTTCAAAAAATAGAAAGAAACCTAGAATATCTAGAAAAAAAAAAGAACCTATAACACTTCATTGTAGAAAAAAAAGATATATTAGTGCTTCTTTTAGTCGAGCTGTTGATGTACTTAGACTGAATATACATAGAAATATAAAAAGATTTGTTAGTATTATAAAAAATAGTGAAATACCATCAAAACCTAGACGTATAGCTGAAAAAAATGAAGGAATATATACTAGATAAAAAGTTTCTTGAAATCCTGCTTTATTATTAACTGTAATCCTACATAGGATTAGAGAAAATAGAAATGAAATAGCTGATGAATATAGAGAGAAACTATATAGAAAATGTGTTTTTCGTGTATTTATACAAATTAGTATAATAAAAGAAAAAAAAGGTCAAAAAAATATTAGAAAAAAGATATTAGGAAAATCTATAAAGGAAATTGAATATAGTTCCCCTTTACCAATAAAAGAATAATCAACAAATAGATTATAAATAAAGCTCATTAATATTTCTTTTTATTATATTTATTCTATTACTGTGGATTTAGAGCACCTTTAGATACTTCAAAAAAGAATCCAAAAGCTAGTAGTATTAGAAAGAAAACCCTTATTATATAACTAGTATTACCTGTAAATACTAGAGTGCTTGCTCATGGAAATAGAAAAGCTATTTCTATATCAAAAATTAGAAATAGAATAGCTACTATATAGAAACGAATATCAAATCGATTACGAGCGTCTTCAAAAGGTTCAAAACCACATTCGTATGCTGAGGTTTTTTCTGAATCTGGTGCTTGCACTGCAAGAATATATGAAAGAGCCATAAGAATAAAAGATATTGCTAGACTAATTATTAGACAAAAAAAAAGAGTAATATATGTATATGTTTCTAGATAAAAAAATATAGACATTTTTTTTTATTTTTTTAATTTTTTGGGGTAAAAGGAATCGAACCTCTGCATTGCGGAATCAAAATCCACCGCCTTACCCCTTGGCTATACCCCAATTTTAATTAACGAGGAAGACGGGACTCGAACCCGCGACCTTCAGCGTGACAAGCTAACACTCTAACCACTAAGCTACTCCCCCTTGTTTAATTAATATTTAGATTCAGGGCGAAAGACGGGATTCGAACCCACAACACCCAGGACCACAACCTAGTACTCTACCATTGAGTTACATCCGCCAAATATATAATATTAATTTAGGCCTGCGTAGAATTGAACTACGGACCTCACGCTTATAAAGCGTACGCTCTAACCACTGAGCTAAAGGCCCTGATTTGAAAGTATTCCCTTTAAAGGTATTCCAATTGATTTTTTATTCACTTACACTTAAAAAGTTAGAATTCTAAATGAGATCTGGTGAGAATTTAAAAAAATCTATAATAAATAAATAAAAGTTATATATATTTAATTTAAATTTTAATAATAATATTATTTATAATATTATAAATTAAAAAGTAAATAGAATTAGGAAAGCCCTCATTAGCGCAAAAAGTGCAATAGCTTCTGTTAGCGCAAATCCAAAAATTGCATAACGAAATAGTTCGTCTTTTTCGTTTGGATTACGTGATACAGCGATTAGTAGTGAGCTGAAAATGTTACCAATTCCTACTCCTACTCCTGCTAGTGCAATTGTTGCTAGTGCTGCTCCGATTAGTTTAGCTGCTACTACCATTGTTTATTATAAAAAGTCGCATGCTTAGTAACATGAACTTAAATAAAGAAAATTATAAAGATTTCTTTATATTTTTATAGGCTCACATAGAATTGAACTATGGACCTCACGCTTATCAAGCGTGCGCTCTAACCCCTGAGCTATAAGCCTTATAATATATATTAATATATAGAATATAGCACTTCTGATTGCATAATCAGGAATGGTTTTTGGATTATAAATAGATAAAATACTAGAATTAGGTAAATAGATACCATTACTCAAACACGACCTTTATAATAAATAGATTCTAGATTAACAAAATCATAGTTATTATTAAATGTTATTTGTTTTTTATTGATATATGAGATATCAAAGAATAGTATTTTCCTTAGGCGTAGGTAATAAAAGAAACTAAATACTGTAAAAAAGAATAGTATATAATTTATAAAAAAATGTGATGTTTCAAATAGAGCTGAAAGTATATCTAGTTTTATAAAAAATCCTCCTAGGGGTGGTATACCACTCATAGAGAATACTAGGAATGAGAATAGGAATATTAGAAAAGGATCCGTATATTTTAGGTTAGCTATTTGGTTTAGGTATTGTTTTTGACGACCTAGGCTAATCACTAGAAATCACATTAGAAATGAAGTTATAATATATACAAATAGATAATGGAATGTTGCTGAAGACCCTTCTATAGAAAATAGACTAAACCCTATAAGCATAAAACCTACATGACCCATTGAACTATAAACGAAGAAACGTTTAATTAGTTTTTCTGTAAAAGATCCTAGCATACCTATAAAAATGCTAAATATACCTGCAAATATTAGAAATATTAGTATTATAAAAGAAAATGCATAAAGGAAAGAATTAAATATTTTAAACATAAAGAAAAATATCATAGCTTTAGAATAAATAGCTAGGAATGTTACTGAAGCTATAGGTGCATTACCATATACATTAGGAGCTCATTGGTGAAATGGAGCTGCAGTTATTTTAAATAGCATATTAAATAGAAAGAAAAATAGTGCACATACAGAAAAAGAAGTAATTATATTTATAGAATTAAATATATTACTAAATTTATAAAAAAAAAAATTAAAATTTAGTATTTGTTCTATATAATTATCAATTTCTTTAAAGAATACAAAACTATTTTCAATAAAACTATCTACTGAAAAATAATAATTAACATCCATAATAGAATTAACTATATTATTATTAAAATTATAAAAAAGATCTAGATCTTGTAGAACAAATGATCCGCCTTGTAGATAGAAAAAAGCAAATGAAAGAAGTAGCATAGCACTAGGCATACTTCCTAGTAGGAAATATTGGATACCTGCATAAGTACTAAAACGATTTTTAGCTTCAAAATTTACTAGTACATATGAAGATAGTGTAACTATTTCTAGAGCTAGTAGTATATCCATAAGAGTATGTAGTTTCCTTACAAAAAGACTTCCTATATAAATAAAAAATACAATTAGGGCAAATTCTATTGAAGATATTTTTGAAAGAAAAAAGCGTTCAGCTATTCCAAAAAAAAATATAGCTACTATAAATATAGAATAAAAAAAAAAAAGACGGAAGTATATAGAATCTTCTTGTATTATTTCAAGTAGGATAGTATTTTCAGCTGAAAATACTCGGAAAACCATAAAAAATTTATCTACAAAAAAGTAAAAAATAAAATTAAAAAAGATAAAACGTTGTAGAAAACTATTAAAAACGCTAGAAGGTATTATTAGTACCCTTAGCATAATTATAAAAAAAAATATACTAGTTATTGAAATAAAAGGGAATATAGTTGAGTAGAAAACAAATTTATAATTAAATTCATTAAATTCATTAAATCCATGAAATCCATGAAAATCAAAACCAAAAAAAAGACTAAGTAGATAATCTCGGTTAAAAAGGAAAGGCATTTTTAAAATTTAAATTTTAAAAATTTATTATAATTATTATTAATCTTTATAATAATTAATTAATATAGGATTTTATATTAATTATTATGCGGAATATTAGTATAAAAAATTCTATAAAAAGAAATAGAAATCTATTTATAAAAAAATTATTTATAAAACCATCAAAAGCTATAAAATAAAAAAATATTATATATACAGAGAAACGGAAGAATCTTGAAATTAGAAATATTTTTTTATTTTTAAAAAAATTAATTTGCTTTTTAAATTGATTATATTTTCAAAAATAACATATATATTTATATATATATGTTGATTTTACAAATATAAAAATTATAGTATAAAATATAGCTATTATAAAAAAAAAATCTTTAAGAAATCCTGAATAAGATATCCTATAGTAAGAGAAATTTATCCTAATAGAATAACTTTTAGAAAAAGCTATTTCAGAGTTATAAAAGAAATAGTCAAAAATAAAGAGAATTATTATTACTATATTAATATAGTAATAATAACTTATAATTAGTATTATATTTTTAAATTCTTTTTCAAAAAAAGATGATATAAAAAATATAATAAAAATACCTAGTATAAAGGGTATATATATATATCAAAAAAAGAATTTAAAAATATAAAAAGTTCAATAAATATACAGATTAAAATCAGATACATAAAAATACACACCTGCTCGTATAATTATATAATATCTAAAATTTTCTATAAAATTAAAAAAAATGAATGATATAGAGAAAAATATAAAAATAGATAGTATAAAGATATTTATATAATAAAAAAAACTTTGCATTTAATTATCTTTTACGGGACTCGAACCCGCGTCGCCACCGTGAAAG
>JACCDU010158618.1_pt1 | contig 19883 bp, 17 predicted proteins | sample 7446081 | NCBI WGS metagenome assembly JACCDU01 (sample SAMN15323447, study PRJNA562643) | freshwater metagenome | isolation source: river surface water | place: USA:Blue River Watershed | collected 2017-08-17
ATCTTGGGCTTTTATGCCCTGATGCTGCGCCCCGGCCAGACCCTGCGCTTAGCCGCCCGTTCGCCCGCGCAGGTATTCCATGTGATTGAAGGCGCGGTGCAGGCGCAAATCGTGGCCAGCACCTTCACGCTGGCCGAAGCCGACACCTGCTGCGCCCCTGGCTACGAAGCCGTGACGCTGACCAACCTGAAAGCCGATCAAGCGGCCTTCGTGTTCATCGCCGACGAATCGCCACTGCACCGCAAACTGGGTGTGTACGAAAACCGCGGCTGATCTTTCATTCTTCTTTGTAATTACTTCATGACCTCTTACCTTTTCACCCCACCCGCCGTCCAATCCCTGCCCATCCGTGGCAAACAAGAACGCTTCCCCATCAACCGCATCTTCTGCGTGGGCCGCAACTACCACGCGCACGCCGTCGAGATGGGCCGTCCTGTCGACAAGAGCGTCGAGCAGGCCTTTTACTTCACCAAGTCGCCGCAGACACTGGTGGAAAGCGGGGCCACGGTGGCTTACCCACCCCGCACCAGCAACTACCACTTCGAGATGGAACTGGTGCTGGCCATTGGCAAGGAAGGTTTCCGTGTGAGCGAAGCCAACGCGCATGAACTGGTCTACGGCTACGCCGCAGGCCTGGACATGACCCGCCGCGACCTGCAACTGGTCGCACGCGACAAAGGCCGCCCTTGGGACACGGGCAAAGACATCGAGCAAGGCTCGGTCTGCACCGAGATCGTGCCCATGCCCGGCGTGGTGATCGAGAACGGCGCGATTGCCCTCGAAGTCAATGGCGTGACCAAGCAGTCCTCCAACGTGGACAAGCTGATCTGGAGCATCCGCGAAATCATCGCCGACCTGTCGACCTACTACCATCTGCAGCCCGGCGACCTGATCTACACCGGCACCCCCGAAGGCGTAGGCGCGGTGCTGGCCGGTGACCAGATCACCGGCCGCGTCGAAGGCGTAGCCGAAGTCACTCTGATGATTGGCGCTCCAGAATAAGCTGCCCATGAACAGCCCCTTCTTTGTCACACGCGAGGAGCGCATCGCATTGGCGCGGCAGCGTTACTTCGAGGAAGGCATTTTGCCAACGGGCGTGGTCAGCGAAGCAGTTTTCCAGTCCTGGACACGCTGCCACCGGGCTAGCCAAAAGCCTCATGACAAGATCGAATTCCAACCGGTGTCGCTCAGTCGCAGTCAATTGGCATTGCAAAAAAATCGCACACTGCATGAGGCCTGGCTCGATGAAATGCCAGCTTTGGGAAGTGCCTTGGGCTCGGCGCATTGCTCGGCGATCTTGACGGATGCCTCTGGTGTGCTGATTGGCGCAACACCCTCTGGTCACCTCACGCAAAGGATTATCCCGGTCGCTCACCGAATTGGCGTCAATTTGTCGGAGGAACATGTAGGCACCAGCGCGCCCGGTATCGTCGTCCGAACCGGCAAACAAGCGTCTGTGCTGGGGAACGAGCATTACGCCAATGCAGTCAAAACGATGTATTGCACGGCCGCACCCATCCGCAATATTCAAGGCCAACTGGCGGGTATTCTGGATATTTCGAGCGAAGGTGTGCCCTTCAAATTTGACCCCGCCTCAGTGGTCGGTTTATACGCCGCCTCAATAGAAAACCGTTTGCTGGTGGCACAGTCTCAGGATTTACTCATCGTCAAATTTCAATTTTTGCCCGCAATCATTGAGACCCCGATGGTCGCCATGCTGGGATTTGACCTGTCCGGTCAACTGGTCTGGCTCAATTCCGTGGCCAGCAATTTACTGGGCATGTCGATCAATCCCGACGAGCGGGACGCCTGCGCCACTGAGCACATCTTTGACACCAGTTTTGGCCAACTGGCCTCGTTGGTCGGACAGGGTTTTCAATCGCAACAATTGCGCAACGGACTGCATGTTTTCGTCACCTGTGAGCTGCGTAAACAAGGCTCTCCCGTGGTCAAGACCCAGCACCAAGCTGCGCAAACACCAGCCACCTTCAAACCTGCGCCGCAAGCCTCAGGAACGCAATCGTTCAGTTCAGTTTCGGTGGCAGGCCAACATGAAGCTTTTTTGCCGGCAGACAGCCTCAGAGATGCCGATGCCGACCTGATTCGGAAATGTCTGACCGAACACAAAGGCAATGTATCGCAGGTGGCCAAGCGATTGAAAGTGTCTCGCGGTCTGATTTACCGACGCCTTAAAGAGCTGGGCATCGATCCCGCCCACTATAAAAAATAATTTCTTCTCAAAAAGAATAACTGCCAAGCGGACGAGCAGTCATGACGACAGTGTTTTGTTCACCCGAAAAGACTGAAGGCTGATCATTCCTGTCAGATCACCGGGGAACACTTCGGCACAAGCTTTGCAGTCGTGAATTTGTTCCAGAACAGAACAAAAAAGATGGGGGAAATCCCGACATACAAGGCCATTGACGTGCCGCCTAAAGTCGCACCTGCGCTGGGCGAACGATGACCCGCCAGCACCAGCGAGTTGATCCCGACACCCGAATCACAGGAAGACAAATGAACCACCGCATTGACACCCTTGAAGAACCCAACGACACCCTGATGGAGCGCCTGGAGCGCGCCCTGATTGCAGGGCGACTCAACCGTCGCGGCTTCATCCGTGCAGCTACGGCCGCAGGCTTTGGTACGTTGGGCCTGAGCGCCCTGGCCGACGAACTCGATGCCATGAGAGCCAATCAAAACGAACGCAGCGCCAAACTGAATGCGTCATACGACTATGTTGTGGTCGGTGCAGGCTCTGCGGCTTGTGCATTGGTTGGCCGACTGGCAACGCGCAAAGATGCTTCGATTTTGATGATCGAAGCGGGCGACTGGGATACAGCACCTTCCGTGCTGGACCCCAGCGTGTGGTTCACCAATTTGGGCACCGAGCGTGACTGGGGCGATGTGGCCATCGCATCCCCTCACACCAACAACCGGGCCATCCCTGAGCACATGGGCCGCGTGGTTGGCGGTGGCAGCAGCATCAACGCCACCATCTGGGCTCGTCCGTTCAAAAATGATCTGGAATTCTGGGCACAAGCGAGCGGCGACAAAGCTTGGGGTTATGAGTCGGGACTGGAGGTTTACCGCCGTATGGAAAACTGGCAAGGCAAACCCGATGCCCGATATCGCGGCAAAAATGGTCCTGTGTGGTGCCAACCGGCACACAACCCCCATCCGGTAGCCAATGGCTTGCTGCAAGCGTGCAAAGCTTTAGGCTACCCGGTCTTTGAAGACCAGAACGGCAAACGTGAAGAAGGGGGCATTGGCTTTGCGTTGATGAACCAGATCATCCGCGATGGCCGCCGTCAGAGCATGGCCCGCTCATACTTGTACCCCGTGCTGTCACGTCCCAACGTGACTGTGGTTGTCAACACACACGTGGACAAGCTGGCCTTGTCCGGAACCAAGGTGACTGGCGTACACATCAACCGTGGCGGCACCCAAAGCGTGATTGGTGCCAACACCGAAGTCATCATTTGCTCGGGTGGCATCAACACCCCCAAACTTCTCATGCTGAGCGGCATTGGTGAAGATGCGCAGTTGCGCCAGCACGGCATCAAAACCGTGGTCGACTCGAAGCAAGTGGGCAAGAATTTCCAAGACCACCTGCTGCACGGCGGTTGCATCTTTGAACCGAAAGAGCACATTCCCCACCGCAACAGCGCTGCCAATGCCGCGGGCTTCCTCAAGAGCCAATCGTCTTTGGCCTCACCCGACGTCAACATTGTTCAGATCGAATTGCCTTACGCCTCCGATGTAGTGGCCAAACAATATTCGCCACCTGGCACCAGCTGGGCCTTGTGCGCCGGCCTGGTGGCACCCAAGAGCCGAGGTGAGATCAAGTTGCGCTCGGCCGATCCCAAAGATCGCCCCATCGTTGATGCGCGTTTCCTGAGCCACCCGGATGACGTGAAAGCTTTGGCTTTTGGCATCGAAGTCAGTCGCGACATCGGCAACTCAGCCGCGATGAAAGATTTCGTCAAACGTGAAGTGGCCCCAGGGAAAAAGCTTCAGGGCAAGGAGATGGAAGACTTCGTGCGCAATGGCGCAACCACCTATTTCCACCAATCCGGCACATGTCGCATGGGCAAGGACAAAGAAGCTGTTGTGGACGCTCAACTGCGCGTCAATGGCGTTCAAGGTCTTCGCATTGCCGACAGCTCCATCATGCCGCGCATTGCATCGGTCGCCACCATGGCCACATGCGCTTTGATTGGTGAGCGCATGGCCGACATCCTCGCACCTCGCAGCTGATATTCCATGTTCAATTATTTGAAAAATCTTTTTTCATCCCCAGCACCCAAGAAAGACAATCGCATGAAATCCCAACTCCTCATTGATAACCAATGGGTCACCGCTGAAAACGATGCCAAATTCGAACGTCGCCACCCAGTCGACAACTCAGTGGTGACTGAAGCCTCTTCAGCCAGCGTCTCAGACGCAATTAAGTCAGCCGAATCCGCACACGCTGCGTTCAAAGCTTGGCGCAACTCTCCTCCCAGTGAGCGCCGCCGCCTGCTGCTCAAAGTGGCAGACATCCTGGAATCCAAGACGCCTCAGTTCATTGAAGTCATGGCATCCGAAGTGGGCGCATCGCCGCTGTGGGCAGGTTTCAACGTGCACTTGGCCGCCAACGTGTTCCGCGAGGCAGCATCGCTGGCCACGCAAATTCAGGGCGAAACCATTCCAACCGACAAACCCGGTGCGCTGTCCATGACGCTGCGTCAACCTGTCGGTGTCATCCTGAGCATCGTGCCTTGGAACGGCACCGTGGTGCTGGCCGCTCGCGCCATTGCTTACCCCCTGGTATGCGGCAACACCGTGGTCTTCCGCGGATCCGAAGCCAGCCCCAAAACACACGCCCTGGTTGCCGAGGCCTTGGTAGAGGCAGGCTTTCCTGCCGGTGCGTTGAACTACCTGAGCAACTCGCCACAAAGCGCTCCCGAAGTGGTTGATGCACTGATTGCCCACAAAGCCATCCGCCGCATCAACTTCACAGGCTCCACACGCGTGGGCCGCATCGTGGCTGAAAAAGCCGCCAAGCAGCTCAAACGTTGCCTCCTGGAATTGGGCGGTAAATCACCTTTGGTGGTGCTGGATGATGCCAATGTGGATGAGGCCGTCAAAGCTGCAGTCTTTGGCTCTTTCCTTTACCAGGGTCAAATTTGCATGTCCACCGAGCGCTTGATTGTTGACGAAAAAGTGGCCGATGAATTCGTTGCCAAATTTGCGGCACGCGCCAAAGAACTGCAAGCCGGTGATCCCGCCGTCAACCCCCAATGCATCATTGGCCCCATGATCAATGCTTCGTCAGGCTCACGCATCAACGACATGCTGCAAGACGCATTGAACAAAGGTGCCAAACTGGTATGCGGTGGTGTGGCCAATGGTGCCGTGATGCCAGCAACCATCTTGGATCATGTGACGTCGGACATGCAAATCTATGACCAGGAAACCTTTGGCCCGATCACTGTGGTGATCCGCGTCAAGACCACCCAGCAAGCGATCGACGTGGCAAACGACAGTGACTACGGCCTGTCTTCGGGTGTGTTCGGGCGTGACGTTAACCGCGCATTGGCTGTGGCCATGGAGATGGACTATGGCTCTGTCCACGTCAACGGCGCAACCGTGCAGAACGAGGCTCAAGCACCTTACGGCGGCACGAAACACAGCGGTTATGGTCGTTTCGATGGTCGTGCTGTGATTGATGAATTCACTGAACTCAAGTGGCTCACAATAGAGCCACACGAGCAGCAGTACCCTTTCTGATAAGAAATCAGCTATTGGCTTCAACGACTTTAATTGTCTATCGTTGATAGCTGATCTCTGTCTTTGTGCAGCTGACGACCGCTAATACACAATAACTGCGGAACTCAATAAAAAGGCGGTCACATCATTGATGTTCCGCCTTTTTTTAGATCTACTTTTTTAGATATTCACCAACCAAGGCAAGCCAAAATGCCGCACCTGGGGCTATAAGTTCGTCATTGAAGTCATAACCAGGGTTATGAACTTGGCATGCACCACGGGTACCAGGACCGCCATTCCCGATAAAAATGTAGCTACCTGGTACTTGCTGCAACATGAAAGCAAAGTCTTCACTGGCTGTATAGGCAGGTCCGTTTGGCTCAACCTGATCTGTGCCAAAAACCTTTGTGGCGACCTGCGTTGCGAATTCAGTTTCATCGGGCGTATTGACCAGTACAGCGTATCCCTCTCGCCAGTCGATGGAAGCTTGCACTCCGTAGCTTTCTGCTTGAAGCTTGACCAGCGCGAGAATTCGCTCTTTCAACAAGACTCGAATTTCTGTATCTAGCGCTCTGATACTGAGCTCGAGCGTGGCTGACTGTGGAATCACGTTATTGGCGATCCCAGCGTGAATGGCCCCGACCGTCACAACCGCCGTCTTTTGTGGATCGACGTTACGTGACACGATCGTCTGAAGCGCCATGACGATCGAAGAAGCGGCCACCACCGTATCTTTTGCTTCATGAGGAAACGCACCATGTCCACCCTTTCCATTCAAGGTGATGGTCACGTTGTCACTTGAAGCCATCGCTGAACCTTTTCGGAACTCTAAGCGACCGGCTTCAATACCCGGCATGTTGTGCATCGCAAATACCGCGTCACATGGAAATTGATCAAACAGACCATCCTCCATCATTTTCAGTGCACCACCAGCCCCTTCCTCGGCAGGCTGGAAAATCAAATGAACCGTACCGTCAAACTCAAGGTCTTCAGCGATCAACTTGGCGGCCGCCAACAGCATCGCTGTGTGCCCATCATGGCCACACGCGTGCATGACGCCAGCCGTTTGACTTTTCCAGGGACTAGCGCCCGCCTCCAGGATCGGCAGTGCATCCATGTCCGCCCGCAAGCCAATGGACTTGCCCTTTTGACCCCGGCGCAATGTGCCCACGACGCCAGTGCCACCCAAACCCGTTGTCACCTCATAACCCCAACCCTTCAACTTGTCGGCGACCAATGAAGCGGTCTGATGCTCTTCAAAGGCCAGTTCAGGCCGGGCATGGATATCGCGCCGAATCTGTATAAAGTCACCGACGCGCTGAACCAGTGAATGGGCCAGGTAGTTGCTTTCTTGCATCAGACGCTTTCGTTATTGAGGCTGTAAGCGCATCGACTTGGCAATGGCTTGGTATTTGGCCGTGTTGTCTGCGTAAAGCTTGCCCAATGCTGTCAAAGATTGTGGACGTGGGACGATCATGGCTTGCGCTTCCAATGCGCTCTTGACTGTTGGATCACTTGCCACTTCACTCAAAGCTTTGTGCAAAGCTTGAACCACTGACTCTGGCGTATCTTTGTGCACAAAGTAGCCTGCCCAGGTATCAAAGACAAAGCCCTTGAGTGCTTTGCTTTCATTCAATGTGGGCACCTTGCTAAACATCGCTTGTCGCTCGGCTGAAAGCACAGCAGGCGCTTTGAGCTTGCCATCCTCCACTAACTGAACCTGCCCTTTGCCATAAGGTGTCATGAAAATATCGACCTGCCCTCCCATCAAATCTTGTACAGCCGGAGCTCCGCCTTTATAGGGCACATGCGTCATGGGAATACCTGTGACCGATGACATGTGCTCACCCAGCAAATGGTAGAGAGAGCCAGGTCCAACGCTCGCGTATGTCATTGACTTACCTTCAGCAGCCGCTTTTTTGGCATACGCCACCAATTCATCGCCATTGGAGGCTGGGAAATCCTTACGAGCGAGCATCACTAGCGGATTAATGGTGATCATCTGAACAAGGCGAAAGTCTTCAGGCTTGTACTTGATTGCAGCATTTGCCAACGGCGCCAATATCAATTCATTGGGCGAGCCTTGAAAAATCATGTGCCCATCAGCGGGGCTGTTCAAAACTTTTTGGCCTGCGATACCACCACTGGCACCGCCTAAATTTTCAACAATCACCGTCTGTCCAAGTTGTTTGGACAAGGTGTTGTTCAGTGTCCGTGCAATCACATCTGACACACCACCCGCAGGGTATGGAACCATCAAAGTGACCGTCTTGCTGGGAAAATTTTGGGCCCACACGGCACCAGACAACACCAACGAACTAAGCACGCTGGACACGACTTTGAAAGTGAATCTCATCACAAACTCCAATTCAAATGAAAAGAACATGGCTTCATGCTAGTGATCTTGAAAGATGATGTCCAATGCATTGTTGGTACTATCCTTGCAACTTAAAAAGCATTGATTACCATGACACTTGTTCAACTACGTCAATTCATCGCTTTGGCCAAAGCCAAATCTTTTGTCAAAGCTGCAGATGCTTTGAACATGACCCAACCGGCCTTGAGTCGAAGCATCAAGTCATTAGAAGAGGAGTTTGGAAAACAACTGTTTGATCGGATCGGCAAACGTATTGAGCTGAATTCGTTTGGGCATGACGTACTGGCTCGCAGCCATACCCTCATGGAGTACGCACAACAGCTCAAAGACTGTGGTCGCAGTCTGAGTGCTGGCGACAGTGGGCGCATTCGCTTGGGCCTGAGTTCAGGACCGGGGGCCATGCTCAGCACGCCCATCTTGGCTCACTTCGGGACTCGCTTCCCGAACTTCCACATTGAAATTGTTCGATCAAACACGGCCAGCTTGGCACAAATGCTCCGAGACCGTTTAATAGATGCAGCCGTATTGGACATACGCGCCCTGAGACCAACACCTGATCTGCGAGTCACGCAAATTGCAGAGATGGATGGCGTTTTTATGTGCAGACCAGATCATCCTCTTGCGCGCAAAAAAAAGGTCGTCTTCGCGGACCTCAAGTCCTACCCCATAGCCTCCACACCTTTGAGCGAAGAAACCGCCAGAATCATGGTGGAGAGGTATGGCGAAATCGCCCATCCTGAGGTTTTGGTGAAGCTCCAAAGCGATGAAATTTCACACCTCATTCAAGTCACACAACAAACAGACACCGTCTTGCTTGCCATTCGTGCCTCGGCCCCAGACTTTGTTGAATTGCCCATTCAACCAGCCCTTCGGATCAAAGCCAGATTCGGTCTGGTCACTGTGGCCAACAAAGCCGAGGCACTTTTCTTGCCAGAAATCAGGCAACTGATGGGCAAGTTCATGCCATCATGATGGGGGCCTCTGTATCTCACTCAGAAGGCCATTTGAGAATTTGATCTCAAATATCCAATCCACAAATCAACGACTTGATGCGTCAGAGAAATGCTCCACATGAGGTGGTTGTGCAAAGAACTCACCCACCAAGGATCGCCACTCCGCGTACAAAGTTGATCCACGGAAATCCACAGTATGGTTTTCAAGTGTTGCCCAACGAAGCATCAAAACATACCGATCGGGGGTCTCAATACAACGACGGAACTCGTGACCAAGAAAGCCCTGTGACTTGGGGAAAATGGTCGCCAAAGCGATCCGTACATTTTTCTCAAAAGCATCCGATGCGCCAGACTTGATTCGAATATCGGCCAACTCAAGAATCATTTTGAAATTCCAACCCGTTTTCAAATTCAGTGAATGTGCGTTCCGCCGTTGACATCCAGCGTAGCGCCTGTGACAAAACCTGCGAGATCAGAAGCGAGATACAAACAAGCACCCGCCATTTCTCTTGTGGATCCAATGCGTTTAAGAGGGATACCTTCGACAATGCTTTGAAGACGCTCTTCAGAGATGCCATCCAGCATGGGGGTGTCAATCATGGCAGGGCAAATCGCATTAGCACGAATGCCCAGTGCGCCAAATTCGCGCGCAATACTTCTGGTGAGACTCAACATGCCGCCTTTGGATGCTGCATAGTGTGAGCCTCCTACAAGTCCGCCGCCACGTTGAGCGGCTAATGATGCGACGTTGACGATATTTCCAGAACGCTGAGATTTGAACACTTCCAAAACACTTTGACAGAGGAAAAAGGCGCCTTTGAGGTTGATGTCGAACATGAGATCAAGCTCTGACTCATTGATCTCCAGAATCGGGCTAGATCGAACAATGCCCGCCGAATTGACCATGCAATCAATCCGGCCATGAAGTCGAACGACCTCAGCAACCAATGCATCACAGGCGTCTTTATTACTGATGTCGCATTGAATGCCATCAATAGATATTGTCCTCTGCATTTTTTTTTCAATGGACGTCTTGATCGATCCCAATACGTCCGCATTCATGCTGACGTCCGTGACGACAACCTTGGCACCATGTTCGATAAACAACTCTGCCGTCGCATATCCAATGCTGCGCAGTGATGCCGCTCCTGCAATGATGCAAACCTTATCTACAAGTAACATATTTCAACAATCCCGATAAAGTCATTAATTCAATCAATTTGGTACTCTGACAAAATCCAGTTTTGAACCGATACGTGCACAGGTCGCCAGTTCAACTCTTTTTTTGCCCGAACGGATCGGACACGGCTGTTGCTGCCAAAGGTGAAGAGCGCCCTTGCTGCACCCCAGCGCTTGACAGCCACGTCTGCATTGAGGTGCTCAATGTGGGGAATTGAAAATCGCCGTGAGATGGCTTGTGCGACATCACTGAAAGATGCTTCACCGTTTTCAGCAAAATAGAAAGCACCAGGCGGCGCTTGCTCTGCCGCAGCGATGTACAAATTAACCAAGTCGTCGATGTGAATGTTCGACCAGATATTCAAGCCTTTGCCCACAATCTGAACGGAGCCGACTTCAAGGGCATTCCTGACCAAGAAGGGCACCTGAATGCTTTGCTTGTTAATGCCGGTTCCGTGGCCGTAAATCAAGCTGGGAATGATGACCGTGGAATGAACGTTTTTTCTAGCGGCATCCATCACTATCAGATCAATGTCCCGGCGGGCTTGCTTGCGGGGATCTATCGCCAGTGAAGTTTCTTCAGTTGAGATGATTTCAGAGCAAAAATCACCACGCGCGTCATCACCCACGATGCTCGTGCCGCTGGTATGAATCAATCTTTTGCCTGATTGACTCAACCCAGAAATCAGCGCTTCCACAGCACCGCGATGGTCGGCATTGGCGGTATTGATGACCATGTCAGCCATAGATGCTTCTTGCATCAACAAGCGTGAATCATCCAGCTCACCCATCACAGGCTCGATACCATACGACTTCAATTGCTCAGCACCGGCAGCACTGCGCGTCAGACCTCTGACTTGATGTCCTCTTTTTATCAATGCGGCGGCCACCGATCCGCCGATGTATCCTCCCGCTCCTGTAACAAATACTTTCATAGTGGGGCTCATATAGAAATCATCAAAGCATGAAAGTTGACAATGCAGGAAAGGCTGCAATCACAATGACGCCAACCAGCAGGGCTGCGATGTAAGGCCAGATCGCAACGATCACGTCGTCGGGCTTGGCGTCACCAATCCGGCATGCGATGTAAAAGCCCACGCCAATTGGCGGCATCATCAAACCAACGTTCATGGCACAGACAATCACCATCGAATAATGGATGTCATTGATGCCCAATTTTTTAGCAATGGGGAACATGATCGGTGCCAGGAGCAAAACCGCAGGTAGCCCCTCAAGAAGACAACCCAAGATCAAAAAGACAAGCACGGTGACAGCCATAAAAGCCATCCAGCCCCCAGGCAAAGTGGTCAAGAACGACGAGAGTTGCTGAACGATTCCACTTTGCGTGATCGCCCATGCCATGGCAGAAGCCGTTCCCAAAATAAGCAAAATAGCACCACTCAGAGCGGCAGTCTCCACCAACATGGCATAAGCGCGTTTCCAGCCTATACCTCCGTATAGAACTTGACCAATCAACATGGCATAAAGGACTGCAATGGTTGACACCTCGGTTGCAGTTGCAACGCCTCCACCCACCGCACTGCGGATCAGAAACGGCAATACAAGCGCAGGGGCAGCAATCAAGGCCAAGCGTCCGATGACCTTGGCGCTGGGACGTCGAATGTTTCCTTTTTCTTCGTTGCGCGCCTTCCAGCGCGCTAGCACCAACAGTGCAAGGAGCAGCACCATGGCCACAAAGAAGCCACTCTCGAAGAGCCCTGCAATCGACACACCCGCCACAGAACCGAGCACGATCAAAACAATGCTGGGCGGTACGGTGTCAGCCATTGCAGCACCTGTGGCCAAAAGCGCCACCATTTCTGATTGCTTGTTGCCGCGTCTTCTCATTTCTGGAAAAAGTGCCGGTGCCACTGTGGCCATGTCCGAGACTTTGGAGCCTGAAATGCCAGACACAATGAACAGTGAGGCCAACAAGACGTAGGACATGCCGGCTTTCACATGACCAATCAAGGAAGCAAGCAAGTCAACAATGGCTTTGCCCATGCCCGTGGCATCCAAAATGCAACCCAGCAACACAAAAATGGGCACCGAAACTAGAACGATGTTGCCCATCCCTTCATCAATTCGTCCAACAATCACCACCAATGGAACTTTGCCGCTGAATGCCAGATACGACATCACGCCAATGCCGAAACAGAACGCAATGGGCACACCCGATACAAGACAAAGAATCACCAATCCGCAAAGAAAAATCAGGATATTGAGCAAGCCCAATTGACTGAAATTTTGGGAAAGCCAATTGCACGCCACAATGAAAGCACCGACACCCACGACAGCGATGAATAGATTGGTTTTTGTCACGGTCTTCAAGGCATAAGCTGCAATGACAGCCAACATCAAAATCATGCCGGACGCTATGGCGATCACCCGAATACCGCTTGGTATTTCAAGCGCTGGCGACGTGACAATCCATTCACTTTCTACATGCTCAATGGCGGGGCCAATCAGCGCAATCAGAAATGCTCCCATAGCAGCCAACGCAAATGCATGAACAAGGCCACGCCAATGATCTGACATTTTGTCTACGAACATGGACAGGCGAAGATGCTCGTTGCGGTGCATGGCCAGTACCGCGCCTAACATGGCCACCCAGATGAATGCAAATGAGACGGCCTCATCTATCCAACCCAGAGGACGGGAGAAAACATACCGAGCCATGACACCGCTGAAGAGCATCACCACGATGCTGACCATGAGTGCGGCGCAGGCTGCCTCAAGAGGAATCATCCATTTGGATAGCATGCGATTGAACGCGGTCTCAGCAGGTGACATCTGAGGCCCCAGTTCGAGCGCCGAAGAAGGTGAATCCGGACTGTTCATATGTTTCAGTGGCAATGTATGTGTGTAAATCTCACCAGCAGCAGTGAAGCAGGCATACCGGAAAATCCGATATGCCTGTCAGGTGCTAGATGCCAGACACGAAAATGACGCCTGTTTTAAGCGAGCTTGCCGCTGTATTTTTCAAGCAGAGCCCATGCCTCTGGACCGAACTTTTTTTGCCAATCAACGTAGTAGGTTGACTTTTGCAAAATATCACGGAATGGCTTGGTATCGACTTTATTGAATTGCATGCCTTGAGCCTTGAGTTTGGTTTCAAGTGTTGCGTTCAGCGCATCATGTGCCACTCGCTGCTTCAAAGCGTGTGCTTCAAAAATTCGATTGGCTAAGGCGCGCAAGTCATCAGGCAACGCATTCCAGTTTTTCTTATTGCCCACCAAGGAGAAGTATTCCCACATGTGCGATGTGTAAGAGCAGTACTTTTGGACTTCATACAGCTTCACCGCATCGATCGTAGGAAGTGCGTTTTCCTGACCATCAACAACTTTGGTTTGCAACGCGGTGTACAACTCGCCAATTGGCACCGATGCCGGCGCTGCATCCAAAGCTTTGAACATGGAGGTCCACAAGGGCGTTGCAGGCACCCGAATCTTCATACCCACCATGTCTTTGGGTGATGTGATCGGTTTTGTCGAATGTGTGATCTGACGGAAGCCATGATCAAAAGCTTTACCCACCTGCACCAGGTTGGCCTTGTCAAACGCAGCCTTCATGTGTGCACCCAGATCGCCGTCCATGGCCTTCCAGACAGTCGCGTAATCTGGGAACGCAAACGCGATGGAATTAATGGAAGCGACGGGAATCAAATTGCCATAGATTGAACCTGCCGTGCATACAAAATCAATCGCACCAGAGCGCACTTGAGAGAGCGTGTCAGTGTCGCTACCCAACTGACCGCTGGAGTACACATCAATGCTCAGTCGGCCGTTAGATTCCTTCAAGATCTCAGCGCACGCCGCCTTCAAAGCAATGGGGGTTGGGTGGGTGTCTGGCAGTGTGATGGCGATTTTCATACTGACTTTGTTGGCCGACTGAGCCAGAACAACGCCAGGAACCATCGCTGTTGCTGCAACACCAGCGATTCCCTTGAGAAGGCCTCTGCGATTGGTTTCTATGCTGACTTGATTGAATTTCGAATGCATTGACATGTTTGTCTCCTTTTTATAGTTGCTGGCAGATCAGTTAAAAACATTCGGCTGGTGCACTTCGATGCAGTGGCCGTCTGGGTCATACAAAAACACTTGGTACCAGCCAGGAATAGCCCAGCAACCATAGTCCGCGTACTTGATGCCGAGTTCATCGCAGCGTCGCATGAACCCCTTGATGTCGTCTGTTCTGAAGCAGAAGTGTCCATGCCCCATAGGGTTCACAAACTTCTTCATTTTGAATCCCGTTTCCAGGTCCCGCTCTGACCAATGGAATTCAATGTCGCCATCCGTCAGGAAGTCCACTTTTCCTGTGTAAGCACGATCTTCGCGAATGCCGCTCACCACGGTGTGCTCTTTGTCTGCAATCGTGCCCAGATCAAAAAGTGTTTTGTAGAACTTGCTCAGTCTGGGCAAGTTATCTGTACAGATGTTCATGTGATGGAACTTGAAATTCATCGCCATTTCCTTTCGTTCGGTTTGAGATGGAACCCGTTGATGCTCACTCACGGGATCACTTTTTTCTTTGAGCCAAGGTCTGCTCCTCAGCTCTGTGACGAACGATACATAAATTCATCGGTAAATACAATGATTCCTTCATGAAACTTGATTGGGGTTATCCCTTAATTTTTCGACCAAAAATCGCCATTTTCAGTCTTTTAACGAGCGCCAATGAATGATAGTATTTACCCATGAATTCAAAAAGATCAAGCTCAACACATTTGAATGCTCTTGAGGATGAAGTTGTACGCACAGAAATCTGCAGCGTCTCCTCTGTGCGAAGAGTGGCAGCCATGCTGGATTTAGAACCCGATGCTTTTGGGCTTGGAGCTGCTCTGCCCAGAGGTTGGCAGTTCTTGTTGATGGCCGCGGACACCAAGCGGTCACAGTTGAGAGCTGATGGGTTTCCCGGCCTTGGTGTTCCCATGCCCGATCTGGGCCTTCCGCGATTGATGCTGGGAGGCAGGACGGTTGCATACAAAACCGACATCCCCATCGGAGCTGCAGTGACGCGTCGAAGCTGCATCCGCAACATCTCTCAGAAAACCAATCAGTCAGGTCCTTTGGTCATTGCCACCATTGAACATGAACTCACACTCAGTGAGTGCCAAACATTGGCGCTGGTTGAAACCCAAACCTACCTGCTGCTGCCCGCCAGCAAAGGTGGTTCAGCAGTTGGCGTTTCGAAGCACCCTGATGAACTGACAGGCCAGTTTGTGAAAACGGTTGTTCCCGATGAAACGCTGATTTTTCAATATTCAGCGCTTGGCTTTAATTCGCACAAGATTCACATTGATCGCTCACACGCCCGCAATGTAGAAGGATTTCCTGATCTGGTTGTCAATGGTGGTCTTGCCACACTGCTGATGACTGAGTTTTTGCGTCACGACGTCAATGTTGACCCCGCTGGCATCAAGGTTCGCCATATTGCTCCTCTTTTTTGTGGAAGCCCCATCACCATGGTGGCCAAACAATTGGAGGGGAAATGGCAGATCCAAGCCTATGACCACCGCTTCATCTTGGCCATTGATATGGAGGTAGAGACCCATGAGCTTTAAGCCGCTGAAAAATATCCGTGTGCTGGATTTGACCAGTGTCGTTGTCGGCCCAGTTTGCACATGGCGACTCGGTCAGTACGGGGCAGAGATCATCAAAGTTGAAAACCCAGAAGGCGACCTCATGCGCGGGCTTGGCGGTCTCTCGCCAACAGGTCAACATTCAGGTGCTTACTTGCACTTGAACCGTGGCAAAAGAAATATCTGTCTTGACCTCAAGAAACCGGGGGCCAAAGAAGTCATGGACCGCTTGATTGAGTCCGTCGATGTCATTGTGGCCAACATGCGCCCTCAAGCTCTTCAAAAACTGGGCATTGATGCGGACTCGATACGTAGTCGCTTTCCGGAAAAAATATATTGCCTCATCACGGGCTATGGCACGGATGGCCCCTATGCAGGTCTTCCAACCTATGACAGCGTCGTCCAGGGCGTCACTGGTATGGCCGGATTATTTTTGAAACGCGATGGTGCGCCAAACTATGTGCCCATGTTGATCTGTGATCACGTTGCAGGTGAAATCGCAGCTGGCTCAATTCTGGCGGCCATCGTGGAATACCAATCTACTGGCAAGGGCTGCACCATTGAGGTCCCCATGTTTGAAACCATGGCTGGATTTGTTCTCCAAGAGCATCTGGCGCAGCAGAGCTTTGACCCACCCGTCGGCCCAGCAGGGGACCTCAGACTGCTCAGTCCGCAAAACAAACCCGTTCAAACATCTGACGGGTGGATTTCCTTCACCGTCAACACAGATTCGCAGGTTCGTGCGTTCCTGAATGCGACTGGCCGCAGTAACTTGCTCAACGATGATCGATTCAATTCAGTAGCTTCACGGGCAAAGAACGTTAAAGAATGGTTTGAAGTCAGGGGCAAGCCGCTGACCCACATGACCACGGATGAATGGCTTGATCTATTTCAAAAAGCAGACATTGCCGCTCAACCCTGTCACACACTGGAAACTCTACAACACGACAAGCATCTGAAGGCTGTTGGTTTGATCTCTCAAGAGTCACATCCGACAGAGGGTAATGTTGCAGCCATTCGCGCCTCCATCAGAGTCGACGATGGCTACTTGGACGTTCGGTCTACAGCCCAACCCAAAGGGTGGGACTCAAAGCCACTGCTTGCTGAAATGGGCTTCGAACAAGAACAAATCGAAGCGATGCTGAACTCCGGCGCAGTCGTGACATCTTCTTCCAACCCTTGAAAATCAAAACACCATGAATCGTCGTCATGTTTTGCAAATGCTGGGGAGTTCTCTAGCCTTGGGTACCCTGCCTGTCTGGGCACAAGAGTTTCCCAGTCGCCCTGTCAAAGTGATCATTCCATTTCCACCGGGAGGTCCAACAGACGTACTGGGGCGCATCGTGGCGCAAAAACTCTCTGAACGCTTGGGGCAAAGCTTTGTCATTGACAACAAGCCGGGTGCTAGCGGCATGATCGGCGCAGACATGGTTGCCAAATCTCAAGCTGATGGCTATACCCTGCTGGTCAATGCTTCTTTGCATGTGATCAACCCGAGCTTGTACGATAAAACCCGATACGACGCGATTGCAGACTTCACCCCGCTGAGCAACCTTGCGGACGTTCCGCTTGTTCTGGTTGTCAACTCGCAAACGCCTGTACAAACTGTCAAAGAATTGATCGCATGGGTGAAGTCATCAAAAACGCCTGTCAATTTTGCTTCTTCAGGTAACGCCACCGCGCCGCACTTGGCAGGTGAAGCATTCAAGGTGGCCACGGGCATTGAAAACATGCAGCACGTCCCATACAAAGGAAGCGCCCCTGCACTCACGGACTTGCTCAGCGGTCAAGTTCAGATGATGTTTGACTCCTTGCCATCGAGCCAACCTTTCATCAAATCGGGCGCTTTGAAAGCCATCGCAGTCACCACACAAAAACGATCTTCGGCATTGCCCAATGTGCCGACCATCGCTGAAAGCGGCATCTCCGGCTTTAATTTCAGTACGTGGTACGGCATGTGGGCACCCAAAGCCATGCCACAAGCAATTGTTCAGAAACTGTCTAACGAGATTGCTCAGATCACACGCTTGCCGGAAGTGCGAGAAAGATTCTTGGCACTGGGTGCGGAACCTGTTGGTAATACAGCCGAAGAATTTGCGGCTTTCACCAAGTCTGAGCTGAATAAATGGGCTCGGGTTGTGAAACAGTCCGGCGCACGGGTCGACTAATGGAATGACCACCCGGCGGTAAGCATTCAGCCAAGCGTTGAACCTTTGCCGCCGCCAAGCCGCTCAGAAATGTTTCGAGCAGCAGCGCCCAAAGCTGCAGTGACTTCAGGAATCGACTTGCGTTTATTTTGATCAATGCGCTCAGAGTACGGAACCGTAAGTGCCGCCATGGCATGGCCTTGGGTATCCAGGATAGGGAAACTGACTGCATACAGCCCACGCACTTGCACACTGGGTACTGACTCGAAACCGATTTTTCGAATGGAATCAAGAATGGCTTTGATCTGTGGATCCGATTGCTCAGGTTTTCGTTGAACTGATTCCTCAATCCAAAGTTTGGTTGTTTCTTCATTTTGAAAGGCCAACAAAACCCGTCCTGATACTGAAATCAAAACGTCCAGCTCTGAACCTGTACGAACACTGAAACCCATGCCGCTGGGCGTGTCAACCTTGGCCAGAACCACCTGTTTTCCCTGCGAGTAAACGGTCAAATGACAAGACTGATCGAGTTCCATCGCAAGTCGTTTCATGATCGGAACGGCCTCAAACATCAAGCGGTGCGTAGGGGGGTTGATGTGCGCAAGCTCATACAACTTGGTGGTGATGATGTAGGTGTTGTCGTCAACTTGGCTGACATAGTTTCGCTCTACGAGGCACGCGACCATTCGATAAATTTCACCAACAGTCCGTCCAAGACTCTGAGCGATCTCTTTTTGCGTCATGGGTCGCTCGCTATGGCATAGGATTTCCAATATATCCAAGCCTTTTTCCAATGCAGGTGCCGAATAACTACGGCGCTCACCTTCGCCCATGCTGCTTTGCACCTCATTGATTTCCAACGTCACATCAACCTCACTTCAAAAAAATATTGCAGATTGCTGAGCATGATACCTATGAAAAATTTCATTCACATTTAAATCTCGATGTGCTCTACAGCAAACAACCAACGTTACTTAGCGATGCCACAAACGTCTTCATCCGAGAAAATTATTCTCCAATCCATTGCAGCCTTGTCTTTCATGTGGGGCACGAATTGGGGTTTGTTCCAACTTGCCGTTAGCGAAATTTCGATCTGGACTTTTCAGGCGCTCTCTTTGATTGGTGCATCCACACTTGTATTGGTCATTGCCAAAATGCGCGGATAGCGCTTACGCTAACCGAGTGCACTGAGGAGCCGGTAGCTTGACAATCTGGTTTTAGCGATAAATTAAGTACCCAAGGAGTACATTTGGAACTCAAATTGCCACTGGGCTACTGTAAAAAAATGATTCATGACAGCGCTTATAAGTGCTTGATTTATAAAGAAGTAAGCCATTGGGGTTTGCCCTCCGTCATCCAAAGGTTTCGGAGAGTAGAGAGCCATAACAGGGTCAAAAACGCCAAAGAATGCATTTTTCTGTGCCCGAAAAACCAATGGCTAAAACGCGAAACCCCGCCAGGACTGGGCCTTAGCGGGGCGTTCGGCTTTCCATGGAGGGCATCTATGGAAATGCAAATGGTGGATCTCAAGGAATTTGAAGCGCCATCCAACAAGAAGTTTCACAAATTATCTAAATGGCGGCGACTCACCTAACATCGCCATTTCTAAAAAAATTAGTCTTCAGTTTTTCATGAATTCACCCTCGATGAAATGTGGACTACGCTGGCGCTGGTCTCCGTCAGAAATCTATACAACGTCTCCAAGGCCTCCAGCTTTTGTGGAGCGTAATCGTGTCCGTCATAACTGACTGCTTGCACACCCGTCACACCATGGCTCAAAAGGTGTCCCCTGATTTCCTGGCTGACTCGAAGACTGGCCAATGCAGTTTCCACCCCAGAACGAATGCGTTTTGCCTGAAACTGTCCCACGGGTTTATCGGTCGGCAACCACTCAA
>JACCDU011418605.1_pt1 | contig 19876 bp, 45 predicted proteins | sample 7446081 | NCBI WGS metagenome assembly JACCDU01 (sample SAMN15323447, study PRJNA562643) | freshwater metagenome | isolation source: river surface water | place: USA:Blue River Watershed | collected 2017-08-17
ACGATTCCGGCTCCGGCTCCGGCTACGGCTACGGAACGCCGGAGATTTTGAGGAGGAAAGAATGAGACCTGAGGAAAGCGTGATGAACTTCCTTCCGGCGGGAAAAGGCTCCGGCTCCGGCGATGGCGATGGCTCCGGTTTAGGCAATGGCGATGGCTATGGCTACGGTGACGGCTACGGCTCCGGCTACGGATACGGCGATGGCGATGGCTACGGCTACGGCGATGGCGATGGCTATGGCCACGGCTCCGGCTCCGACGATGGCTACGGCTACGGCGATGGCGATGGCGATGGCCACGGCTCCGGTTCCGGCTACGGCTACGGATACGGAACACCAGAGATTTTGAGGAGGAAAGAATGAGACCTGAAGAAATCAATCGTAATATCAATCTTGCCTTTAAGAGATTTTCTCGTCGCGGAAATCCGTTTCATTTTGTAAAATGCAAAAAGCATCTTGAGAAAAGATTGGAATGGTTTCGTGCCACTGACCCAGAAGAAGTTGATGCTATTCCACCTTTCATACCCGATGGTGATGTGACGCCACACCTCGAATATATTTCGGACCGATGGAACTGTGTCAGCAGAATTAAATTCTTATTGAAGGTGGCAGAAGAAAATGAATGAACGACTACATGACTTGTACAAACAGGCTTTTGGATATTTCCCCTCGCCCATCGGCGAACCTGAATTAGAAAAGTTCGCCGAGTTGATTATTGGGGAATGTGTTGATGCTGCATTTGCAAATGGTGATGATATTGCTTATATTAAGAAACATTTTGGAGTTAAAGAATGATGAACCATTTTGTTATTCGCTATGTGCCCGGTGGTATGGGATTGAGCCATAGTGGATGGTGGCTCTGTGAAAAGATCAGTTACGGCGATGGTACTTATTTTGACCGGCCTCAAAAATATCTCCGTAGGAGTGATTATAAATGAATGAAAGAATTAAAGAACTTGCCAAACCGTATTTGATGTATGAACGATTCAGTCGTTATGGTGAATCTACTGAAGAAGAATACTACGATTTTCTTCCTGAAGAATTAGATGAATTCGTTAAGTTGATTGTGGCGTGGTCACGGGAAGAATGTGCAAAAATGTTTGATGATAAAGAAGATCAACCGTTTTATGGTCGCCATGTCGCTGATTACATCCGAAAGAAAGATTGAGATATCAAAATGCATGAAACTATAAAGGTTGGTTCATGGGTTCGCTTTTACCGGGGAGGTGCCTTGGTAGTTGGAGTAGTCCAATATCTCGAAAAAGATAATCTTGGATACTGGATTGCAAAGACCGATATTGGCACAATTGATACTCGTTATGTGTTGGAGGTTCGATGAACGAACGAATTCGAGAACTTGCAGAACAGGCTGGTTTGTTGCATAAGCAAATTGGTCCGTGTGTAGAAACACGACATATGAAAAAGAAAGAACAAGATCTAGAAAAATTCGCCGAGTTGATTGCTAGAGAAATTCTTTCATATGCTCAAGATGGTGATTTAGATTTTATGAAATTTATGATTAAAAAGAATTTTGGAATTGAAGAATGATTGATGATTATGAAAAGTATCTCGATGAGGATGGGTATCCTACCGAAGAGGCTTTGAACCTAATCGATAATTGGGACATGGATAACATTGATGGGCTTTTTATATTCCTTAAGAATCTTTGGTTGATGGGATGGAAAGAAGAGGTAGAGGAATCAAATGGTAGAGAAGTCAAGATTTATTCTATTTCCACCGGTGGTTGGTCAGGTAATGAAAAGTTGATTCGGCATCTTAAGAAGAAAGAATTATTCTGGGAGATGTGTTTATTGTCCTATCGTCGTGGTGGGCATTATCAATTCGATGACCGTTATTGGAAATATGTAAGATGAGATATTATAGTTATAATGAATTCACTGATGACCTTGAGGGAGAAGTGATTACTCTATCGGAAGAAGATATAAGAAAAGATTACTATCCTTATTGGTATTCCAAAATGTGTGAACGATTCGGTAAAGAACATGTGGATGCCAATTATTCTTTTGAGGATGCATTGGATGATTGGGTTGTAGTTAATTGGGCATGGGAAGTTAAGGAGTAATATATGAGACTCAAGCTAACTGACCCAAGAGAAGAATTGGAAAAGAAGAAGCAGTGGCATACGTGGTTCGCATGGTACCCTGTTTACATTCCTGAGGAACTTCAATGGGTATGGCTTGAGAAGATTGAAAGAAGATACTACTATACTAGTAGAGAAGTCGGGTTACAAACATTTTGTGACTATGGTTATATACACAGGACGATTGATGAGGAAACAATATGAAAGAGAAATCTAGGTTCGATTTGGAACAGGAAATCATGAATTGCTGGCATATCGTTGATGATTTGCAAGTGCTTCTTGATAAGTGGGATAGCACTAATGAGGATGAAAAGCTAAACATCATTATTGGTTTGAGTAGTCTTTATCAATTGAAGTTTGATACAATGTTCAGAACGTTTGAAACTTGTATTCGTATGAAAGAGTTTAAACCTTCCTCTTATGAAGAAGCGTTGAACAAAGATTATGCCGACGATCTAGCTAGAACGTATGGTCTTAAAGGAAACGACTGCATACAAGATTGTTAGGAGATAGAGTGAGACTGTTCCTTCTTTTATTCGTATGGATCGACTGTTATGCGTTTGATCAAGTCGTGCATATGAATAATAGAGGAACAGGAACCTACTACATAACATCAGTCATAGATTCGCATGAGGTATCTCTGCTCTTAGACACCGGTGCTTCTTATACCGTCTTAGATAAGAGCATCGTGTCAAGAATGAACCTCAAGCCTGTTAGGAAGATGGATGCATTGACCGCTGATGGCCGAAGGATCCATGTGACTGTGCACGTCTTACCAAGCATGACGATAGAGGGATGTACCATTTACGATACTGAAGTCGTCACGATGTCCAACACGATAAATATACTCGGAATGACGTCTATCAAGAAGATGACTCCACTCACGTTGTTGGGCCACGATGACGTAAAGTTCAATTGCCACTAGGAGATAAAATGGAACTAGAGATCGAAAAATTTGAATTTGGAACTGTGCCGGACTTTTCTCTCAAAGAAAGACTAGACATTCTTAAGTCCTTCTTAGAAGAAAACGTTTGTAAAGTTGAATTTGTAAAGCTGGATGGAACCAACCGTGACTTCATCTGCACCTTAAAGAAAGACATCGTCCCACCTCCCAACACACCAGGTTTAAAAGCGGTTAAGCGCCCGAACCCCGAAGAGAATGGTGTACTCGGTGTCTACTTACCAAAAGACAACACATGGCGCTCGTTCCGTATCAACAACGTCATCTCGATCGAGATACACAATCCAGAATAACACAGCTATATACTTATTTTGATGCGAGTGTTACTATTGCTTCACAATCGAATAAAGGAATTTAGCATGAAGCGCAAGGTGTTGATGATTGATCCTCCCAGTGGCTGGAAGTACGGGTTTCCTAAGGAGTTGACTGTTGATGGTACTCAGACTGTTACTGAGTGGTTGGTCGACAACGGGTATCCTCAAGCTTTGATTGACCAGTTCGGTGGCAACTTGCCCTGCCGTCACTGGGAAGAAGAGGTCGACCTAGAGCCTCCTGTCAAGACTGAAGACCTCGAGCCTGCCAAGCCGTACGACGACCTTGGACCTGGTGTAGCCTATTCTGAGGGCTACGACTTTACTTAATCTTTGATTATATCATGTATTCAAAATTAAGTATATAGTTAAAAGTGGTTTACTTTTTTAATCATAAATGGTAATATTACTTTATCAAATGGTTAACGGAGAATGATTATGCCTCGTGGAGTACCTAAAGCCGGTTTTCGTAATATGAACAAGAAGAACGGTCCCGTCAATACCGTCTTCTCTGCAGCTCGCATGGCTGCGCCGGTGATCGAAATGACACGTGAGACCGACGATGAGATTGATTCGAAGCTGCGCACTCGCTTCGATATCATTGATATCATGAGCAAGTCGGCATGTCTCGGTACTACGCGTGCGCTAATCATCTCCGGCCCAGCCGGGCTCGGCAAGTCCTTCACTGTCGAAAAGGCAGTCGAAGCTTACGACCCGGCTGGGAAACGCTCTTGCCTCATCAAGGGTTTCATGCGCCCCACCGGTTTGTACAAAACGTTGTACAACTATCGCAAGCCCGGTGACGTGGTTGTGTTTGACGACTGCGACAGCATCTTCTTTGATACTGACGCTCTCAACCTGCTCAAGTCCGCGTGCGACACCACCGAGAAGCGTAAGATTTGCTGGGGTGCTGAGACCCGCATGACTGACGACGAGGGTTCTCCTCTTCCTTGGTCCTTTGAGTTCGAGGGTAGCATCATCTTCATCACCAACTTTGACTTCGACTACGCCATCGAGACTGGTGGTCGGTCCAAGGAACACTTCGAGGCTATGATTAGCCGTGCACACTACATCGACACCGGTATGAAGTCGGTCCGTGACTACCTCATTCGCATCCGTCAGGTTGTCGACATGGGTATGCTCAGTGATCGTGGCTTCAACGCCGGCGAGCAGCGTGAGATCATGGACTACTTGTTCGCCAACGCTACCAAGCTTCGTGAGCTTACCCTGCGTATGGTTATCAAGCTCGCTTCGGTGTATCGCTCCAATCCCAATCGTTGGCAGGAAATCGCCAAAGTCACCCTTTGGAAGTCTAATTGAGATGTACATAAGGAGTAACACGTTGTTTAGAGTAGCTATCGGTGGGTGCACGCTCACCACAAAGTACTGTGACATTGGCAAGTTTCTCTTCATCGAAGACACATACATCGTAAAGCACATGATAAATATGATAGACACAGGTGACACGGTGATATCTCAGCGTGTTGAAGACATTGATTATAGAGTTGAGTTCTTGGAGAATGTATAATGCAGTATGATAACGCGTTCGTCTTTTGTGAAGAACCTAAGGTGATACTGTATCACGATGTCTTTTCTCCAGAAGAATGCGATAACATCATTGCGTCTAACATACCCTTTGAACGTTCAAAGGGTTACTCCTTTCAGGAAGAAGCATCAACGCTGACCGATTATCGGACTAGCTTTACTTACTTTGATCTTAAAGATAAATTTAAGTACATCACGTATAGGTGTCTAGAGTTAGCTAAGCCACATTTTTGGTTCATGGACTTTGATGAATCTAATTTTGAAAAGGTTCAATTCCAGCGCTACGATGTTGGGCAAGAGTACAAACCACATCATGACTACTTCAACCACCCCGGTCAAAAGCCAACGACTAATGATCGGGTTGCATCGATGATTACCTACTTGAACGACGATTTTGAAGGTGGTAACACGTACTTCATCAAACTAGCTTTAGACGTCAAGCCTGTTAAGGGAAGCGTCCTGTTCTTTGACTATAAATATATCCATGAATTGAATTATCAAACTGAGCACGCTGGTCTTCCAGTAACAAAGGGACAAAAGATAATTGCCACTTCATGGATAAGACGACTTCCTTTTACAGGATCAAACTAATATGAATATGAAGCCCGACGACGTGGTCTATCAAGTCATGAATCAGCTCTTTACTGAGACCATTTCCGATGGGAAGAAGGTTCATCCAGAAAACCCAGCAGCATACTCACTGTCAGTCGTAAGTGCGTGCTTAGCCGTATGTCTTAGGCACTGCATCATGAAGTCTAATCAAGACGAGATGGACATGATCTACAAGAAGATGGAAGATTTGGTTAATATCTCTAAGAACATGGAGGAACTCAACACATATGAGTAAGCTTACATGGATCATCCTGGTGCTGGTTTTTATCATCGTGGGGTGTGCAACCTACGATAGTCCTCATCCCAAGCGTCCTCCTTACAAGCAACACAATCGATTCTACAAAATCAATTGACCCACTAGGCTTAAGCGGTATATACAATGGTTCAGTTCATAGTCATATTTCTTACATTGCTCCTAGTGTTGTCTATCCTAAAGAACTTAGGAATAACGCTGTGGAGGGCCACTAAAGTGCTGTTTTCAGTCATAGCTATCATGTGGCTCTGGAACAACTACATGTATTAAGGAGTCTTTATGAAAGACGATTATGGTTGGGTTATGCTAATCGCTGTTTTTCTCGCTGCTCTTGGGCTTCTTACTCTTCTGTATGACTTAGCTGTGTTCGTCCACACCTTCTAAGCCGGTTTATGTATTTTTATTCTGAGGTTATCTTATGGCTAGAAAAAAGACGATTGTAAAAGAAAAACAGATAGAAGAAGAACAAAAAGAAGTCATGACTTTTGACTTTGAAGATGGATCGGGACCGGTTCCGGCTCATCGCCATGTGTTTGGTGGAGGCTGGGTAGCTGACACGGCAAAGGTAGAAGATACAGTCTATGTGAACAAGACTGCAAGAATCTTTGGAAACGCCAAAGTATCTGGTAAAGTTCATGTTCACGGCCGCGCTCGAATCTTTGGTAACGCCGAAGTCTATGGAGACGCCCAAGTACTCGAGAACGCTTCTGTGTTTGGTAACGCCAAAGTCTACGAGTACTCCAGCGTCTACGGGCACTCCGAAGGATTCGGCCATGCTCAGGTCTACGGGCGAGCAATGGTTTTCAACGATGCAAAGGTGTATGAGCGCGCTAGGGTGTATGATTACGCACATGTAAAGGACAGCGCTCGAATCTATGGAGACGCCCAGCTGCACGATGACTGTGTCGTATACGGGCACGCAGAGATTCATGGTCAAGTCACGGTGTTTGGCCATGCCCAAGTGTTTGAGAACGCTCAAGTCTTTGAGTCAGCTAAGGTATCGGGTAACGCTTGGGTGTACGGCTACGCAACGGTATTCGGAGAAGCAAAGGTGTACGGCCACTGCCGGGTGTTTGGTGAGACTAAGGTGTCGGGTGGATGCAAGATCTACGGTGACGCGTTTGTCTATGAAGAGTCGGTGGTCAATGGAGACTCAAAGGTTTCAGGCAACGCCAGGGTTTATGGCAACTTCCTAGTTACAGGATCAAGCGTCGTTACCGACTAAACCAGTGTACTTTATTTCATAAATTATGTACAATGGTCTCATAATCAAATGAGGACACGTGCATGATCCAGGACATCATTCAGAAGACCAACCAAGCCATGGTGCTTGAGCTGGACGAGAACTTCACAGCGGTTGAACCAGGCCATCTGGGTCTTGACGAGAGGTCAGCTCTATGGATCTACCTATCGGATGAGGGAATCGTAGTCCACAAGAATGATGACGGGATGCTGAACTACTACGGTGGCTTCGAGTACGTGGACAAGAAGAACCGTTACGAGCTGGGGGACTGGGTCTTCTACTCAAGGAACGACGAGTACCTCGACTCCATCTACGAGCGCTGGGAATCTCTGAAAAAAGAACCAGTGTACTTATTTTCATAATTAAAGTACAATGGTCTCATAATATGGAAGAAGGAACAAACATGAACACTTTCGACTTTGGCAACGGTCCAGTTCCAGCCCATCAGCACCCCAATGGTGGCGGTTGGGTCGCTGATACGGCTACTGTTGCTGATACAGCCTACGTTGGACCTGATGCTAAGGTGTTTGATAACGCTTCGGTGCTTGATAACGCTTGGGTGTTTGGTAACGCTATTGTGTATGGTAACGCTAGGGTGTCTGATAAAGCTACAGTGTCTGATAACGCTAAGGTATCTGGTGATGCTATAGTGCATGGCAACGCTAGGGTGCTTGATAACGCTTCGGTGTATGGTAACGCTATAGTGTATGGTAACGCTTGGGTGTTTGGTGACGCTAATGTGTCTGATAACGCTAAGGTATGGTGATACCGTTCTATCCTAAAAAAGAACCAGTGTACTTATTTTCATAATTAAAGTACAATAGTCTTATAATATGGAAGAAGGAATCAATATGACCAAACTCGAAACACTTGAACAGGAACTGTCCATCGTCAAGGCGAAGATCGCTGCCCTGATCGATATGAAGATGATATGTGCGAGCGTGGCTGGTGGCTGGCAGTCTAAAATCAAGGGGACGGATGAATTCTGGGGTCCGACGTTTCATAACATTCAGGACCTGTGGAAATGGCAGGAAGAGACTTATAATTCCTGGATCCGAAAGGAATTCGATGATGGTATCTGCAAGTCCACTTATAAGAGAATGGTGTCGGCAATGACCTCACAATCAAACGAGGTGACAGCATGAACCTGCAACCGATGACCCTTAGTCCCTACGATGCATCAGGCAACACGTTCATCGTGGTCATCACACAGGATAACGAACAGGCCCGACTGACCTGCAACTCGATGGAGGAAGCGGTCCAAACACGACGAGCATTTATCAACTACGGCAAGTGCCAAGACGTCACCATCGAGAAGGCATGATATGAATGAGCAATATGCAAAGGTCCTATACATCCGAGTAACGACGATCGAGGATGGTATCAAGTATTCTATGAACCTTCCCTATACATCCCTACATAAAACTAAGTTCACGGAAGAGGAGAAGCTCATCATCATGACCCTGTACCATGAGGCCAACAACAAAACACTGTACAGGAACAGTGAACGAGTGGTCAACAATATCTCCTATGGGGTCGAGATACTATGAGGAGGAATGACATCATCGACCAAATCATGATCGACTCAGACCTGGTCATGATACTAGATTACAGCTACGCGGAGGTCAACGAGATCGATACAGACATGATACTCCGTAACTTCGTAGATCAGATCATCACGGAGATGGAACCCATCATCCAAGATCAAGACAAGATAGATAAGATCAGGACCCACCTAGGTCTTGCTAACCCGTCCCGCTAAACACGTCCTGCTAGCGTGTCCTGCTAAACACCCGTCCTGCCAGTGCCCGTCCTGCTAGCACGCATGCAAGGGAGCCCGCATGAACAACATAATCTATCATAATTTCAAGAAGACTAGTAAACCCAATAAGAAGCCAGACCTGTACAAGCAAGTCATGAAACTGATAAGGGATAACTATCCAGTAGACAATCTAGAACACCTAAATCTAGACAACATGTTCGATATACATGAATACGAGCTATACGTATCCCATCTAGTCTATACCCTTATAGAAGATATAGAATCGAGTAGACAACACCTGCTAGCGGACATGAATCGAGTATAAGTGTAGGTTTATACATGTACGATTATAGTCAACGAGAGTGACTATAACGGGTAGCTGGATAAACTAGGCCAGATAGCCAGTTTCTGTAGCTGTTGATGGCTGGATGCTGGCGGGTGCTGGTAAAAGTCCATCATGTTCAACGGGTTATGAAACGCCATATAAATCAATGGGTTACGTAGGCCCACAGAATCCCTTATAGATCAATGGGTTACAGAATTCCATATAAATCAACGGGTTACACGACGGTACCCTGGGCTTCAGAATCCCTTAGTAATCAACAACATACACAAAACCCTTTATAATCAACCACTTATGCCCGGGAGTGACCCAGGGCCGGGACTGGTCAACAATTGACCACCCATGACCATACTGCCCAATAGTACCCTATAAGGTTAAATAAGTAAACCGGTTTACATATTTTAGAATATGATATAAGATGGTAATGCCTGGGACTCGGGCCGTGCCGGCCGGCCTATAAGTTTCAATCACGCAGGGTCCCCGTCCATCCCGGGATACTCCCCATCGACTGAGTCACTTTCGCCATCCATTGGCAGCAGTCACACTATGAGTATATGGTACCTTATATGATAAAATAAGTACACAACACCTAAGTGGTTGATCTATAAGGGATTGTTCTAAGTGGTTGATTTATATGGAAAAAATGATGGTGTACTTATTTTCATATAATGATATAATGGATCCATCAAATGAAAAAGGGTAACGAAATGTACGTAGAAGAATATGACTTTGATTGTGACCTGGGCCTTGGTGAGTTCCTTGAGACCCTGGAAAAGTATAGGGCAACCATGGTCAAGTTTGTGCCCATTGGCCCGGGTGGTGGTAACCCGGCAGTCACCTTGAGGTTTGAGACCCCTGAGGACTTTGATGCCTTCAACGAATTCATGGACATCTAACCAGTGTACTTATTTTCAGAATATGATATAATGGTTCTACCAAATGAATAAAGGATACAACGTGAACGCTATCGTGCAGACCATCGAGACCAAGCTGGGTATCAAAGGAATGAACGTCTTTGACGCAGTCCGTCATACCCGCGAGACTCTCTCCGCTACTACCAATGGCCAACCCGACCCAGACCTGACGTACGCTCGCAGCGTAGACCTGATCAAGTCCTTCGGTGTCGAGGATCCTACCACGATCGTAGATGGTGACAAGCAGGCACGGCTCTTTGCCACTGCCCTCGTCTCCACTCTCGTCAATAATCGCGACAACTTCAGCCTGGATAAGGCGATCGAAGAAGCTCGCATCAAGGTGGCCAACGTGGAAAAGATGATTGGTTCCAAGAAGGAGAAAACTAAGGTTGTGAAGGAAACCAAGCCCAAGGCTCCTCGCAATGAGAAGTCAGTCAAGAAATCGCGATCCGCCTTTGATCTTACCAAGGCGCGCGATATCTTCAAAGCGGATCCACAGGGTCGTGTCTATGACCTTGTTTCCCGCGTCGCTGAAGCCTACGAAGTGCCACGCGCCAAGGCGTATGGGATTTTGCATCGCGTAAGGAAGGAAGCTGCATGATCGTTGATACACGTGAGCAAGCTCACGTCCGTTGGATGACTGGTTATTAAGTATCATGTATCTGAGGTGGTGGCATCTTCTGAACAGTAGTTCCCATCCGGAGCTACTGTTACAGACGAGTGGTCTGAGTACGGCGGATCCCCGTGAACTTTGGAATAGTTAACCCCTATTGGGTAAGAGCGGTCGTCCTGTACTCTTTTACAACTGGTAGTATTGCGACGGACGTATCAGAAGCCATTCCAACGACGAACTGATACCTGCTGTTTGCATGCACCGTGGAGGGTATCCACAGCTAGCCATTTGTTTGATGATCCGTGTGAGTAGTCAACACTCTCTCCGTGTACCATCACACAGTTGACTGCGAATGGATTGGATGTGGTATATCATTCGGCCCACAAACCTTTATACTTGACTATTTGTCAGTTTTTTTCTAACGGATTGGAGCTTTTTCAAGTAGAGCATGATAAATAAGAACGCTGGCAGCCGGTATCTGTTAGAGCCCATGGAGATTTGTACTCTCGCGATGGGCAACCTATTTTACTAGGTCTGTTAGTATTTATACACCATGAACTCTCCACTCTACCACAAATCATAAAATAAGTACACCCTGTACTTATTTTCATATAATGATACAATGGTACTACACAATGAATAAAGGATACAACATGGCACGTGAATTTACCTATAAGGTCCTTGACCTAATGGATGAAGGCATGATTGACCCTAGGTGGCTGGCTGAGCAGCTAGCTAGCTGGTGCTCGGAGGATGATATGAAAAAGTTCTACTACAGCCAGATCGCTGACATGGTCGAAGAATTCGAAGACTATACCACAGAGTAAGAAATAAGTAAATGAGTATTTACGAGCTAGTCATGTTCCTGATCGTTGCCTCCGCCCTTGCAGGCTGTTTACTTAATTTCATATAATGATACAATGGTACTACACAATGAGTAAAGGAACAAAAGTGAATCGCACCTCCAGCTACGTCGACACCTTCTCCACCAGCGACCCGAGCTTTCAGGCCACCATTGACCTGATTAGAGCTACTGTTCGTAAGGGTAACAAGCGACCTGGTCAAAAGTATCGTCTGCGAGTTCGTGGTCGGCTGGGCCGGAACAACCCCTATGCTCCCCTCTATGGTGTGGCTGGCCCGCTCCATCGGTACTGTGCTCAGGAGATTAAGATTAAGCACGCCAGTCGAGTCGACGTCTACATCGCCCCCATTCGCTAGCCCTGTACTTATTTTCATATAATGATATAATAGAACCATAATATGAAACAAGGAACAAACATGGATACTATCAACCTGGGCAACGTCCGCGGAGTGAGCATGAACAAGGCGCTCGAAGCAGCCGCCATGAGCAAGACCATCCTGGACAAGGGCTTCATCGAGTACATGACGAACGAGCGGCTGGAGCAGCTGATCAACGCCATCTACGTGGAGCTCAGGGAACGGGACGTCGAGGTGGCCTAACCCCTGTACTTATTTTCATATAATGATATAATAAACCCATAATATGGAAAAAGGAAACAAAATGTCTAATCCCACCCTCTCCATCACCGTCACCAACGAGAATGGCCTGCAGCTCAAGCTCAGGACCAGCCTCAACGACCTGCTCTTTATGAACCCCTTCCTCAACAAGGCTGAGATCCTCGACCAGCTGGCAGACGAGGGCGAGGCCTGGATCCAGTCCGGTACTACCGCTAAGCTAGTCCCTGTAGCGCCATGGCTACGAGCTGAAGTCCAGTAATTAGCCCTGTACTTAATTTCATACTCATAGTACCATAGACCCATAATCAAGTAAAGGTATAGACCAATGGCTAACATGAGTTATTGTCAATTTGAGAACACCTACGGCGACCTCCTGGACTGCGTTCGCCGCCTCGAGGAGGATGGCTATAGCACCGTGTATAAGGAGAGTAATGAGTACGAGCAGCACGCAATGGAGCATATGCTCATGCTCTGTAAGCGGTACATCAAGGCCATGGAGGAGCGCGAGGAAGAAGAGTTTGAAATCAGCCCATGGGGAGAGGAGTAAGCCATGATTAAGTTCAAAGAGTTCTTGAAGGAGTTGGTGGTGGCAATCATCGTTGGATTGGTGGTCTGTGCCGGTGTGTGGTACGGTGTGGCCAGCAGTCCACTTTACGGATGGTTGTAAGGTGACTGCCTGGGATTGACCATGGCCATGGCGGTTTCCGGGTCCCATATTTGGCGGCTGGGGACCCCATGGATGGGTTCCCTAGTCCTCCATCGCCAATCACCAAGGACTCTCGTATACCCACCAAGGACTCTCGTATACCCACCAAGGACTCTCGTATACCCACCAAGGACTCTCGTATACTCACTAGCCCAAGAACCAAGGTCAACGGTTGGGATTCGGTCGGTTTAAAAATTCCCGCGGGAAAAAAATTGCTGAAAAACGGTCATCGGAGGTTAGACTGCAGTACCTTTAAGGCCCATGAGGGCTAAGAAGTCCCTTGGGATCATCCATTGGAGCCCTGCACAGCCATTTCTCATGGTAAAGAGGCGGACCATGGGATCCCCGCGGTCTTCGATATAGAACTTAGCATTGGAATTCAGCACTTCGAACGGAATTATTCGTAGGTAATGCAGAAAAATAGCGTGTTCTCGCTCAATAGGCATCACAAGACCGTTGTTTTGGGCGGCTATGCCGATCACGTCAATCAATCTTGTGCACTCAGCTGCTGTTGCGACGCTGAAATATGATAAAAAAACTGTAAGTATGAGTATTGAGCGGTTCATTTGACGATCCTTAGTAGTTTGTATAGATATATATTACTCAATTTCATTTTTTAAGGTAAGATATGAAGACTTTTGATGGACTTTTTAATAAGACAGAGTTTGATCCGACGAATGCAACTCACTTGAAGCTGTTCCAGCGGTTCCTGGAGACTGGAAAGTGGAGCGGGTGTCCTTTCAAGCTGAACGAGGACTACCAGAGCATCCCGGGTATGATATATGACTCAATCAAGAACGAGTTGATGAGGAGAGTCTGTGCGTGAAGAACCTCAAGTCCCTCTACAAGCACAAGGATAAGGTTTATAAGCCTGAGATCATCGAGGACCTCAAGAAGGACACGTACAGAGTCGTTCATTGGGTGGAGGACACAGAAACTGGCTTGTTTCAGGCAGACTACACACCTCATCACAGGATGAGCAAGCGAGATTTTGAGATGTACGTCGACATGGGGTGTCCAGTTCAGAGGGGAGACCACCCATGGAGTCACTACCGATTGTACGAGGCCTACAAGAAAAAACCCGACGGGTTGGATGATGAGATAAATAAGGCTTTGAAGAAGAAGACGGAGAAGAAGAGTGGCCCTAGGAAGACACGTAATACTTGAGTGTCACGGTTGTAGCGAGGACGACCTGAAAGATCAAGATCTTTTGTCCAACGTCTTGACAGCCGCGGCTGAGTACGCCAATGCAGAAGTGCTTCACAAGTACTTCCACAAGTTCGATCGAGGTGAGGGTGTGACTGGCGTCATAGCTCTCGCCGAATCCCATATCTCCGTTCATACGTGGCCTGAACACGCATACATGGCCGTCGACGTGTTCATGTGTGGAGAGTGTAATCCATACGACTCCTTTGAGTACATAATCAACAACATGAACATCGACAGCTACACGATTGACTGCATCGATCGCGGTGTTGAGTACGTCGACCTACACATCGTATAAATAATACGGATGAAGTGATCTGACAAGAGATCATGATAACGCTTTATTTTAAAAGGAGATACTCATGAATTGGACAACCCCATCTTTCGAAGACCTAAGATTCGGTTTTGAAATCACCCTCTACATCAATCATCGTTAATACTGTTATAATAAATTAAAGGAACTAATACCATGAAAAAGATTATTCTTGCTCTATTGTGTGCCGTCTTTGCGCACACAGCTCTTGCCGATCAACTAGCAACTGATAAGAAGATCTACAAAGATACGGTCATCTGGCCCATCTTAAGCAACATCGTTCTTTGTCGTCCAAATGCATCGGGTCTAGGCCCAAACCCAACCAAAGCACAGTTGGATGCGTGCTGGGCTAGTATGCAGGGCCAGGGATATAGGTTTCCTACTCTAGAAGCAATCAATGCAGAAGTTGATCGATCCACTACTTTACACGCTAACATCGCTCGTGGTAAGTGGCAGATCAAGACTGCACAGACACCCGAAGAGCTTCCTTACTGGAACACTCGGTGTGGTAGCCCAGACAAAGTCACTCAGGTGCCAATGGCTACAACGTTTGAAGAGTGTGAAGCCAAGGTAAGTAAGTGGTCCAATCAAGAAACCAAGGCTGCGTTTCTTACACGAGATTACATAGTAGATGAAAACGGTAACTGGGTCGACCATCGCAATGCTTATACGATTCAGCCTGGTTGGGCGAAGAGACTCGGTCATACCAATCCAAGATTTGCAACGAATATCTGGAACAGCAAGCTAGCTACATTGAAAGCTAAGTTAGCTGCAGCTGCTCCTAAATAATAAGAGATAATCATATGTTAAGCACATTATTCTGGTTAGCTGTCGGCGCATTCATCGGTTGGAATCTACCCCAGCCTGAATTCGCCAAGCGTATTCAACAAATCATAGAAGAAAAATTAGATATCTTTAAATAAAAGATTAAGCCCGGTCAGTACGGTGGGACGTGCAGATCGACAAGACTAGGACAAGGTTCGAATCCAAACTGGGCTTTTTATATATGGGTTAACTATGATAAATTTAATAGTGGATGAAGCGTACGCTTTTGATTATCTAAGTGTTCTAGAAATTAAAAAAAATAATTCATTAAAAGATCATCAGTACTATTCGATGATCTATGATCATGTCCGATTAGAAGTTGGAAATGAATTATTTGATCGCATCATTACTTCTGATGTATATCATGAAATGATAGATGCAAATAAAAAAATCTATGATTTGATAGATGATATAAGAATTAGAAAAATAAATATGGACGCTAAAATTGTAGATGATGCGAATAACCAAAGATTTTTCTTGAAAAGAAAGCTTCAACAAAAATATTTTACAAATGAATTGACTGAATTGAAGACTGGTATTTAATATGAAAAAAGCTTTAATCACTGGCATCACTGGCCAAGATGGTTCTTATTTAGCTGAACTGCTGTGTGAACAAAACTATGAAGTTCATGGAACAATAAGAAGACAGTCAGATCGCGATCATAAAAATATCAAACATATTAAAAATAACTGTGTCTTTCACCAGTTAGATCTTACAGATTATAATTCTATAACAAGATGTATAGAACTCATTAAGCCGCAAGAAATCTATAACCTTGCGGCGCAAAGCCACGTAAAGCTTAGCTTTGATCTTCCTATCAACACCGCAGATATTAATTCATTGGGTCCTCTTCGGATCTTAGAAGCGATTAAGCAACTAAAGCTAGATATAAAATTTTATCAAGCTAGCACTAGTGAATTGTTTGGAACGACTGATGACTTTCCTCAAAACGAGAATACGTATTTCAAGCCCGCCAGTCCTTATGGAATATCTAAGATGTTTGCACATTGGTCTGTAATCAATTACAGATCTAGTTATAATATGTTTGCATGCAATGGGATACTGTTTAATCATGAAAGTCCTAGAAGAGGAGAGTTATTTGTTACTAAAAAAATAACTAGTGGCTTTGCAAAAATGTTTTTGGACATTGAAAACAATCGTGTTCATTACCCCATTCATCTTGGAAATTTAGATAGTCTTCGAGACTGGGGACACGCAAAAGATTATGTAGAAGCTATGTGGTTGATGTTACAACAAAACGAACCCAATGATTACGTAATAAGTTCTGAGCGTCAATATTCAATACGACAATTTTGTAACTTAACTGCTGATTTTTTTGGATTCAAGTTAGAATGGATCGGCAGCGGTTTAAATGAACACGCTGTAGATAAAGAAACAGGAAAACTAATAGTAGTTGTGGATCCTGCTTTCTATCGCCCGGTAGATGTTGTTAATCTTATTGGAGATTCTACAAAAGCTCACACCGATTTAAATTGGAGTCCTAAATATAACATAGTTGACTTAGTAAATGAAATGTGCTCCTATGATCTTACAGAAAAGGGAAAAGAATATGTCTAAATGGCCTTTGATAAAAAACGCGATAAAATTTACTGATAGAGTAAAGCTATGTAGTTTCATACTAACGTCTGACCGTTATACCAATGGGCAAAAGGTTCGTGAGTTTGAAAAGATGTGGTCGGAGTGGATAGGCTCTAAGCATTCGTTAATGGTGAGTTCTGGGTCTACTGCTAATTTTCTTCTTTTAGCTGCAATAAAAGAAAAATATAATTTAAAAGAAGGTGACAAAGTATTAGTTCCTGCATGCACGTGGGTTACTAATATAAGTCCAATAATCCAATTGGGATTGACACCAGTTTTCTGTGATATTAATTTAACTAATTTTAGTTTCGATTTAAATCATATGAATCTTATTAAGAAGAAGCATGATATAAAGGCCATCTTTATAACACACCTGTTAGGATTCAGCGCAGAGAATGAAAAATATAAACAGATATTTCCTGATGCAATTATTTTAGAAGATGTATGCGAAAGCCATGGGTGTAAGAGTGAAGATGGAGAACTCAGAGGAAAAGAAAAAGGAACATTTAGTTTTTATTTTGGTCACCACATGACTACTATAGAAGGTGGTATGGTTACAACAAGCGATGATGATTTGTACGAACTCATGCGTATGAAAAGAAGTCATGGGCTAGCTAGAGAATCTGGCAACTTAAAAAAATACACAGAAAAATATCCTGGTATTCATCCTCAATTTTTATTTGTTACTGATGGATATAATTTTAGAAGCACCGAACTAAATGCAATTTTGGGTATTCAACAACTACCTAGACTCAATTCGTTCATAGAAACTAGACGACAAAATTTTAAATTTTTTATTGATTTGATAAATCAACGTGAAGATCTATTCTATCAAGTAGATAATCAATCTGGCAATAGCAATTACGCGTTTCCTTTTATTTGTAAAACAGTCGAGATAAAAAACAAATTAATTGATATATTTGAGCAATATCAGATTGAGCATAGACCAATTGTTAGTGGAAACCTTTTGAAGCAACCATTTTTGTCCAATTATAAGTTTGGAGTTAGAAAATCCAAATACAATGTTGACATTGTTCATGACAACGGATTGTATATAGGAAACAGTCAATTTGTGACGGACGATCATATCAACACATTAAATAATATCATCAATAAAATTTGAAAGATTAGTGTATGAAAGTTGTATTTAGAAATTTCTTTAGAAACAGAATGGTGAATTACACAGCTTTAAGCGTAAAACACTTTATACCGGATGCTGAATTTCATTGCATTACTTTCTATAAGCAATCAGCTGATGAATATGATTCTTCTGAGCCTCTTCATCCCTGGATAAACGAAATAAAAGTTAAAACAAAATATGTAAATGATAATCAGAGACCAACTGATAGTGATAACATAGTTACGTCTGGCTATGCAAATCCAGATAATGTTCTATTCTTTACGGAATGGTACAACATTGGATACGAGATGTTTAAAGACGTAGATGAAAAAGTTCTGTTCTTAGGAGAAGATCATTACTTTACAACTGGGCAAACGTTGAAAGAATTAGTAGAAGTAGATTTTGATGTAGCGTTTGCTCAGTGGGACAAACCACATGTATGTTGGTATGAAGCGAATGCTAGTATTCTATGCTTTAAGCCTAATCTATTTAAGGGCGTGTTTCCTATTCCCGAAGTAAAAACTGGTCACCTTATTGAAACCGTAATGGGCTATCATATTGTGTTAAATGTGCCGCGTGAAAGAGTTCACACATTGTCTACAAGATTAGGTATTGATTACATGAATGATGGTTCATATACTAATAGTTCTGAATTCATTAAAACAGAATTACAAAGAGTCGGTATAATTTAATAAATATATGTACAAGATTCGTTGATGGTGTTATAATAGGTCTGTTGGACGCGGGTGCGAATCCCGCCACCTCCACCTAAGTATACTGGCGTAATACGGCACTCTAAAGCCTAAAAACGAAATCTGTGTTCCAGTATACTTAGGTGGGGGTGTTATAGATTCGACAGCGGATTGAAAGAACACCGGAGAATCGGCAATGCGAAAGCCGTTAGGATTGGGACTTCCCGGTCGAAGAAGCAAAAAACTATAAATGCCAATGACGACATTTATGAGCAGGAGTATGCTCTAGCAGCATAACCTCTCTGGGGTTTCGCCACCTGTCCTTATCACCCAATCAGGTGGCACTCTTTAATACTTGGATATTATTATCATGGAGACTCACTCGCGTAAGCGAGATAAGAAAATTCTCGACTTCCTTTCAAAAGCTGCTGAAGCGGCGGATCACGTAGGAATACGTGCTAAGCTTGCTGCAGCAGTTGTCATTAAAAATGAGATCATATCGATTGGATTTAATCGAAGAAAGACTCATCCTTTTCAAGCTCAGTTTCAAGCAAACGATAAGCAGATTTATCTTCATGCTGAGAACGACGCCATCAATCGTGCTTTAAAGTACGTATCAAAAGAAGACCTTAAGAAAGCTACTCTCTACGTAGCTAGAGTTAAGTATCGAGATAACAAAACAAAGCGAGCTATATGGGCTGAGAGCAGACCGTGTTCCGGTTGCCAGAAAGCCATCCATTCTCATGGAATCAAGACTGTTGTTCATACACATTCTGAAGGATATAAATATATGTAAGCTTACACAGGTTATATATAAATGGCTTCACAACAAGGATTTGAATACGAAAAAAATGCAGTTGCATATTTAAAAAGCTATGGATTCTCTGATGGAATTATTGCTGGTGCTAGCCACACACGCCCAGATTTAATGTTAACAGTTCATGGGAAACAATCTGGTTGTGAATTGAAAATTAGCCCTACTGCAGGCGGAAGTTTAGTTTTAAAATATTATAGCAAAAAAACTCCACATTGGCAGTTCGGAGAAGTTGATCACGATGAAACTGAAAAAGTTTTTCTGCGTGAATTAGCTATGAAATCTGGTGTATTGCAAACTGTGAATAAACAATGGAATATTCCTCCTTTCTTAATAGAAGACAGGGATAAAAGACACGAACAAATAATGTTACAAGTTCCTTTGCGTGAAAGATATAAAGCAGATCTAAAAACTTGCACAGATGTAAAGCTTCCATTAGATTCAAGTGCAATGTCCAACTATTAT
>JACCDU010014694.1_pt1 | contig 19851 bp, 21 predicted proteins | sample 7446081 | NCBI WGS metagenome assembly JACCDU01 (sample SAMN15323447, study PRJNA562643) | freshwater metagenome | isolation source: river surface water | place: USA:Blue River Watershed | collected 2017-08-17
AGGAGAAACACATGAGTAAACTCGCAGCACTGCAAGCACAAGCAGCACAAGCAGCCGCCACCGGCCCGAACATGACCGAGGTGCAGAAGGGCGGTACTTCCCGCCTGCTGCCCGAGGGCTACGCACTTGGCCGTCTGGTCGAATACGTCGAGCTGGGTTCCCAGCCGCAGGAATTCAAGGGTGTAGCGAAAGACCCGAAGCCCGAAGCTCGGCTCGGCTTCGCCCTGTACGGTGCCGGATATGAGAACGAGGACGGCACGCCGTACATCATCCGCCCGTACGCCTTCAGCATCGACCGGAACGAGAAGGCCAAGGCGTACCTGCTGTTCAAGTCGCTGAACTGGCGCGGCACTGCCACACACTTCTCGCAGCTTCTCGGTGAGGCATTCCTCATCAAGATCGTGCACGAGGCCAAGAGCAAGACCGACGCCACCAAGGTCAGCCGTGTCGATATGAAGGGCTTTCTCCCGCCGCTCGAAGCTCTCACGAAGCAGCCGTATGCTGTCCCCGAGGCCCGTGACGAGGACTTGCAACTGTTCCTGTGGGAGTACCCCACCCTCGAAGCGTGGAACGCGCTGTACGTCGCCGGGAACTTCGATGACGGGCGCAGCAAGAACTTCACGCAGGAAACGATCTGCGGTGCTGTGGACTTCGCTGGCTCGGCTCTGGAGGCACTGTTGCTCAGCACGGGTGCTCCGGTGCCCAAGGCGGCTGCGAAACCTGTTGCCGCTACCCCTGCCCTCCCGGCTGGTCCTGCGATGCCTGTAGCCCCCGCTGCGCCAGCCGCAGGAGCACCCACCGTCCCTTTTGTTCCGCCTGTGGCACCCGCTGCACCTCCGGTCACTTCACCGACACCACCGGCAGTTACTGTCCCGCCTGTTACGACGGTGACGACATCCCATTCTAGCCCGGCGATGCCGACGCTGCCGATCATGCCGAACCTGCCCCTCCCGGTGCTTCCGGTTGGAGGTGCAGCATGATCCGCGAGATTCAGCTCACCCTGAAACCCGAGGCCCGTGCTCAGGCACTGGAAGCCATGCGTGCACGCCAGCTTCCGATCCCGGATCACTTCGAGGGGCCGCACTTTAAGGGGGCGTTGGTGTGGGGTATTGCCAGAGGCTTCGTAGAGGTGATGTTGTATACCAATGCAGATGACTGTGCGAACTATCGCAACCCCGTAGCCGAGTATCTGTACCCCATCTCGGACATCGCGCGCATCAAGGTAATCCCGTGATTATCCGTGGGGTTGACACGGCGAAGCTGCCAGATCAATTCCACGGATTCGTACAGGGCCGCACCCTCATCCTCGATGGGGACGGTCCCTGCTACGAGGTAGCTGCTACAGTGAAGCGGCTCGACACCGCAGTTCGGCACTTCCACCAGAAGATACTGACCCAGATGTTTCTGGTCAAGGCTGAGAACTGCTTGATCCACCTCACAGCATCCGGCTCGCACAAGGCGGGTCGGTACAACGTGAAGGCAATCAAGCCGTACCAAGGTCAACGGAAGGACAAGCCGAAGCCTGCGCTGTTGGAGCCGCTTCGCCAAGCGGTTGCTCTCCGTGAGAACTGGCTACCCGAGTACGAGGTAACGCTGCACCACCTGCTCGAAGCTGATGACGGTATGATCATGGATGCGTACCGGCTGAAGGAATTCGGGGTGATCTGGTCCGCCGACAAGGACTTACGCATGACGCCGTACCCGTACTGGGAAGCGAGCGCATGCACCGTGATGCCGGGTGAGCCGGTGGGTAAGCTGTTCCTGAAGGCCACGCCGTCCGGCACTATGAAGTTGCTCGGACAGGGGCCGCTGTTCTTCTGGGCGCAGATGCTCATGGGTGATACTGCGGACCACATCGCTGGCCTGACGAAGTTGCATGGCAAGTTGTGCGGCCCTGTGGCTGCGTACGAGTACCTGCAAGACGTGACCTCGATGCACGATGCAGCAGACCGGGTGCTTGATGCGTACCGGGCTATCGACCAGAACCCGCTCCCCGAAGGCTGGCTGCTCTGGCTGCTGCGCTGGGAGGGTGACAACTTCTGGCATTACGTAACCTCGCTGAACATCAGCGACAACAACAGGAGGTACTTGGATGAGTGTTCCCGAAGGGACTGGTTCAGTGCTCCAGCAGTACCTGAACAAAGCAGCGAAGTTCTATGAGACGACCGGCAAAGAGGGCAACGTACTGTACCTCGGCCACACGGAGTGGGCTAAGCTACGTATGCTCTCTGCGTACAGCGCCACCATCGACATCAAACCAACGGAGTCTGGTGGCTGGAAGATTGACGGCAAGCGTGTTGTTGGGGTGATGCGCGATCATTGGTTGGAGGTTGGGTATGTCGAGTAATCTCGTGAAGGTGCCCCGCACCGCCATGCGGTCATGGGCGCACCGCCAACTGAAGATCGAGCAGAACGGCCTGTGCCCGCTGTGTGGCAAGCCGATTGACCTCACCATCAAAGGTGAGGGCGTGATCGACCACGACCACGACACCGGGGAAATTCGCGGTGTGCTGCACAGATCGTGCAACGCTGCGGAGGGCAAGATCAGTAACGCTGCTGCGCGTTGGGGTGCGAAGTCCTCGCATTACATGGACATCATCGTGTACCTCGAAAGCGTGGTGGAGTACCTGAAGAAGCCCGGTACTGGCCGGATGTACCCGATGCACAAGACACCTGATGAAAAGAAGGATGCCCGAGCGGCCCTACTGAAGAAACGGAGGGCAGAGGCGAAGGCTAAAGTTGCTCTGCGGAGCAGAAAGGCTGACGAATGATTCTGCACACGGAATCGTTCCGTGTCCCGACCGTCGAGGATGATGGTCGGGAGTTCGGTACGACATACGAAATCTGGATGCGAGACGGACGCAAGCTCGTCACGATCTCCCAGACTGATCCCAGCGACAAGACCGAATCGGTCCTGCTGGACCCCGAAGATATTCACCGCATGTCTGACATGCTGAGAGGTCACTGATGCGCGGAGCATTGATGAAGCTGTTCTCGAAAGAGCAGCACGTAGAAATTCTGACTGAATGGGAGGACAATGGCGATGCGGCTGCTGCGTACACCCATCGGAGCGGCAGGGCGATCTCTCGCCAGCTCGTCGCGTACTGGCGTACGATCTTCCTTGAGAACGCTGGGAATCTTAGTGGCACTGACACCAAGCTCAAAGCCCAACGAGTTCTTCGGCACCCGCAGCCCGACGATGACATCGGAAACCTCGACATCATCCCGGACATGGCCGAGTGCATTCTCGTCATCCCCGACATCCACGCACCGTACCAACACCCGGACACGCTCGCGTTCCTTACCGAGGTACGTGACAAATTCGTACCGGACCTCGTGGTGAACCTCGGTGACGAGCTGGACTACCACAGCCTGAGCTTCCACGACTCCGACCCGAACCTCGACAGTGCCGGGGCTGAGTTGGAGAAGGGTAAGGCGTTCCTCGCGGAGCTGCAAGCTGAGTTCCCGAATGTGCTGGTGTGCCACTCGAACCACGGCAGCATGGTGTTCCGCAAGGCGAAGGCCCACGGTATCCCTGTGCAGATGATTCGTAAGTACCGAGACGTGATCTTCCCGCACAACGGGGCACCGGGTTGGTCGTGGGCGTACTCGTGGAAAGTGCAGACCCCGCTGGGTCCGGTGATGTTCAAGCATCAACCGAGCACGAACATCCTCGCAGACGCCGCGCACAACGCATGCAACCTCGTGGTCGGACACCACCACGGGAACTTCAGCGTCGAGTACTGCGCGAGTTCCGCTCACCTGTACTACGGCGTGTACTCTGGCTGCTTGATCGACAAGGACAGCATGGCGTTCGCGTACGGCAAGCACGGCCTGAAGAAGCCCATCATCGGTTGCACTGTGATCCTGAACGGCAAGCCCATGATGGTCCCCATGATTCTGAATGAGGATGGACGATGGATCAACCAACTGTAGCACGCAAGTTCTGGCGCTTCTTAAATTCGCCGGGACTTAATCCGAACCTCGTGTACGAGGAGATTGCTGATGGGGCTGGTCCCCGCAGACTGCTCCGCAAGGGTGATGGGGACTGGCCCGCCCTCACCCCGGACTGGGTGCTCCCGCATGAGGAGCCGTATTGGCTTGGCAAGCCTGCTACACGGTGCACTGAGGAGGGAAATGTATTGGTTCCCGTGGATGCGCGCATCCCGCCCCCACCCGCACCGCGATACGCACCGGGAGCCTACTTACCGCTGGACGTGAAGCCTGAGAAGTCGGGCGGTTCGGTGGATTACTACCAAGTGCCGATCAACAACCCCACCACCGAGGGCCGAGCAGCGTACACTGCTGAGTGCAACGACATCATCGAGGCACTGGGCATGAACTACGCCGAGGGCAACGCCTTTAAGGCGATCTGGCGCTCTTGCGCGGCCCGTACCCTTGGCAAGCTCAAGGACGGTGGGGACTCTGTTTACGATGCCGAGAAGGTCGTGTTCTTCGGCAACCGCATGCTTACTCAAAGGAAATCAAATGCAACTCGTTAAGACGAACATCCACAAGGAATTCCGGCAGTCCGTTATGGCCGCAATGGAAACCGGGAACCAGCGCCGTGCCCGCACCGTACTCACCGAGTACCGGGAGCAGTACCCGACCGAGGCCGAGAACCTGCGCCTCGACGTGATCGCCTCGTACGGTGTAGCACTGTGACGTTCCCGCGCTGTACTGCTGGGCAGCTTCAGGCAGAGACTGCGCGGGCACAGGGGGTCGGATACGACATCATCCCCGTGACGGTGCGGCTCCAGCTCAAGGACGGCACCACGCAGGACTACGACGCCACAGGTGTCCGGTTGCACGAAGCATCCGGCATTCTCTATGTAACAGCACAGGAGCGGTAATGCAGCTAGAAGAACTTCGCAGTAAGCAACACGCATTCGAGGAGCAGAGCGACAACGAGGCAGCAGCAGCTAAGCTCGCGGAACTGCGGAGTTCTTCGGCTGAAGGCTCCTTGGAACATCCGAAAGCGCAGCACCTGATTGCCCGTGCGTACCTCTCCGTCGAGGAGCACCTGAAGGAGCAGCAGGCTCAAGTAGCCCGAGGTGCTTCCGCGAAGTACAAGAACTGGCTCCGCAGTATCCCGACTGATGTGGCAGCAGTCATCGCCTTGAGGTCTGTGATACGTACTTGTCTGCTGCAAACCAAGGTCACGACGTTGCAAACCTTAGCGTCCAATATCGGTAAATACTGGGAGCTTGAGATTCGTATCCGTGAGGCCGAGGCAGTGAACCCCGTGTACATGCAGCGGATTCACGATCAAGTTAAGGCGAACTGCACCACCAGCACCGCGCACCTACGCAAGCTGTACAATGTGGCGTACGACCGTGTGATGAAAGGCGAGATTGACAGCTCACTCACTGAGGCGGAGATGGTGCAGCTTGGTAAGTTCGGCGTGCAGGCGTGCATGGATGCTGGGATTCTGGAGTCACGCAGAGGCACTTTCTCTGGGGGCACACTCGTCGCCTTCGACCTAACCGCTCCGGTGCTGGAGTTTCTCACACATTACAGTGAGTCTGATGTACGCACCATCATGGACCGGGCTGCGGGTGCTATGTTATGTCCCCCGGATGCTTGGACGAATCTGCATGACGGCGGCTACCTTACCCCACGCCGTAAGGCTCTCTCTCCGATGATGAGTTTCAAGCACGTACGCCGCAGCGAGCGGCAGCGGCTCCGTGACTCCTTCACAGCCGAGAAGATGCCCATCGTGTTCGAGGCTGGGAATTACATGCAGTCCCAAGCATTCGCCCTGCACGGCCCCACAATGGCCGCTATACGCCGCGTTTGGGATGCGGGTGGGGGTGTGCTAGGGGTGCCTGTCAAAACCCCGCCAAAACGCCCGGAATGCCCCTTCCCGCCCGAATGGGTGAAGGACGATGCCCCTGCCTCTGAGCTGGACGTGTTCAATCGCTGGAAGCGGGAGGCGATGCACCACTACGCCGAGATGCGTACGTGGCGTGGCAAGGTCCGTGAGATCGCTGGGTTCTACAAAGCCACGAACAACTGCGGTGACGGGCCTGTATGGTTCCCGATGTACGTGGACAAGCGTGGCCGCTGGTACTACCGTGGCACCCCGAATCCCCAAGGCTCTGACCTCGCCAAGGCTGTGCTGCACTTCCACGAGAAGAAGCCGCTGACAGCACGTGGTGTGTTCTGGCTGAAGGTTCACATTGCGAACACGTTCGGCTTCGACAAGGAGCGGTTCGTGGATCGCGCTGCATGGACCGAGCAGCACTGGGCAGACATCGAGCGAGCACTGGACGAGCCTGAGAACTGCGCGGCCATCTGGGGCACCGATGCTCCGTGGGGAATGTACAGCGCAGCGTGGGAACTCCGCGAGGCTTACCGATCAGGCAACCCGAACACGTACCGTACTGGAATCGTGGTGCACATGGATGCTACGTGCTCCGGCCTGCAACACTTTTCTGCACTCCTCCGCGATCCGGTGGGTGCTCGGTACGTGAACCTGATTGACGAAGCTAAGTGTGGCCCGAAGCAGGACATATACGCGCATACCGCCGTGAACAGTATGGAGGCTATGAAGCGCGACCTGTCGGGATTCGATGCTGAGGTGAAGGGCATGTCTGAGTGGTGGATGCAGAATGGCATCCCCCGTGGACTAGCCAAGAAGCCTGTGATGACGTACGTGTATGGTGCAACGCTGAGAGGCACCTGCGACTTCGTGCAGACCTATGTGGAGAACGAGACTAGCTGGGCATGGCCTGATGAGTCTAAGTCCTACCTGTACTCGCAATACGCTGCGAAGAAGCTGTTCCAAGGCATCGCAGCTACCGTACCCTCGGCTGAATACGCTATGCAGTGGCTCCGTGGAGTTGCTAGGGAACAGCCTAAAGGCAAGCGCATGGAGTGGCGTAGCCCTACGGGATTCTTGGTTCAGCATGACTACCAAGCATTCGTAGATAAGAAGGTGTTTATTCGGTCATGTGGTCTGCACGCAGTGCTGGTTCGAGAGTCTACCGAGGATACTCGTCCTGTGCAGATGCAGAACGCGATAGCACCGAACTTCGTGCATGCGTTGGATGCAGCTCACATTACATTCACAGCGTTAGGTATGAAGAACGCTGGGTTGTCTATGGTAGGTATCCATGATTCATTCGGAACGCATGCTTGTGATGTAGATACCCTGCACTCAGAGACTCGTAAAGCATTCCATAATATGTACTCTAAGGGGAATATCCTTGGAGAATTCATGTGGGATGTTGGGTATGTAGGTGAGATGCCTATGAGAGGTAACTTTGATCTAACGCAAGTACTTGATTCAGAGTTCTTTTTCTGTTGAGAGTATAAAGCTACACCACAAGGAGTATTTAGAATACGACGCGAGTGGCTCGCAATCCCGCTCTAACGCGGGCAATGAGGAGAGGATAATGCAAGGTAGCAAGCCAGAACACGAGCAGATGTACTTTTCACGTGCACAGTATGAGTACCTGAATAAGGTATTCAGTGAGAACACGGGATCACCCAGAGCACACCATGAATATGCGTTCAGTGATGGACAGCGTACCGTGGTGAAGTTTATCGAGAAACGGGTGCGAGGATAAAGCTGCACCTCATGGACAAACACACGTGTTGTCTGACTTAATCGGAGGACAATCATGGGATTCAGTTTCAAGAAGCTGGTGAAGCAGTTCGACAGCTCAGCCAAAAAGATCGCACCGGGGTTTGCTCAGGCAGACCTCGGGGCAGCGGCTCGTCGTGACGAGGAGAAGAAAAAGTCTACTCAGAACGCAGCCATGATGCGAGAGCGTGAGGCTGCTGCGATTATGAATCAGCAGGCAGAGAATCTGCGGCGTAATCTGGGGATTGATCTTCAGACGAACAACGTCGCCAACATCGAGGCAGGCGGTTCGGCAATGCTGCTGGACGAGGAAGCTACCGGCAAGAAGCGCAGGGGTGGTGGTGGAGCTATGCTCTCAAGCACCTTGGGTATCCGCTAATGGCTGCGATCTCGCACAAGGCGTTGTACACCAAGCTGCGGGATGATGAGGTAATCAGGAAGTCGGAGCTGTACGCGCATTGGACTATCCCTGCGCTTATGGCTGATCTTCAGAATGATCGCACCGGGTATGGCCGTCAGGTCGTACTGGAGCGGGACTATCAGGAGATCGGTGCGCTGCTGGTGAACAACCTGTCAGCTAAGCTCACGCAGCTCCTGTTCCCGTCGTCCCGTCCGTTCTTCAAGGCCAGCGCAAGCCCCGAGATTATTGCTCGGGCCAAGCAGCTCGGCAAACCTGCACATGAGTTGAACTCTGGCCTCGCCCGCATGGAGATGGAGGCCGCTCAACTCGTATTCCGCAACGCATCGTACAACCAGCACGTGATGGCTGCAAAGCATCTCATCGTGACAGGCAATGCGTTGCTGTACCGGGATACTGTGAATCACCGCACCAGCACGTACGGTCTACAGAACTTCGTAGTTCGGCGTGACGGTAAGGGGCAACTGCTCGACTGCATCCTCCGGGAGTGCACATACGTCGAGGCTTTGGATGAGGATGTGCAGCAGATTCTGCGCTCCCAGAACAAGGCAAAGTACAGCCGCCCCGAGCAGGTGGTTGAGATTTACACACGCGTCAAGCGCAATGTCAAATCAGGTGTGGTGCAATACGTTGTTACTCAGGAGGTCGAGACGACCCCTGTAGGCACCCTTGGTGTGTACGCCGAGCACCTGTGCCCGTGGCAGGTAGTCACGTGGAACCTCATTCCCGGTGAGCACTACGGTCGGGGCATGGTCGAGGACTACGCAGGTGGTTTCGCCAAGCTCAGTGACCTGAGTGAGGCCGAGGCTCTGTACAGCATCGAGATCATGCGAGTCATCCATCTGGTGAACGCCGGGTCCGGTGCCGACATTGACGACATTGCGAATGCTGAGACTGGGCAGTACGTTGCAGGAACTCCTGAGTCCGTAACGGCGCATGAGTCTGGTGACGGGGCCAAGCTCCAGCAAGTGTCAGCATCTATTGGGGCTACGGTCGAAAGGCTGGCCCGCGCTTTCATGTACACGGCGAACACCCGTGATGCTGAGCGTGTGACCGCGTTCGAGCTGAAGCAGCAAGCACAAGAAGCCGAGAACGTGCTCGGTGGGGTGTATTCCTCACTGGCTGAGAACTGGCAGGTGCCTCTGGCGCATGTGTTGCTGCACGAAAGCCGCCCTGATGTGCTGGCTGGGATTATCAACGGCGACATGAAACTCGGCATCACTGCCGGTATCGCTGCTCTGGGCCGGGCTTCGGATGTGCAGAACATCTTGAACGCCACTCAGGAAGCAGCCGCCATCGTACCTACGCTCTCGCAGATCGACCGCCGTGTTGATCCGCAGAAGCTATTCGACGTAATCATGGCAGGACAATCCGTAGACACTTCCGTAATCTTCAAGGATGAGGATACGCTCCGCAAGGAAGCTGAGGCCGACAAACAAATGGCTGACGGACAGGCCCAGATGCTTGCTGCACAGGATGCAGCGGTACTGGCGGATCAAACTGCTGCACTTCAAGGACAGACTCAATGACGCAACCCGTACCCACCGATGGTTTCAACGTACCCGGCACCACGCCGGGAGGTGCTGCACCGCCTGCGAACGCACAACCGGGATTCGTCCCGCCGCAACCCGCACCGGCTGCTCCAGCTCCCGCTGCTGCTCCCACTGGTGATGTGGCTGCTCTCACTGCGGCTCTGACCGCTGCACTCGCAGCCCAAAACGCTGCACCCGCTCCTGCCGCCACTCCGGCAGTTCCCACCCAGATCGAAGCCTCCGGCGATCCGATTCTGGACAGCATGGCCGCTGTGTTGCAGACGGCTGTGCCGGGTGTTGATCTGGACCGACTGCTCGGCAAGGCAGTTGAGTACGGTGACGCGAATCTGATCGACCTTGCGTACCTGCAAGAGAAGGGCGGAGCGAACTCCGCACAACTCCTGCGGATTGCTCAGGGTATCGTGCAGACCGTGAACGCCAAGACTGCTGCCGTTACTGGTGAAGTGCATGCACTCGCCGGTTCGGAAGCTAATTGGAATGCCTGCGCTGCTGCGTTCAACCAGAAGGCCGACCCGGCTCTGAAGGCCGTTACGAAGCAGATGCTGGACTCGAAGAACAACGAACAGATCAAGGCTGCGGCCAAGCTCATCGTTGACTTTGCGAAGGGCACGGGGATTGTCCCCACCCAAGCAGGGTTGGTCCAGAACGTAGGTGCTGTTCCCGTTTCGGGGCAGGGGCTGTCGAAGGACGAGTTCCAAGCGGAGTTGCGTAAGCTGAATCCGCAGGACCGTGGCTTCGTTGCTGCGCGTGAGCAGTTGTACGCTCGCCGTGCGATGGGCAAACAGTTGGGTCGTTAAGCAGTACACCGGGCATGCCTCTCATGGAAGCGCACTTTGCCCGGTCATTCATTTATCAAGAAAGGTAACACATGGCACTGAATCCGTACGCCGCTGTTCAAACCCGTCCGCACTGGTCCGGCGCTAACGCCGATCTGGACATCCACCTCGAAGCCTACGAAGGCGACATCGAGGGTTCCTTCCGTGTCGAATCCATGTTCCGCTCGAATGGCCTGACGAACTTCAAGTCCGTCCAGAACCAGTCGAATACGTGGCGTGGTGATCGCATCGGTGGCGTGTCCGTCAAGGGCCGCAAGTCCGGCGATGCGCTGGACGGCTCCCGCGTCGTGAACGACAAGTTCGTTATCACTGTTGATACGACCTCGTACATCCGTACGCCGGTCGATTATCAGGATGACTGGACTGCCCCGGACTTCCAATCGGAAATCTCCGAAGAGCACGGCTCCGCCCACGCCAAGGCGTTCGACCAAGCGCACATCATCCAGCTCATCAAGGCTGCTTCGTGGGTTGCTCCGGCTGACCTGAAGGCTTCCGGCGCGTTCTACGACGGCCTGTCGTACACCATGACCGGCTACGCCGCTCAGACCGACGCCGAGCTGAAGGCCGACTACATCGTGCAGTACCACAAGGATGCGCTGGCTGAGTTCGTCAAGCGTGACCTCGGTGGCTCGCTGTCCGAGTTCGTCACCCTGATCGAGCCGGATACGTTCAACAACCTTCTGGATCACAAGAAGCTGATGAACGTCGATTACGACCGTACCGGCGAGAACAACATGACGATGCGCCGCATCGCATGGCTGAACGGTGTCCGCGTCATCGAGACTCCGCGCTTCCCGACCTCGGCCATCGCTTCGCACTTCCTCGGTTCGGCCTTCAACGTCTCGGCTGCTGAAGCCAAGGCCCGCGTCATCCTGTTCCACCCGCGCAAGACGCTGGTGACGGTTGAAGCGAAGCCGATGACCGTCTCGTTCTGGGACGACAAGAAGGAGTTCAACAACGTGCTCGACTCGTACACGCTGTACACTGTCGGTCTGAAGCGCGGCGATGCCTCTGCCGTTCTGTTCACCGACTAATCGGCAATCAAGGGATCATCTTCGGATGGTCCCTTTTTTTTGTCCTTGGAGGGCATTATGAAGTTGCTCGACGCTGTTAATCTGATGCTCCCCAAGCTCGGAGAGCATCCCGTTACCTCGCTGGAAATCCGTCACCCGACTCTGGCCGTGATCCTTCCCGAGGTAGAGAACGAACTCATCACCATGCTGCAACGTGGTTGGTGGTTCAACGAATTCAAGTACACGGCTTACCCTGACAATGCCGGGGAGATCGTGCTGGGGACCGATACGCTGTCCTTCGTGCCGCTCGACGGTCAACCATTGGCGGCTGTGCGTGGCCTGCGCCTGTTCAACCCGGAAACCATGTCATTCGTTTGGGCTGTTCCTGTTAAGGGGATCGTCACGCAATACGTGGAGTTCGATGAGCTTCCTGAGTCCGCTGCCCAGTACGTCTGGTACAGCGCCCTCGTGAATGCGTACGCCACCGATCTAGGTGTGACGGCTGAACTCCAGATGTGGGGCACCAAGGCCCAAGGTGCGTGGACTACTATGTTGGCCGAGCATCTGCGTCAGCGGAAGTACAGCACCACGAACTCGAAGCGGTTCCAGCGGCTACGCGCCGCGATGAGGGGGTAACATGGCGGCTTATGAAAGTGGGGAGAAGCCTCCCCTGCAAGGAGTGTCCCAGCAGGTCGCCCGTGAGCGGTTGCCGGGACAATGCACGGCCCAAGAGAACATGCTGGCGGACCCGGTGACGAACCTTCGGCGTCGTCCCGGTGCAGAATACAAGTTCAACCTGCCGATGCCGGGGGCAGATGCCTCGAAGGTGGTGGGTTGGTACGTGGACGTGGCCGGGTTCAACGTGCACGTCCTACTGAACCTCAGCGACGGTACGATCAAGCTGCTCGATGAAGGCTACACTGTACTTGCAACCCTTGCGGGCGGGGCGTACTGCACGAGCACTGTCCGCAAGAACATTCAAGCGGCTGTGGTAGGTGACGAGCTGTTCATCCTGAACAAGGCGATCAAGCCTACTGAAGTAGCGGCTGTGGGTGTGGTCGATCCGACCCGGCAAGGCATGTTCTACATCAACGCCGGGGCATTCAACCAGCGGTACGAAATCTCCGTCACGACCAGCACAGGCACCATCTCGGCCTCGTACACCACCCCGAATGGTACGGGTGTGAATGATGCGAACCTCTCCTCGCCTGCATACATCGCAGGCCAGCTACGCACCCAGCTTGAGGCCGCAAAGGCTACTGCTGGGTTGAACGCTACGTATGTGACCGATGCGTACGTGTACGTGTTGGCGAACGTGGGTGTAACTGGCACTAAGGTCACGTCGAGTACCGGGACGATCTGGATCACTCCGTCACGGGATAGCTACCTCACCTCGGAGTCTCAACTCCCTGCGCGCCTGCCGTCCGCAGCCGATGGCTACATCATTAAGGTTGGCGACGTGAAGCTCCCGAAGTACTACAAGTACGTCGAGGCTTCTCAATCGTGGCTGGAGTCCGGTTCCTTTGATGCACCGGCATCGCTGTCGAACATGCCCATCAGCATCCAGTACAGCGGCGGCACGTGGAGTATCAACACTGCTGCGTACGAGGGGCGGCTGGCTGGGGACACGGGAAGCAATCCGACTCCCCGCTTCGTCACGTTCGGCGTTACTGGTATTGGCTCGTACCAAGGGCGGCTGGCGCTGCTCAGTGGCGCACAGGTGGTGCTGAGTGCATCGAACAAGCCCAGACGGTTCTACCGCAGTACGGTGGTGTCTCTGCTGGACTCGGACCCCATCCAGATTGGATCGAGTGCGAACTCCAGTGCGGCGTACGAGTACGCGGTGCCGTTCCAGAAGGACTTGCTGCTGTTCAGCTCGAAGTACCAAGCCCTGATCCCGTCATCTAACGTGGCCGTTACACCTCGCACGGCCACGGTAATCGTGACCAGTACGTACGGCGCAGACATGTCGTGCTCCCCGGTTCCTCTGGGCCGCACGGTGATGTACCCTGCACCTCGCAGTGCAGACTTCTTCGGCATGCAGGAGATGATCCCGAGCACCAGCGCGGACTCCCAGTACGTGAGCTTCGACGTTACCCCGCATCTCCCGAAGTACATGGGTGGGCGGTGCCGCTTTGGCGTGTCGAGCACGACCGCGAACATGGCGGTGTTCAGTCCCACCGGGGACGTGCAGAGCCTGATCGTGCACGAGTACCAATGGGAGGGGGAGCAAAAGACCCAGCAGGCGTGGCACCGTTGGAGCTTCGCGTACGACATCGCATTCGTGTACTTCGCTGGGGATACCATGCACGTCGGGTTCATCCAGAACGAGACGTTGGTGGTCTGTACCATTGATCCGCGTATCGGCGGCGTGAACGTGGATGCAGAGCGTAGGCCGTTCCTCGACCTGTACTTCCCCGAGACTATTGTGGATCACTCGATCCCGCTCCCTGCGTGGTTCACCACGTTCGATCCTGACGCTGCGGCGCGAGCTGTGGTCCGGTCAGGTAGCTTGGTGGGTGCTCTGGTTGGGACTACGCCCGGTGTTGGGGAACTGACCACTGTGCTATCCTTCCCGACTGGCGAGGTCTTTGTGGGTGTGCCCTTCACGAGCACGTTCAGCCCCTCGCCTCCGATGCACCGGGACAGGAACGGAGCAGTCGTCAGCACAGGCAAGACCACGTTGCAGCGGTACATCATCAGCACAGTGAACTCCACGAACTACTCCGTGTCAGTTCAAGACTCCGACATGGATGTGCCTGAAGTATACGAGGCGGCTACCCTGTACTGGAGTTCCACAGAATTAGAGCTGGACAGTGCGTGGGAAGGTGGGGAGTCTATCGCTGTGGTGCCATGCCGTACACATGCGGATAGCACGAGTATCATCCTCAGTACGTCGGAGGTTGGGGAGATGAACATCATCGCACTCGATCACGTTTTGAAACACACAAGCAAGTTCACCAGAAGGACTATTTAATGGATATGCCAGCAGTCGTTGAAGTGGTGTCTGCACTAGCTGCTCAGCCTCGGCTGGCAGTCCGAGAGTCCATTCAGGAGTTGGCGCAGCATCTACGCGCCCTCCCTGATGCCCTACCGCCCGAGAGTTGCCCCGTTAAGCATATGTTTGCTCCGGGGATGTACATCCGGGAAATCACCATGCCTGCGGGCTTGGTGGTGGTGGGAAAGATTCATCGGCACGCCCATGCGAACTTCATCTCGAAGGGCAAGGTGCAGGTAGTAACGGAGCACGGGGAGGCTATGTACGAAGCTCCGTGCTCATTCATCTCCGAACCGGGTACGCAGCGAGTCGTGCACATCATCGAAGAATGTGTGTGGGCCACTGTGCATCGGTCGGACAGTACAGACCTCGCGGAGCTTGAGCGCGAGATCATCGCAGAGTCTCACTGCGACATCGAGCTTGAGGCGGATTACGAGGAGGTTCCAGAATGAGTTGGTTTCTAGCAGCAGGTACTGCCATTCAGGTGGTAGGTAGTGGGGTGCAGCAGCAGAAGGAAAAGAAGGCAATCCAGAAGAAGGTACAGGACGAGAATAATCGGAGGTCTGCTGCGAACTTGGCGAATGCTGTCCGTGCAGGCTACCGTGAGGGGTTGCTGAACCTTCAGGAGGGCATGTACAAGAAGGCTGCTGCCCAGCAAGGCTTTGACACGAGCGCATCGAAATCGAAGGCACTCAGCGAGGTCAGTGCGAACGCTGCTGCGGCTGGGTCCATTGGTGCCAGTGTGGATGCCGTGGCCCAAGACATCGAGATGCGTGTAGGTGAGATGCGTGCTCGACGCGAAGAAGAGCAGACCATCATGGACTTCAACTTCGAGCTACAGAGCAGCGAGCTTCAGTACGATCTGGAACGCGGCACTGTCGGCATGGCTGTGGCTGACGTGCCCAGCACCGGGGAGATTTGGGGTAACGCGGCGATGGCGGGCGCCACGTACTTCGCCAGCTCGTACGCCTCACAGAAGATGAAACTTGGTTCCGGTAGCGGAGCCAGTGCAAAGGGTAGCGCGAACGCTGGCCCGAGCATCATGCCTGATCCATAGGAGACATAATGGTAATGAGAACGTCGCAGGCACTTCAGGTGCCTCAGTACAACCTGCCTGAGATTGGTCAGGTGGGTCCGGGTAACATTCGCCCCGAGGCCAGTAACGTAGTGGGTGATGGTGGGGATGCGTATCAGGACAAGCTCATCCAAGGCATCGTGGGCACTGCTACGAATCTCGCCACACAAGGCTTCCAGCACAGCACCGAGGAAGCGTACCTAGCTGGGCAAGCCAAGGCTGGGCAGATCGAGACGGAGGCGCAGCTTCAAAGCTCACCCCTCACGAAGGACTGGGCTGTAGCCGGGTACAGGGATGCAATGGCTCGCCTGAAGATTGCTGACTCTGAGGCACAGTTCAAGACTGACTTACAGTGGCTGCGACAGGAGAGTCCCGAGAAGCTGAATGAGTACCTCGCCAAGCGTAGGGCGGACCATGCCGGTATGCTTGAGGGTATGTCACGCAGCGCCCGCGAGAGCACTCTTGGCCAGCTCCTGATGAATGACCGGGCGGCTATTGCAGAGCACACCGTGGCCCACGTGGGTTGGCAGCGTGAGCTTATCGCCACCGGGTATCAGAAAGAGTTCGACGTAGCCAAAGAAGGGGCCAAGGCTGCGGAGCGCATGGATGGGCAGGTGGGTGTGGACACCATGCGGGCGGCGGTTGGTCGCCTCTCGGCTGTGCTTGCCGCCGTCGCCAACGATGATCGCTTAGATCAAAAGACACGTGAGGAGATGTTCGTCAGCGGGATGGAGTCAGCACTAGCTGACAACCTAACTGCACTGCCTGCGTACATGCGTGGGAGCAGCACTGACCTCGGTGACGCTGAGCCGGGAATCCGCTCTGTGTTCGGCAAGCTGTCCTTGAAGTCGCAGGAAGCAATCGCCAAGGCCGAACATGCAGCCAAGACCCGCACCGAGAGTCTGCGTAATGGGCAGCTTGCCGTGAACCTTGCTGACCTTGAGCACTCCGTGAACACTGGGGCTTACACAGGTACGCGGGACGACATCATCGCCTTCGGTCAGCGACTCATCAAGGAAGGGCTGTTCACGTTTGACAGCTTCGGTGCGTTCATGCGGCGTATGGACTCCGCTATGGCGAAGAACTCACAAGGCGGGACTCCCGAGAACTTGCAGTACGCGGTTCTGGCGTACCACCCGGAACGCATCGCTGCTGCCGGTCTGACGGACTCCGAGGCCACTAACCGGGCTGTTGAGTTCTGGACCCAGAAGGGTGTCCCACGTGCTGGGCAGGTCGGTATGCTTATGGCGTCATATGAGCGGGGCAACAAGGCTGCCCTGACTGCTCTGGGTAAGGTGGCAGGTGGTGCCCTCACAAGCATCGTGAGCACCGAGGGCATGGCCCCCGAACGCCTTGCCGAAGTCACCTCCATCGCTAATGAGATGGATAAACTCAAAGATGGTTGGGATGGTCCGCTAGGGGCGGCTGTGCTCTCTGAGGTGGAGGAGCCGCTGCGAGGCCGTTTCCTGTCCATCTATCGTAGCGTGGCTGAGGGTAAGGACATCCGAATGGCTATCAATGACCGGGTGAAGCAGGAGGAGCTGGACAATCGCGCCTCTCGTGGGGAGAAGCTGGCCCGCACCACAGGAAAAGCAAAGGATGTCGAGAAGCTCCTCGACGGGCGCTACAATAATGGCGTGGACCCCATCGACCACATCTTGTCAGTGTTTCCGTCCAAGGCCAATCAGTACGCCTCCCTCCCCGACAACACAGGCATCCCCGGTACAGGTGCCATCCCCAGCGCCACCACTGCCATGCAGGTAGCCCGTGCCCGCGCTGAGGTGCGTGCCGAGGCATATGCCGCTATGGAGCGCGACACCACGCTCTCCCCGAAGGATGCTATCCTGCTAGGCGAGGCTGCCGTGGCTCAGCGTAGTCTGCGTATGCCAAGCGGTACAGCACTGATCTTCCCGCAGGGTACTACTCCGCAGGGCTTCTTCGGCAACCTGAAGTACACGAAGGAGGAGATCGCCAAGGCACTTGATGCTACGGTACGTCCTGAGACTGCTGGAGGCATAATCCGCTTCGAGGCTCGGAACGGGCAGATCGTGTACCAAGAGGAGAACAGCACTGCGGAGAGGATGTCCCTGAAGGCTGGTATCCTCACACGTGATGCGATCCTCCCTGCGCTGCGTGCGCCGCAAGCGAACTACGAGCAGCAGTGGAAGCAGATTCATGTGGGCGTAGAGTACACCGATCCGGTGAGCAAAGAGACGATCACCATCAGTGGCCGCACTACGGCCCCAGTCGCTCCGAGCGTAGCTTTCGAGCTACGTAAGAACTTGGCGAAGAATGAGGGCGTTCGCTCCACCTTTGCTGACGATGCGGGACAGCCTGCTACAGGTGTGGGTGTTCGTCACAAGGCGTACCTGCCCAAGGCTGGGCCAGATGGTAAGGTGTCTCGCAGGGACATCGAAGCATCCATGAACCGCGCCTCGGATGACGCCCTGAAGCACGGGGAGAACATCCGGCAACGGTTCGGCTTCAAGAACGAGCGGGCTACTCTGCTGTTCGCGGAGATGGCGTACCAGACCGGGCCGCTGGATGGTAAGGATGAGGGCGACCAGTACCTCAAGATGCTGACGGTGCCGAAGGGCAACCCAGCAGCAGCAGTACAGGCGTTCCGTCAGACTGGCGTGTTCAAGTCATCGGGCAAAGAGCGTAGGAACCACTACGAGAAACTGATTAACGAGTTCTGGAGGTAATATGGCAGTTGTTGATCCACGCGTCTACGGTGACGCACTACAACAAGCAGAACCCCAGCCCTTCGGGGGTGGGATGGGTGGTGCGGGTGGCGGTGTGGATCAATCCAAGCCATTCGTACAACTGGACCCGGCCCTGTCGTTCAAGGGCACTCTGGCGGAAGCTCAGGGTAATGCAGTCAGGGAGGAGGCCGCTCGGGAACGGGCTGGCATCCTCGCCTCGATGGGTGCTGGGATGTTGTCCTCGTACACGGCAGGTATCTACCGTGCAGTGACTGACCCGGACTTTCCTGTTGATGCCGGTTTCGATGCACGGGGGATGCGTGAGCATCTTCCGTTCATTCCCGACGATGGTGAGGCCGAGTACATAGATGGTGCCCGCTCTGGTGAGGAGTGGCGTCACCGCCTGTCTCGTCTGGAGGACATCCGTAAGCAGCAGCAGGTTATGGGAGACAACCCAATCTCGGGTATCCTTGGCACGTTGGGCGCTGACGTTCCACTGTACTTTATGACCGGCAGCGGTGTGCTCTCGGTTACGCAGTCCTACGGCAAAGCCGCTGGTGCTGCTGTTGGTGCAGTAGCTGGTGGTGGTGTCCCCAACGCTGTGCAGAGCGCCCAGCCGGTCAGCACTGAGGAGATCGTGTTCGGTATGGCACTGGAGGCCGCTGTGCCTCTGGTGACTCTGGGCAAGCTGTCCGGTAAGTTGGAGAAGGTCGATCCCGACTTCCCCGACGAAGTTATCAAGGCCATCACACCGACCGACCGAGTGAAGCCCCGTATCCGGCTGAAGCCTGCCGCGATGGGTGAGTCGGTTGCTCAGCCCGTAGCGAAGCCGCACATCAAGCTGAAGTCCGCTCTGGACAACCCCGATGCTTTGGCTGACACCCCACTGACCCGGAACTACGCTGGTCTACGTGATGCTGTTGCTGATCTGGCTACGAACGCAGCGGCTCCGCATATCCGCTCGGTGATGCGGCTCATCGCTCCGCACGTGCCTGATGGTGCTATTCGCAGCATTGATGAGGCCACTGACGGTCGAGTCAAGGCAGCGTTTGGCCCCACGTCCCGTGCTATGGCCGTGACTGATGAACTCACCACGAGCATCTACGTGAACCCGACCAAGCAGGTAGGCCAAGAGACTATGGCGCACGAACTGCTGCACACGGCTACGATGCGGAAACTCGCGGACAGCCCTGAGCTGCAAGAGTCGTTCCGTGCGCTGGTGAATCAGGTGCGGATCAGCTTGCGTACCGATGAAGGTGTGCGGGCTGTGCGGGGTGCTCGGCGTGATGAGCAAGAGTTCTTCCGGCGTGTGTTCGGTACGGACCTTGCCCCGGATGTGGATGAGTTCCTGTCGTATGCCCTGACCTCTCCATCCTTCCAACGCATGCTTGACGGTATGGACGCCACGGGTAACTGGATCAAGAACAAGGCACCGGATGCACCGAAGGCACTCACTGCGTTCCAGAAGATCGCTGAGTGGGTTGCTAAGTTGTTCGGTGGCACTACGAAGGTTGCTAAGGCATTCGAGGATGCCATGCGTGCTCGTGCTGAAGCTCCCAAGACTCTGCGTACCGAGTTGGAGGAGCGGCTGGGCAGTATGTTCGAGCCGGTGGATGATGCCCTGCATCCGACACACCACACACCTGAAGAGGTGTTCAAGGC
>JACCDU010243043.1_pt1 | contig 19837 bp, 21 predicted proteins | sample 7446081 | NCBI WGS metagenome assembly JACCDU01 (sample SAMN15323447, study PRJNA562643) | freshwater metagenome | isolation source: river surface water | place: USA:Blue River Watershed | collected 2017-08-17
CGATAAGTCAGAGAAGCTTGCTGCCGCAGAGGCTTAACATGTTGAAAGAATTGCTTCGTTCTGCAAAGAGTGAACTGGAGAGCGCAAAGATTTCCAAAGTTGATGCTGAATTGATTGCAGCTCATGTTCTCGGAGTATCGCGAATGGAATTACATTCACGAGAGTTTCAATTTACCCAAGAGCAAGAAACTCATTTCTCAGATTTACTTTCGCAACGACTTGGCGGAATTCCACTGCAATATTTAACAGGTGAGGCGCCATTTAGATATCTAGTTTTCGAGGTTGGTCCAGGAGTATTAATTCCAAGACCCGAAACTGAATTATTGGTTGATGCAGCTTTAGTTGAAATCGAGCGAATTCAATCAAGTAAAGAATGGAATAAGCAGCAAACCTCAATTATTGACCTCGGCGCAGGAAGTGGTGCGATTGCAATTTCCATCGCAAAAGAGGCGCGTGAACGCGGCCTGTTAGTAAATGTGATTGCCGTTGAGAAAGAGGAAGAAGCTCTAAATTGGCTTACGCGAAATATTGCAAAACATGAAGTTGATGTTCGTGTTGTCAAGGATTCCGTCGCCGATGCGCTGCAAGGAGTTAAATCTGATTTAGTTGTTGCCAACCCACCTTATATTTCAGAGACTATTTCATCTTTACCTAAAGAACTTGAGCATGAACCTAGATCAGCACTTTTTGGCGGTTCCAGTGGTATCGAACTCCCATTAATTTTTATTGAAGCGGCAAAGCGATTACTTAAACCAGATGGGCTCTTACTTTTGGAACATGATGACTCTCAATCTGATGATCTAGCGAGGGCATTAGCTTCAGACTTTCATGAGATTCTTCAATTTCAAGATTTAAATCATCGCCCACGATGGATCTCTGCCAGGAGAAATGATGGCTGAACAACTAGATTTAAACGCTGATAATCAAAATAAACTCTCTGAATTAGCAATAACGGCGCTACAGGAGGGAAAGCTGATTATTGCCCCACTCGAGCATGCTTATGTCTTTGTTGCTGATGCATTTAATCACGGTGCAGTTAAGAAGATGCATTCAATTAGAGGTGATGATCGAGGAGTCGCGGCACAAGTCTTGGTTGGAGATTTGAAGACTGCGACAGGTATAACTAGAGAGTTTGGTACAACTACGAGAAGTATTTGCGAAAAGTTTTGGCCCGGACTATTAACGCTAAGAATTGCGCCAGCAGAAGGGTTAGTTTGGGATCTTGGTGATGCTAGATCGTTATCAGAAATTGCGATTCGCGTACCTGCAGCAAATTTTATTCGTGAGGTTGCACTTGTCGCAGGGCCACTTGCAATTGCTTCGGCAAGTAGAACCGGAACTCCGCCAAATCGAAAAGGAATAATTTTTCCAGCGCTAGATAGTGATTATGCATTTGCATTTCATGCCGGGGAGTTGCCTGAAGGGAATGCAAGCACTGTGATTTCAGTTAAATCCGATGGCATAACGCTGGTTCGACAGGGCGCAATCTCCCTCTCAGAACTTCGAACAGTTACGCCAAATATCGCGGTACCTGCCTAATTTTGAATATCCGGGCGTAGGATTCCAGCATGTCAGAATTTTTCGGCGCTGATTTTGATCAGCTTAAAGCTCAAGATCCAGAGATTGCTGCTGTTCTCTTATCTGAACTTGATCGACAACGTAAGAATTTGCAGTTAATTGCAAGCGAAAATTTAACTTCACCTGCAGTTCTGGCCGCTCTTGGTTCTACGCTTTCAAATAAATACGCGGAAGGTTATCCAGGTAAACGATATTACGGAGGATGCGAAGAAGTAGATAAAGCGGAAGTAATTGGTATAGCAAGAGCAAAAGAATTATTTGGCGCAGAACATGCAAATCTACAACCGCATTCTGGCGCAAGTGCCAATGTCGCGATCTATCTGGCATTTACAAAACCGGGGGATACCGTGCTCGCGATGTCCTTGCCTCACGGTGGACATTTAACACATGGTTCAAAGGTGAATTTCTCAGGTAAATGGTTCAACGTTGAGTCCTATGGCGTAAGAAAAGACGATGAATTAATTGATTATGATGAATTACGAGAAACTGCAAAACGAGTTAAGCCACGGATGATCTGCTCGGGCGCAACTGCATATCCACGGTTAATAGATTTCAAAAAGATTAGAGAAATTTGTGATGAAGTTGGCGCAATCATGTGGGTCGATGCTGCGCACTTCATCGGACTAGTAGCAGGAAAAGCAATCCCATCACCGGTTCCATTTGCAGATGTAGTTTCATTTACGACTCATAAAGTATTGCGTGGACCGAGAGGCGGAATGATTCTCTCGAAGGCAGAACATGCCGCTGCAATTGATAAAGCGGTTTTCCCAGGAATGCAAGGTGGACCAATCATGAGCGCGGTAGCTGGCAAAGCTGTTGCGTTGAAAGAATGTTTACAGCCTTCATATCAAGATTATGCAAAGCAGGTTATTTCTAATGCAAAAGAGCTTGCAAAATCACTAGAAAATGAAGGAATGCGCGCCGTATCTGGCGGGACCGATACACACCTTGCGCTAATCGATATTAGAAGCACTGGCATTAATGGAAAAGTGGCAGATGAAAGATGTGGAAAATCTGGAATCACACTAAATAAGAATGCAATTCCATATGACCCAGAGACGCCAGCTGTAACTAGTGGTATCAGAGTAGGCACACCTGCTGTCACAACTCAAGGAATGGGATTAAGCGAGATGCCATTGATTGCATCTTTGATTGCACGCGCTATTAGAGATGGTGAAGACGATAGCAAAGCTGCTGCAATTCGAAGTGAAGTAAATGCGCTAACTGCCAAGTTCCCGGTCTACCCAAGTTAATGCGCGAATACTCACTTACATTATTAATTGCTGCAGCATTGACATACATGCTGACACCTTTAGTACGTGAACTGGCATTAAGAGTTAATGCTGTTGCAAAAGTGCGCGATCGAGATATTCATACAGAAACTACAGCTCGCTGGGGTGGAGTTGCGATGTGGATCGCCACTGGAGCGACTTTGCTTGCAGTTCAGAATTTGAATTTAGTTGGTAAAGCTTATGGCCAGGAACTTTTAGGAATCTTCCTTGCTGGAACTTTTGTCTTATTAATCGGAATGCTTGATGACCGCTTTGAACTTGATGCAATCACAAAACTTGCCGGCCAAGGCTTAGCCGCTGGCATACTCTTGATTTTTGGAATCCAATTACTTTGGCTTCCGATTAATGGCATCATCGTCCTTCCTAGCAATATTGGACAATTCCTTACAGTCTTGATTGTGATCGTAATAATTAATGCTGTTAATTTTGTTGATGGTCTAGATGGCCTTGCAACTGGGATAGTCACAATATCTGCAGCTTCTTTCTTTGGTTTTGCATATTTATTGGCGATCGAGAATGGCTTTAGCCGCGCTGGCGCACCTTCACTTGCAACAGCGCTTGTTATTGGAGTTTGTATCGGATTCTTGCCCCATAATCTCTATCCGGCTCGGATATTTATGGGTGATTCTGGCTCAATGTTCTTAGGGCTAATGCTTGCTGCATCTGCAATTACTTTGATGGGACAGATAGATGCAAATGCAGTTTTCGCAGAAAATATTGGCCCGGCAGCCTTACCTCTCTTGTTGCCGTTTGCAGTTCTAGCAGTACCGTTATTGGATTTTGGATTAGCGATCTTGCGTCGAATTAGACAGGGCAAATCGCCATTTGCTCCTGATAATGAACACCTACATCACAAATTGATGAAACTTGGCAATTCACAATTACGAACAACTGTCATTCTTTATTTTGCTACCGCCATGCTTGCAGTGCCTGCAATGCTTTCTGCATTCTTGCCTGTCTGGTTAGCATTTTCTACCGGCCCAATACTTTTCTTCGCAGCTTTCTTAATCACTCAACGAAAGTCGAAGGTGGTACAAGTTGGAGATTAAGAGTTCAAATCGCGCAATGTGGAAAGGCGCTATGTTTCCCGCCCTTGCTGTAACTCTATTTTCATTAATTGTGTCGACCTACTTTGTAGGTACTCCAGGATTTGTCGGAGCCGCTCTCGCCTCCATTACTGTTCTGATTTTCTTCTCAGTCTCACTTTTTGTAGGACGAATGACGAGCAATGCAAATCCAATTACCACTATGGCTCTTGCTATGTTCTCATATTTTACGAAATTGATTCTTATGGCTATGTTTCTATTAGCAGTCACACGCTTATCTGAGCCAGAGAGCGTTGATAGAACTTCTTTTGGAATTAGCGCGCTAGCGATCACCTTTGCCTGGTTATTTGGTGAGGTTCGTTCATTTTTCAAGTTGCGGTTAGAGTTATCCCCGGCAGAGAAGAAATAGAGATAAGAGAGCGAGAAGATGTCAGAGCCACAGAACCCAAGAAATGATGAGAATGCATTCTGGACGATTTTTGGCTATCTACTTTCCGGCCTGCTGATCTGGGGAGGAATCGGATATGGCCTCGACCAGTGGCTCAACACCGGCTATTTCCTTCTTGGGGGGCTGCTCCTTGGAATGGGCTCCTCTCTATACCTAATCTGGCTTCGCTTCGGGCGTAACTGAAGACCCAATTCACAGTTTTCGATTTCTCACCTTTAGCCCCGAACCAATAGGGTTGCGCCGAATTCCCCGCTAAATCCGACGGTACAGGAGTTGTTTTGCAGGTTCTAGCTGCTGCACAGTTCGCCGCCGACGAGGGCTTTAATCCTCCTGACGCTGGCGACTTCAACCTCCCTCCATTTATTGAAGGTAATGAATTTGCAACTAAACCAATTCTTCTAGCCTTCTTCTCTGTCATATTAATTTCCGTATTTTTCTATTTGGCTGCTCGCCGAGCAGCGCTAGTTCCATCAAAACTCCAATTTGCTGGAGAGAGTATTTATTCATTTGTCCGCAATGATCTTGGACGAGATGTAATCGGCCATGAGTTCATGCGTTTTGTTCCATATCTATTCACCTTATTTACCTTTATTTTGGTCAATAACATCTTTGGCATCGTTCCATTTATTCAATTCCCGACGATGTCTCGCGTCTCTTTCCCATATGTTCTTGCTGCATTCACATTCTTTATTTTCCATTACATCGGAATACGTAAACATGGACTCTTCAGTTATTTGAAGGGAATCATGTTTATTCCAGGTGTTCCAAAGCCTGCTTACATCTTGATTACTCCGCTCGAATTAGCTACTTACTTTCTAGTTAGACCAATGACGCTAAGTCTGCGTCTCTTTGCAAATATGTTTGCCGGTCACTTGTTATTGCTGGTGTTTATTCTTGGCGGCGAGCACTTGCTTCAAGGCGTAATCGGCTTAAAGCTAGTTAGTCCGTTCTCTTTTGCAATCGGCATTGTCCTTACATTCTTCGAGTTTATGGTCCAATGCCTGCAGGCATATATCTTCACTCTTCTAACTGCGCTTTACATTGCTGGAGCGCTGGCAGATGAGCATTAATAGGTAAAAAAAGAATTCCCATCTCAAACGGGATGCGGGAGTAAAAAGAAAGGTAAGAAACATGGAAGGCACACTCAACCTGGTCGGTTTTGGCCTCGCAGCGATTGGCCCGGGTATTGCAACCGGCATGATCTTCGCCGCTTATATCAATGGCGTTGCTCGTCAACCAGAAGCTAGAAACGTCCTACAGCCGATTGCATTCCTTGGCTTCGCACTCGCAGAAGCTTTGGCGCTCTTCGGTCTAGTTCTCGCATTCGTCCTCTAATAGTTTTGAAAATCTAAGAATTTAGATTAGGAAGTGAGATCGAGTATGAGTTCAATCGAACTAGCTGCGGAAGAACTAAATCCGCTGATTCCGAACACCGCTGAGATCATTGTTGGCTTTATCGCCTTCTCTCTTCTCTACATGGTGTTGCGCCGTGCAGTAGTTCCAAAGTTCGAAAAGGCATTTGCAGAACGTACCGAAGCAATTCAAGGCGGCATGGAGCGCGCGGAAAAAGCGCAACGTGAAGCTGAAGTTGCTCTTAATCAGTACAAATCGCAACTTGCCGATGCGCGCGGAGAAGCTCAAGTTATTCGAGAAGAAGCTCGAGTGCAGGGCGCTGCAATCATCGAAGAGATGAGAGCAAAGGCGCAAGAAGAAGCTGCTCGAATAACTGCAACTGCTCAAGCTGCAATCGAATCTGAAAGACAACAAGCTATTAACTCACTTCGCACAGAAGTTGGAACGCTTGCTACGGAACTTGCATCCAAGATTGTTGGAGAAGCCCTAGATGACCAGGTCCGACAATCCAGAATCGTCGATCGCTTCCTATCTGATTTGGAGAAGAGTAAGTAAATGTCACTTGCGGATATGGGCGGTACCAGCAGACAAGCAATCGCTGCTGCGCGTGCTGCTCTAGATAACTCACTTAAAGGTAAGACTGAGGCAGATGTTGCCAAGTTTGCCGGTGAGTTATTTACCGCGCTGGCAGCTCTTGATTCTTCAGCACCACTTCGCCGCTCATTGACAGATGCCGCTCGAGATGCGAAAGATAAATCGAAACTAGTTTCAGATTTATTCGCTAAAGGCGCTCCCAATGTGGTCTCGCTGCTAAGCGAATTGGCTAACTTAAAGTGGTCGAAACCAAGTGATTTGGCCGATGCTGTCGAGCAATTAGCTATCGAAACTGAAGCGGCTGCTGCAAATCTTGCTGGCGAACTCGATCGTCTTGAAGAAGAGCTTTTCAGTTTCTCCAGAGTAGTTGCTGGTGATAATGATCTGCTCCAAGCTTTAAGTGCTTCTAAGTACTCAGGAGAAGGAAAACGAGTTCTTGTTGCAAAATTATTTGGTGGAAAAGTTTCCGCAGCCACTTCAAGAATGCTTGGACATCTTGTAAGTAGCTTCCGTGGCAGAAACTTTGAAGGAACAGTTGCTTTCTACATCAAAGCGACAGCCGCAAGACGAAATCGAATGATTGCTGAAGTAAAGACAGCCGTCGCATTAAGCGATGCGCAACGTGAAAAATTAACCGCAACACTTGCGGCGAAGATCGGACAGCCAGTTCGATTAAATATCGAGGTTGACCCCTCGGTTATCGGAGGAATTTCCATCCGATTTGCAGATGAATTGATTGACGCCACAATCGTCAATCGTTTGGCCGACGCGAGCCGAGCGCTCGCAGGATAGGGAGAAGAAAATGGCAGAACTCACGATCAGACCAGAAGAGATTCGTGATGCCTTAGCGAATTTCGTTAAGTCATATGAGCCAAGTTCGGCATCGCGTGATGAGATCGGAACGGTAGTCGAAGCTGCAGATGGCATCGCACGCGTTTCTGGTCTGCCATCAACAATGACTAACGAATTACTTAAGTTTGAGAATGGCACCCTAGGACTTGCGCTTAACCTTGATGTCCGCGAAATCGGTGTGGTTATTCTCGGTGAATTTGGCGGAATTGAAGAAGGTCAAACGGTTCGTCGAACTGGTGAAATTCTCTCCGTTCCAGTTGGCGATGGATTCTTGGGTCGAGTTGTTGATCCACTAGGCCGCCCTATTGATGGCAAAGGTGAAATTAAGGCTGAAGCAAACCGCGCACTTGAATTACAGGCTCCCTCTGTAGTTCAGCGTCAACCGGTTAAAGAGCCACTAGCTACTGGAATTAAAGCAATTGATGCGATGACCGCAATCGGCCGTGGTCAGCGTCAGTTGATTATTGGTGATCGCCAAACCGGTAAGACCGCTGTCGCAATTGACACCATTATTAATCAACGCGATAACTGGAAGAGCGGCGATAAGAAGAAACAAGTTAAATGTATTTATGTTGCGATTGGTCAGAAGGGTTCGACAATTGCATCTGTGAAAGCTGCTCTAGAAGAAGCAGGAGCGATGGAGTACACAACAATCGTTGCAGCTCCAGCATCTGATCCAGCAGGCTTTAAGTACCTAGCGCCATATACAGGTTCAGCAATTGGCCAGCATTGGATGTACAAAGGCGAACATGTACTGATCGTCTTTGATGACCTTTCAAAGCAAGCGGAGGCATATCGAGCAGTTTCATTATTGCTACGCCGTCCACCGGGCCGCGAGGCTTATCCTGGCGATGTTTTCTATTTACATTCACGTCTTCTAGAACGATGCGCAAAACTCTCTGATGAAATGGGTGGCGGTTCAATGACCGGACTTCCAATCATCGAAACCAAAGGTAATGACGTATCTGCCTTTATTCCGACAAACGTTATTTCAATTACAGATGGTCAGTGCTTCCTAGAAACTGATCTCTTTAACTCTGGTGTTCGCCCAGCAATTAACGTTGGTATCTCGGTATCACGTGTTGGTGGTTCGGCGCAGACAAAGGCGATGAAGAAGATCGCTGGCCGACTACGTTTGGATCTCGCACAATTCCGTGAGTTAGAAGCGTTCGCCGCATTCGGTTCAGATCTAGATGCTGCTTCCAAGGCGCAATTGGAACGTGGTTCACGTCTAGTTGAACTTTTGAAGCAAGCTCAGTACACACCATTTGCTCTTGAGCGAATGGTTGTTTCAATCTGGGCTGGTACTACAGGTCAACTTGATTCAGTTGCGGTTCAAGATATTCGCCGTTTTGAGGCTGAATTCTTGGATTACGTCGCTCGCTCACATAAGGGAATCTTCGATGTGATTGCAGAGACTAAGGAACTTAGCGATGACACAGTTGCCAAGTTAACTAGCGCTATTAGTGCATTTAAGAACGAATTCGTTTCTTCCGTTGCAAAACCTGTTAATGAAGCTGAGGCTGAGGCGCAGGGTAGCGATGGAACCGAGCAGATTACGAAGTTCAAGAAGTAAAAAATGGGCGCACAACTTCGTATCTATCGGCGACGTATTCGCTCTGTTAAGTCGACCAAGAAGATCACGCGAGCGATGGAGTTAATCTCTGCTTCGCGTATCGTCAAGGCGCAACAGCGAGTCTCCGCATCAACTCCATATGCAAATGAGTTGACGCGCGCCGTTAGTGCAGTTGCAACCTTCTCTAACACAAACCATCCATTAACTACAGAATCGGCTACGCCAACGCGTGCCGCAGTTCTAATTGTTACCGCAGATCGCGGTATGGCAGGTGCATATTCAACAAATGCGATAAAGGAAGCTGAAGGTTTAATCGTAACGCTCAAAGAGCGTGGCCTCACAGTTCTTACTTATGTAGTTGGAAGAAAAGCAGTCAACTATTACAAGTTCCGAAATCGCCCAGTAAAGAATTCCTGGACAGGTTTTTCAGATAAACCTACTTATGCAAATGCTAAAGAAATCTCTGCTGAGTTAATTGATGCTTTCTTGAAAGATGCTGCAGTTGATGGCGAGGGAGTCGACGAACTCCACATCGTCTTTACTGAATTTAAGTCGATGGTCACTCAGGTTGCGCTAAATAAGCGGATGCTTCCACTTGAAGTTGTGGAATCTGATGCACCAGCTCCTGCAGGACTATTGCCTATGTATGAATTTGAACCAAATGCTGGAGAAGTTCTCAACGCACTTCTTCCTAAATACATCGAATCGCGCGTCTACAACGCCTTGTTGCAATCTGCTGCATCTGAACATGCAGCTCGTCGCAGAGCGATGAAGTCGGCAACTGATAATGCCGATGAATTAATTAAGTCGTTGACGAGACTTGCAAACGCGGCTCGTCAGGCCGAAATTACGCAAGAAATCAGTGAAATCGTGGGCGGCGCAGATGCGCTGTCTTCAGCAAACGCAGGGAGCGAATGATGACAACTAAGACAGCAACCGGACGCGTAGCGCGTGTCATTGGACCGGTCGTTGATATCGAATTCCCATCGGATTCGATGCCCGCGATCTACAACGCATTACATGTTGATATTGAGATTGGTGGTGAGAAGCGAACTCTTACTCTCGAAGTAGCGCAGCACATTGGCGACAATATGGTGCGCGCAATTTCGATGCAACCAACTGACGGTATGGTGCGTGGCGTTGAAGTTCGTGACTCAGGTGCGGCAATTTCCGTTCCAGTCGGCGATGTAACAAAGGGCCATGTATTTAATGCACTTGGCGAATCACTAGATGTTCCAACCTCATCCCTGCAGGTTAAAGAACGTTGGCCGATTCACCGTACTGCTCCAGATTTCGATCAACTCGAATCCAAGACCGAGATGTTTGAAACTGGTATCAAAGTTATTGATCTACTAACACCTTATGTAAAGGGTGGAAAGATCGGATTGTTTGGTGGCGCCGGTGTCGGTAAGACTGTTCTAATCCAAGAAATGATTTATCGAGTAGCTGAAAACTTCGGTGGTGTATCTGTATTCGCCGGCGTTGGTGAGCGTACTCGTGAAGGAAACGATTTGTTCCTAGAAATGACAGAGACTGGCGTTATCAATAAGACTGCTTTGGTCTTCGGTCAGATGGATGAGCCACCCGGAACTCGTCTTCGCGTTGCGCTATCTGCGCTAACAATGGCGGAGTATTTCCGTGACGTACAGAAACAAGATGTTCTTCTCTTTATCGATAACATCTTCCGTTTCACCCAAGCAGGTTCTGAAGTATCAACGCTTCTTGGCCGTATGCCATCTGCTGTTGGTTACCAACCAACGCTGGCTGATGAGATGGGTGTTCTACAAGAGCGAATTACTTCAACGCGTGGCCACTCAATTACATCAATGCAGGCAATTTATGTTCCTGCCGATGACATCACAGATCCAGCGCCACACACAACATTTACCCACCTTGATGCGACGACAGTTCTATCTCGTCCAATCTCTGAATTAGGTATTTATCCTGCTGTGGATCCACTTGATTCAACATCACGTATTTTGGATCCGCGCTATATCGGTGAAAATCACTTCCGAGTTGCAAACCGAGTTAAGCAGATTCTCCAGCGATACAAGGATCTACAAGACATCATTGCAATTCTCGGTATTGATGAACTATCTGAAGAAGACCGCATTCTGGTAGGACGCGCTCGCCGTATTCAGCGCTTCCTTTCACAGAATACTTTCGTAGCTAAGGTCTTCACCGGTATCGATGGTTCATTTGTTCCGCTAAGCGAAACAATTTCTGCCTTCGATGCGTTAGCAAATGGCGATTACGACCATATTCCAGAGCAGGCATTCTTTATGTGCGGTGGTCTAGAAGATGTAGAACGTAAGGCAAAGGAATTGGCTAATAGCTAATGAGCGATTCCACACTTACCGTTGAATTCGTAACTCCAGAATCAAGAATCTGGTCGGGCAGAGCGAAGATGGTCTCTGCCCGTACCTTAGAAGGCGATATTGGAATTCTGCCTAATCACGCTCCATTACTCGGTGCACTTGTTGACGGGAAAGTCGTGATTAAAGCTGAAGATGGTTCAGTTGCAGAATTTGAAGTTCATGGTGGGTTCTTATCAGTTGCAAATAATCGCGTTTCAATTCTTGGCGAAGCTGTTTAGGAATTAATCAACTCTAGAAACATCAGCGCCAAGTGATTGGAGCTGTTCAGCAAAATTTGGATATCCTCGATCGACATGGAATGCATCTTCAACGAAGGTAATTCCATCAGAAACTAAACCGGCAAGAACTAGTCCAGCTCCAGCTCTAATATCTGATGCAGCTACTGGTGCAGCTGAAAGCCTAGGAATTCCAATGATGGAAGCATGATGGCCATCGACTTTGATCTTCGCACCTAGTCGTAGTAGTTCATTTACAAACATAAATCTGCCTTCAAATACATTCTCTGTAACAAGCGAATCGCCTTCTGCAATAGCATTTAAAGTGATTGCAAATGGCTGCAAATCAGTAGGAAATCCAGGGTAGGGAAGTGTCGAAACATCTATGGCACTTGGCCTGCGGCTCATTTTTACTCGTAATCCATCAGAAGTTGTTGTAACAACCGCTCCTGCAGAGACCAATTTATCTAGCGGAAGTTCTAAATCAGTTGGCCTAGCATTATGAATTGATATATCGCCTTGCGTTATCGCTGCAGCAAATGCCCAAGTACCAGTAACAATGCGATCAGGAATCGCTACGTGATCTACGGGATGTAGTTGATCTACACCATTGATGGTTAAGGTTGGAGTGCCAAGCCCTTCAATTTCGGCTCCCATGGAGTTAAGAAAATTTCCAATATCAACTAGATCAGGCTCGCGTGCTGCGTTTTCTAGAATTGTTTTGCCTTTAGCTAATACAGCTGCAGTCAAGATATTTTCAGTTGCGCCAACGCTGGGAAACTCCAACTCAACCTTTGCGCCTTTAAGTCCATTCTTAGCAGAGGCAATTATGTAACCATGCTCATTCTTAGTTTCTGCACCTAGTTCTAGTAATCCTCTAGTATGAAAATCTAAGCCGCGTGAACCAATCGCATCACCGCCGGGTAGCGCAACTTCGGCATGACCTAGTCGAGCGACCAAGGGGCCCAAAACATTAATTGATGCACGGAGTTTTCGAACGTATTGATAATCAGCTCTGCACCCGAGCTCTTCCGGAACATTAATTGTTAACTGGGAAGTTTTGACATCATGTTCTATTTTGCAACCGAGGCTGATAAGAAGTTCACCCATCATCGTGACATCTGCAATATCTGGAACATTTGCTAAGTTATATTTTCCGGGCGCCATCAAGGAAACTGCCATCAATTTCAATATCGAGTTCTTTGCGCCAGAAACTGTTACATCACCTACAAGTGAAGCGCCGCCAACAATTCGAAAACGGTCCTTGCCGCGCTCGATCATTGGCTCCCCATTCCCTTCAAGTGGTCACATGCTAGCCATTGGCATAGGCTCGCCCCATGGTTAATCTAACGCGCATTTATACAAAAACCGGTGATGATGGAACTACTTCGCTGGGTGATATGAGTAGAACCTCAAAAAACGATGCGCGGCTTGAGGCATATGCCACCGTTGATGAAGCAAATTCTTATCTTGGCGTTGTATTGACCAGCAAAGAATTAGATGAAGATATTCGAAAGTTACTGGTCAGAATTCAAAACGATTTATTTGATGTTGGTGCTGATTTGTGTACCCCGGTAGTAGATGAACCAGCTCATGAACCACTCCGAGTTCTTGAATCACAAATTAAGTACTTAGAAGAGCAGATCGATAAATACAATGCGTTTCTTGAGCCACTTAAGTCGTTTGTCTTGCCTTCCGGCACAACAACTTCTGCACACCTACATGTTGCCAGAACCGTTGTACGTCGAGCAGAGCGCCGAACTTGGCAAGCTATTCACGGCTTCGGTGAAGGTGTAAACAAATTAACGGCAAAATATTTGAATAGATTATCTGATCTTCTATTCGTGCTTGCTAGATATGAAAATCGGGGCGAAGGCGATCAACTTTGGGTGCCTGGAAAGAATCGCTAATTTCTTAAGATTGCCGTAGCTGCACTTAACTCTTCTTCAAATACGAGTACTCGTGGCCCAGAGTTTGTCTGAGTCAAATTCGCTTTTATTCCATTTGCTAACAACTTCTGCCTAATCATTTCACCCTCGATGTGATTCTTGGGTCGTGCTGCAACTTTTAGCTTTCCATAAGATTCTTCATCACCAATTAAATATGGACGTTCGGCGAGAGATTTTCCTCGGGCAAAACCCCAGCGAAGTAAGAAAATCAAAAAAATCATAACTGCAAAACCCGCAAAGGATTTTAAGAAAAGTGCATTGTCAATGCCACCGAGCATTATGGAGTGACCTCAGGTTGTGGAATTGGGTTGTAGACATTTCCCGGGCGTGGTTTTGCATCTTTCTCTCGATGGCAGATAACCCGAATTCCGCCAACAGAGATACTTTCATCAATCGGTTCGGTACTAACGAGAAAGATCGTGGCAAGCTCACGATCATCTGTACCTTTTGCATAAGTAAGTAATGAACCGATCTTGGTACGAGTATTAGCTCCTGAATCCAGGCGACGTACCGATGAATTTACTTCCCACCACTCGCACCCAGTTTCAGCTGCAACTAAGACTGCGCCACATGCATATGTCTGGCAATCCTTTACAAATTTCTGCAGTGAACGTTTAGCCGAAAGTAGCCCGACGAGTTCCTTAGAACTCGGAACTTTGGCATAAACACCATCATTAACTTTGTATCCAGGTGGCGGCCAGACTGCCTTCGGCGATGGAATCGGCACAGCTTTCTTCTTAGCTTCGGCTATCGGAGAAGTCGGAAAGATTCCAAAGGCACTGATTAGTATCAGTGCTAATACTTTGCGAAATCTCTTTTGCTGCACCGCCTAATCTTGCCCGAAATAGGTCAGAATCTCCCTGTGAGTCCGCGGAAAAATCGCCCAAAGCCAAAACGTGGCCAGAAACCAGACGGCGATGAGAGAGAAATCATGGCCTCGCACGAAGTTGTTGAAGAAGATGCAGATGGAATATATCGCGTTCGAAAAATTACTGGATCAAGTTCAACAAAACCATATCGATGTCCAGGCTGCGATCAATTGATTCGTATGGCTACGCCACATATTGTTGCTTGGATAGATGGCGATGTTGAATCAAGAAGGCATTGGCATACTCCTTGCTGGAGTAAACGCAATAATCGTAAACCCAAAATTGAACGAACTCGTAACGCTCCGCGCTATTAGCGAATTCTGCGCTTATGCAATAACTTAACTAATCTGACCAATATTTTATCTGCAGCTGCAGTTCGATTGAAAGTTGTGAACTCCAAAGGAATTCGGAATCGACGACGGACAACAGTTCTTGGGTAGGTGAATTCAAGTAAACCTTCCGCACCATGAATTCTTCCGTAGCCGCTATCTTTAACACCACCAAATGGAATTGAGCCGATGGCGGCAAATGAAAAGGCAGAATTAATCGAAACCATTCCACACTTGAGTAGCGATGCTATTCGCTTGCCATTTCGTTTTGACCATACTGCTGCTCCAAGTCCGTAGTTGGTGGCATTTGCTAAGTCGACCGCCTCATCCATATTTGACACGGTGTTAATCACAAGTGTTGGTCCAAAAGTCTCTTCAGTGATTGCGATGGAATCTTCTGGGACATCAGCCATGATTACTGGTTCTACATATCCCTCAGTTACCGACTTGGTTCCGCCCAAAAGGAATTTTCCGCCACGCTTTGCTGCATCATCAATATGGCTCTGGATTACCTTTAGTTGTGATGGCATTGTTGCTGGTCCGTACTTCGCGCCATCGCCAAATCCAGGCTTTAGTTCTTTAGCCTGTTTAACTATTTCATCCTTAAATCTTGCGGCTACTGCTCTATGGACATATACACGTTCTGCACCAATACAAGATTGACCTGCATTAGACATGGCATGCCAGAGCGTCATCTCTGCCGCCTTAGTTATATCCGCATCACGATCAACTAGAACTGCATCTTTCCCGCCGCACTCTAAAACAACAGGTGTCATATTTGCAGCGCATGCAGCAGCAACTTTCTTAGCAGTACGCGTAGAACCGGTAAAGGAAAGTTTGCCTAGTTTGCTCTCCGTAAGTGCTACGCCAGTTTCTGGCGTGCCGGTAATAACTCTGAAAATGTTTTTAAATGGTGCAATCCGATTCCAACTCTCCTCTAAATATGCACCAATTGCAGGGGTGTATTCACTTGGTTTGAATACAACTGTATTGCCGGCAGCAAGCGCATAAGCAATTGATCCAACGGGTGTGAAAATTGGGTAATTCCAAGGTCCAATAACGCCAACTACTCCATAAGGAACTCGTTGCACTTGCGCGGCCATGTTAAACATGAGAAGGCCAACCGGGCGATTTTGTTTACTTAGAATTCGGTGCGCATTCTTTGCAGCCCAAGAAATATGTTCAATTGCAAGGGCAACCTCTAATTTGGCATCGCTAAAAGGTTTACCGGTTTCGCGATGAATCAAATGTGCTGCGGTCTCGATTTCTCGAGTAAGGATTGATGCCCAATCTCTTAGAGCAACATAACGACCTCGAAATCCAAGTTCTGCCCAGCGTTCACTTGCTTGATCGGCGTCGCTGACAACAGTAAAGACTTCATCGGCAGTGAAGTTTGGAAAGACTCCAACGACTTCTCCAGTTGCTGGATTTAATGATTCAAAACTCTTCTTACTCGAATTGGATTTCCGCACCATGGGAGAAGACTAAACTCTCTGCCATGGCTGAGCTGATTAGACCGAGCACAATTCTGCCGGCTGAGCGTAGCCCCATAACAATTCTCACAAGTGATGGACTAAGACTTATTGGGGAAGTCGCGACTCCGGTTTCCGGTGATCGCAGCCATGCAATTCTCTGCTTCCATCCAAGGCCAACTCATGGCGGAATGATGGATAGTCATATCTTTAAAAAAGCGGCTAATCGGTTACCTGCGATGGCCGATATAACTGTAATCCGTTTTAACACTCGCGGAACGGAGAGCGAGCAGGGAAAGAGTGAAGGTGAATTCGGAAATGGCGTAAGCGAAGTCGCAGATGTGAAAGCTGCAATTGACTTCTCTTTTAATAATTTGCAGGTAAAGAATTTGTGGATAGTGGGTTGGTCATTTGGTACTGATCTAGCGCTTCAGTATGCAATCGATTCGCGAATCAAAGGATTGATTCTGCTTTCTCCGCCATTGCTAACAACTAAGGATTCGCACCTAGAGTTTTGGGCGAAGGATGGACGACCAGTAATTGCGCTCGTTCCTGAGTTCGATGAATTTCTAAACCCAAAAGATGCAGAGATTAGGTTTAAGGCTCTCCCAAGTATCAACTTAATTGCAGTTGCCGGCGCAAAACATCTCTGGGTGGGAGAGCCGTTTGTGCATCGAGTCTTAAGCGAGATAGTGAAGTATGTGAATCCAAGTAAGTTGCCATTGGCTACGGAATATTGATGATGAAAAAAGTAGGATTCTGACAATGGGAGCGAATTTAAAAAGTTATCGCGAGGTTTTGAAATCACCTGGTGCGCTCCGTTTAATACTCTCTGCATATCCTGCCAGAACTGCATACGGAATGATCTCGCTATCCATATATTTCAAAGTTCAACAATCTACCGGCTCAATTGCAATTGCCGGTTTGGCAACTGGTTTAAATGGTTTAGCAGGCGCCATAACTGCGGGAATTCGTGGCGCTGTAATTGATCGTTTTGGCATGATCTGGCCATTGCGAATACTTGTGCCTAGTTACGCATTTATGATTGTAGTTCTAAGTTTTGGCGAAGGTAGAAGCGAATTAATTTTCTTAGCTACATTACTCGGACTAACTGGGCCACCAATTAATCTTTCGGTTCGACCCCTCTGGAAGTTAACTGTTTCACCTGAGAAAATTAGAACTGCATATGCATTAGATACGGCATTTATGAACTCAAGTGCAGTAATTGCGCCACTTATTGCAACCACGATTTCACTTTCGATTTCACCAAATGTTGCACTGCGAACCTGCGCTTCTTTAATGTTGCTGGGAGGAATTCTCTTATTACTTACCTGGCAGGTTGGCAGCTGGGAACCTGAGAAGAAAGAAGCTAAAACGCCACCTATTTGGCGCGTTAAAGGTATCCAATTACTTGCGATTGAAGGAGTTGCAATCGGATTGGGTTGGGGAGCATTTGATATCGGTGTTCCAGCTTTCGGTACTCTTGAAGGAGTTCCAGAGCGCGTTGGATTCTTCTTTGCACTAATGGCTACATTTAATGTTATTGGTGGTCTGGTAGCCGGAACAATTAGTAGAAAGATATCGCCACTTCGAGCTTTTAGAACCAATTATTTGATCTGGGCTTTAGTCTCATTGCCATTGGCATTTACCCATATGGATTACACACTTGCGCTGGTCACTATATTTCTTGCATTTTTTGGCGGAGTCCAACAGGTTTTTTATTGGGAGATTACTGAAGCGGTAAGACCTAAAGGAGCTGCAGTACAAACTCTAGGTTGGTTATGGACAATAGAAGGTTCAGCCGCAGCCGCAGGTACCGCAATCGGTGGCTACGTTGCCGAGCACTTCTCACCAAGATATTGCTTAGCAGCAACGACAGTCGCGCTCTTTGTCGGTTACTTAATAATCACAAAAGGGCAGAAACATTTAAGTGAAGCTGATCGTATTCCAACGAAGGAAGAAGATACCGCCGCAATGGAGAACACCGCGGATACTACTCATTAAGAATTATCAGTTTTTGGAAAGACAACCTCATCTAAAATTAAAATGACCGCAGCTGCAATTGGTACAGCTAGTACGCCGCCAATTAAACCAAGTAAAGATGTTCCCAAAAGAGCGGCAACAATTGTTACTAGGCCAGGTATCGCCAAAGTTTTCTTCATAATTCGTGGCGTAATCAAATAGTTTTCGATTTGTACATATGCGGTGTAAAGCAATAAAGCTAATAGTCCTTTCAGAGGAGATTGTGTTAGGGCAACGAATGAAACGATGCTGCCACCTATGAAGTGGCCAACTAGTGGAATAAGGGCGACAAAGAGGATCAACATTCCAAGTGCAGCTGCATAAGGGAGGTCCAAAACTAAACCAAGCAAAAATACAAATATGGAAGCAAAGAATGCGATAAGAATCTGACTTCCAACAAATGAACCCACTCGAGCAATGATGGCATCGCCAATTTTTGAGACTCGCTCACGGCGACTTGCTGGAGTTAGGCGGTAAAAAACTCTAACTACATTTGGCAATGAGTAAACGAAATAGAGCGTGAGAACTAATACCGTCAAAGTTGAAAATGCACCAGATAGCACAGTCTTGCCAACGCCCAGAACGCCACCGAACGCCCCAGTTAACAATTTTCCATCAGCGAACCAGGATTGAAACTTATCTTGGAGCGTTTGAATGAATCCGTAATCTTGATCGAGACGAAGAAGCGTTTGATTATTTCTTAAAGAATCTATTAGCGCTGGCGCACCTTCTACTAGATCATTCACCTGATTAAAGACTGGAGGAATCACGATAAGGGCAGCACCTGCTACGACAAGTAGTACAGATATAACCACTATCGAAACTGCAACTCCTCTACGAGCGCCACGACTTTCAATAGTTGAAACTGCTGGATTTAATCCCATTGCTAAGAAAAGCGAAATTATTATCAGAATAAAAACTTGACTTGCTGATTGCAGTGCTTGCAGAAGTGCAATCGCAAAAAGTGCTCCGGTAGCAAAGAGAAATCCGAAATAAAATGGATGTTGGGTATTGATTGGAGCGCCTTTAACCCCAAAATCATCGCCCTTCTTTGAAGAAGTGGTGGATTTAACTTGAGTTTTCTTAAAGACTCTTCTAATTGCGGCCATGCCTGAAGTCTAGAGCCTGAAAGAATTGCGCCTATGTCGACTCGGTCGCAATTACATATAACTGGTCTTGGTGAGGAGATAGCAGCGCTCTCGCAATTGCCTTGGGATATGCCCTTAGAGCAATGGCCAGAAGATTCATCTCTTGCAGCGCAACGCGGCATTTCCCGACATATTGTCAGATTAGTTAGAGCAAATGCGAAAGATCCCGATTCAGATATCTATGCTGTTAAAGAAACCGTCCCTGAATTCGCGCATCGGGAGTATCAAGCGCTTCGCGAACTTGGTGTCAGGGGAGCGCCATCAGTTGCACAGGTTGCAGTTGTGGATGGCAGGCTAGATAAAGATGGAAATGAATTACCCTGTGCAATCGTCACGCGCTTCTTACCTTTTTCACAGCCGTATCGCGTTATTTTGAGTGGAACTGTTACACAACATGACGTATTTAATATGGCTAACGCTCTAGCTTATTTATTAGTGAGATTACATTTATTGGGATTTTGGTGGGGAGATTGCTCATTATCTAACTCCTTATTTAGAAGGGATGCAGATGGATTTGCGGCCTACTTAGTTGATGCCGAAACCGGTGAATTCCAAAAGAAACTAAGTGATGGTCAGCGAGAGCACGATTTAGATATAGCAAAATTCAATGTAGCTGCAGAGTTGGAAGATTTAAGACTTTCTGGCGTGCTTTTCCCAGGAATGGAACCAGTACGAGCCAGCGAATCGGTTATCAAAAGATATCGCCGTATCTGGAG
>JACCDU010357744.1_pt1 | contig 19821 bp, 19 predicted proteins | sample 7446081 | NCBI WGS metagenome assembly JACCDU01 (sample SAMN15323447, study PRJNA562643) | freshwater metagenome | isolation source: river surface water | place: USA:Blue River Watershed | collected 2017-08-17
CTAAGTATCCAAAGCTCAAGGTAGTTGCAACTGCTTATGGTCTTGATAAGCCAGAAGAGTCAACAACTGAGACACAGGGTCTTATCCAGAAGTATCCAAACCTCAAGGTAATTGTCGCTCCTACATCTGTAGGTATCGTTGCAGCTGCTAAGTACGTCAGCGGATCTGCATCAAAGGGCAAGGTCTTCGTAACAGGCCTTGGTCTTCCAAACGATATGAAGACATATATCAAGGATGGTTCTGATGCACAGGCATCACTTTGGGATGTTGAGAACTTCGGATACGTAGCTGTCCAGGTTGCAAACTCAATCATCAACAACAAGCAGAAGGTAAATGTTGGAGCAACTGTTAAGTCCGGTAAGGGCGACAAGGGCTTGAAGTCACGTAAGGTGACAAAGGGTGCAGTCGGAAACGAAATCATCCTTGGACCAGCAACTGTCTTCACAAAGAGCAACGTAGATCAGTACAACTTCTAATTTAATTAGTTAGAGGAAAAGCTCTGCGGATTCAGGCAGTTCCCTTCGGGGAACTGCCTGAATCTCTTTTCAGCCAAGTTGAACAGTTAAAGAAAGTTACTTTTAGGAATCGAGATAAATAATGTCAGTAGCGAAGAGACTGGAATTCGGTGGCCATGCGCTCGTATGGGCTGGAGATTGGTCAGAGAAAGGTGCTCGCGCTGCAATCTCAGGGGCTGCACGTTCTGGTTATGACTATGTTGAGATTGCTCTACTAGATCCTTGGAACGTTGATACCGCTATGACTCGCGATTTACTCGACGAATATGGTGTTCGCGCACATGCCTCTTTAGGACTATCCCCTACAACTGATGTCACAAGCACAGATCAATCGATAATTGCAAAGGGAGACGCGCTCCTTCGCAAGGCAACTGATGTCCTGCATGAACTTGGCGGGACAGAGCTCTGTGGTGTTCTGTATTGCTCGCTGGGCAAGTATCCAGGCCCTGCCTCAAAAGAAAATCGTGCAAACTCTGTCGCTGCCATGCAACGCTTGGCTGATTATGCCAGCGATAAGGGAATCAATATTAATCTCGAGGTTGTAAACCGCTACGAGACAAACATTATTAATACTGGAATTGAAGGCCTCGCCTTCCTTGATGAAGTAAATCGACCTAATGCATTTGTTCACCTTGATACCTATCATATGAATATTGAAGAAGATGGTATGGAGAAATCAGTTTTAGCAGCTGGTGACAGATTAGGTTTTGTTCATATCGGTGAAAGCCACCGCGGCTACCTTGGCTCAGGAAATGTTGATTTTGATACATTCTTTGCAGCCCTTAAAAAGATTAACTATCAAGGGCCAATTACCTTTGAATCATTCTCATCAGCAGTTGTCGATCCTGCCCTCTCAAATACACTATGTGTCTGGCGTAATCTCTGGAGCGATTCAGATGATCTGGCAAGCACAGCACTCGCATTTATGAAGGAGCGCATCTAACAATGCAACGGGTAGGTTTTCGCTTACAGGTTCGTCCTGAGATGATGGACGAATATGTGCGCCGCCATGCAGAAGTCTGGCCCGATATGTTGCAAGCGCTTCGCGAAACCGGATGGACCAATTACACCCTCTTCTTAGATCGCAGCGATGGAACTCTCTTTGGTTACTTTGAGACCCCTGATCTTGAGGCAGCAAAGGCCGGAATGGCAGCGCGGGAAGTAAATGCGCGTTGGCAGGCAGATATGGCGCCATTTTTCATAGCCCTTGATGGCAAGCGTCCAGATGAAGGTTTCTTGCAGCTCGAAGATGTTTTCTATTTGCAGTAAAGTCCAAAAAAGATTCACTAACAACGAGGTAAAGGAGCACAGATAATGGCAACACCAAAGGAAGCAAAGGAAGTACTCAAGCGCTTTTGGATTGAAACTCCATCGTGGGCTTACGGCAACTCCGGAACTCGTTTCAAGGTATTCGCTCAGCCTGGCGTACCCCGCGATCCTTACGAAAAGATCGCTGATGCGGCACAGGTGCATAAGTTCACTGGCGCTGCTCCATCAGTAGCGCTGCATATTCCTTGGGATAAAGTAGATGATTACAAGCACCTGGCTGATTACGCGGCTGAACTCGGTGTGCGCCTTGGCACCATCAACTCCAACACCTTCCAAGACGATGATTACAAGCTAGGTTCTGTCTGTCATCCTGATGCAAAGATTCGCCAGAAGGCAGTTGATCATCTCTATGAATGTATCGACATCATGGATAAGACTGGCGCTAAAGACATCAAACTCTGGTTTGCTGACGGCACTAACTATCCTGGCCAAGATAACTTGGCTGAGCGCCAAGATCGCTTGGCTGAATCACTTCGCAAGTGTTATGACCGACTAGGGCCAGACCAGCGCATGTTGCTCGAATATAAATTCTTTGAGCCATCCTTCTACTCAACCGATGTTCCTGACTGGGGCACTTCCTATGTGCACTGCCTTGAACTTGGTGAGAAGGCATCAGTCTGTGTCGACACAGGCCATCATGCGCCAGGCACAAATATCGAATACATCGTTGCATTCTTGCTTCGTAAGAAGCGCCTAGGTGCATTTGACTTCAACTCGCGCTTCTATGCCGATGATGACTTGATCGTAGGAGCCGCAGATCCATTCCAGCTCTTCCGCATCATGCACGAGGTAAATCAGAATGGTGGCTTTGATGTCGGAACACCTGTCTCTTATGTACTCGATCAATGCCACAACATTGAGCCAAAGATTCCTGCACAGATTCGCTCAATTACAAACGTTCAAGAAGCAGTTGCAAAGGCGCTCCTCGTTGACCATGCAGCCTTGAAGAAGGCACAGCAGGCAGGAGACGTCCTTGGTGGTAATGACATCTTGATGAATGCATACAACACAGATGTACGCGGACTCCTTGACGAGCTTCGTAGCGAGATTGGCGTGGAAGCTGATCCAAAGAGCGCATATGCACGTAGCGGTTATGCGGAAAAGATTGCAGCAGAACGAGTTGGCGGCGCACAAGCCGGATGGGGAGCATAATGTCGACACCGAAGGTCGTAAAAGAACTTCTGGAGCGAAGTAACCGTTTAGGTTCAGAGCCGCGATTTACCAACTATGCCGGTGGAAATACTTCGGCAAAGGGTTCTGTTCCCAATCCTGCAACAGGTGAAGAGACAACGGTGCTCTGGGTTAAGGGCTCTGGTGGAGATCTTGGAACGCTCACTGAGCCGGGGCTAGCAGCGCTTGAGTTAGAGAAATTTAAGGCGCTCAAGAATGTTTATCGCGGCGTTGAACATGAAGATGAGATGGTCGCTCTCTTTGATTACTGCCGCTTTGGTACATCAGGGGCTGCTCCAAGTATTGATACAACGATGCATGGTCTGGTTCCTTTTGATCATGTCGATCATCTTCATCCAGATTCGATTATCTCTCTTGCTACGGCTATCGATGGCGAGAAGTTAACTCGTGAATGTTTTGGCGATGAAATTCTCTGGGTCGATTGGCGTCGTCCTGGATTCCAACTTGGTTTAGATATGGCAAAGATCGCCACTGAAAATCCGAAAGCTAAGGGTTGCATTCTTGGTGGGCATGGACTCACAACATGGGGCGCATCAAGTAAAGAGTGCGAAGAGCGCTCGATTGACGCCATCACCAAGGCTGAAGAATTTATCAAGGCCAAGGGTAAGAAGAATCCATTCGGTGCAGCAGTAGCTAAGTACAAGGCGTTGGATCCTGAAGCTCGTAAAGCGCGTGCTGCAGAACTAGCACCTCACTTACGTGGTGTGGCATCTCGCGACGTTCGTATGGTTGGCCACTTTACTGATGCAGATGTTGTACTCGATTTCACCGAAAGTGCTGAACTATTTAGGTTGGCCGCCCTTGGTACATCCTGCCCAGATCACTTCTTACGCACAAAAATTTCACCAATGGTCCTTGATACCGCACCAAATGCTCCTCTTGAAGAAGTATTGGCTCGAGTTGCTGAACTTCATGAAAAATACCGCGAAACATATGCCGCTTACTATTCGCGTCATGCTGCCAAAGACTCTCCTGCAATGCGCGGAGCTGACCCAGCAATCATCTTGGTGCCAGGCGTGGGCATGTTCTCGTACGGTAAAGATAAGCAGACTGCGCGCGTTGCCAGCGAGTTCTATATCAATGCAATCAACGTCATGCGTGGTGCGGAAGCGCTATCTACCTATGCCCCAATTGCAGAATCTGAAAAGTTCCGCATTGAATACTGGGATCTAGAGGAAGCAAAACTTAAGCGTGCTCCAAAGCCCAAGCCACTTGCCAGCCGCATCGCACTCGTTACCGGTGCAGCATCAGGTCTTGGCAAAGCTACAGCTCTACGACTTGCTGCAGAAGGTGCCTGTGTTGTCGTTGCCGATCGTGACAAAGAAGGCGCAGTCGCTGTTGCTGCTGAAATCGGTAACTCAGATAAAGCAATCGGTATCGCTATGGATGTCACAGATGAAGGTGCCATTGCTGCTGCAATCGCCGCTGCCAACTTAGCTTTTGGTGGTATCGATATCGTGGTCAACAACGCTGGAATCTCAATCAGCAAATCACTTGTTGAGACTACTGTCCAGGATTGGGATCTGCAGCATGACATCATGGCGCGCGGATCTTTCTTGGTATCACGCGAAGCAACCAAGGCGATGTTTGCCCAGAAGTTAGGTGGGGACATCATCTACATCTCTTCTAAGAACTCAGTCTTTGCAGGGCCAAATAACATCGGTTATGGCTCTACCAAGGCAGATCAAGCGCACCAAGTGCGCCTTCTTGCTGCAGAGCTTGGCGAACATGGCATCCGCGTCAATGGCATCAATCCTGATGGCGTCGTAAAGGGTTCGGGAATCTTCTCATCTGGATGGGGCGCTAATCGCGCAGCTGTCTATGGCGTTGAAGAGTCCAAACTCGGTGAGTTCTATGCAAAGCGGACAATCTTGAAGAAAGAAGTTCTGCCAGAACATATTGCAGCCGCTGTCTTTGTGCTTCTGAGCGGAGAACTCTCACTCACAACTGGGCTCCATATCCCTGTTGATGGTGGAGTTTCAGCAGCCTTCTTGCGATAAACCACCATGAAGTTCTGTGCAGCAATCGATCTTGGCGCTTCGAGCGGACGCGTGGCTGTGGGCTCTCTTGAATCAGGATCTCTCGTGATTCAAGAAGTTCATCGCTTTAAACATGAAGCGAAAGAGTTTGAAGATCGTGGGCTGCGCTGGGAATGGGCCAAGATAGTTGATGAAGTAAAGACAGGGCTACTGAAGGCGCAAGAGCTCGGTGAAATAATGTCTATCGGTATCGATACTTGGGCGGTGGATTACGGCCTGCTTGATGCACAAGGTGAATTGCTTGAAGATCCTTACTGCTACCGTGATTCGCGTACCGATGGACTGATGAAATCCATTTCAGATTCACTGGGTGCGCAATGGATATATAGCCGTACCGGAATTCAATTTATCTTCTTCAACACCGCCTACCAGCTTCATGCAGCGCGTAATACTCCTGCAATACAAGGGGCGGCTACCTTCTTGATGCTCCCTGATCTCCTTAACTATGTCTTGTCAGGAGCCAAGAGCAATGACATCACCAATGCATCCTCTACCCAGCTCCTCAACGCACATTCACAAGAGTGGGATTGGGAGCTTATTGACAAGCTAGAGATCCCTCGCAATATCTTTCCACCGCTTCATAAGCCAGGCAACAAAGTTGGCACCATCAACGGCCATGGCAGCCTCGATGGCATCGCTGTTGTCGCAGTGGGTTCACATGACACAGCATCCGCAGTTGCTGGCGTTCCGCTGCGTTCTACAAAAGATTCAGCTTACATTTCAAGCGGCACTTGGTCCTTAGTAGGTTTAGAGCTCGATGCACCAGTGACAGATGCGAAGGCGCTTTCATACAACATCACCAATGAAGCAGGTGTTGGTGATCGAATTCGCTTTATCAAGAACGTTTCAGGGATGTGGTTACTCGAAGAATCACTGCGCTATTGGAAATCTCAGGGCATCGCTCTTACCGCAGCGGATTTAGCCCGCGACGCGCGTGCACTTAATCGCAAACAGATTATCGATACCAATGATGCCCGCTTTGCTAAGCCAGGTGCGATGCCAGAACGGATTGTCGATTACTGCCGCGAAACTGGGCAAGAAGTCCCTAAGACCCCTACCGAATTTGCCCGCTGCATCTTCGATAGTTTGGCACACGCATATGCGCAATCACTGCGCGAACTAGAGGATGCAGCAAACGTAAAGGTTAGAGAAATCAATATCGTTGGTGGTGGCTCTTCTAATGAACTTCTCAATCAACTCACAGCAGATGCAACAGGCCTTCCAGTTATTGCCGGTCCAGTTGAAGCAACCGTGTTAGGCAATCTCATCATTCAAATGATGAGCGCTGGCTGGATTGAAAGCCTTGAAGCAGGTCGCGCACTCATCGCCGAATCGAGCGACCGTAAAACTTTTCAACCACAGACTGTCAGGAGCTAAATAATGCGCCACTCTGAACTAGCCCCGATTCATGGTTGCGATGTAAAAGTTTCAAAACTCAGCCTCGGAACAGCGCCGCTTGGAGGGCTCTTTAAGAAGGTTGCCGAATCTGAAAGTGATTTAGTAATTCGCGAAGCCCTGGATGCTGGAATCGCCTATATCGATACTGCGCCACTTTATGGATACGGTGTTGGTGAAATACGAGTTGGTCGAGGTATTAGAGGGCATGCCAAGCAGCCAGCGATATCTACAAAAGTGGGGCGCCTATTGCGTCCTGGAAAAAATACTGAGCACGATAAATTTCCAGATTCTGATCCCAATATTGAAATCTACTTTGACCATAGCGCTGCAGGTATACGTCGCTCCTTGGAAGAGAGCCTGCAACGCTTGGGACGTGACTCCATTGAGATTGTCTACATCCACGATGCTGATGACTGGATTTCGGATGCAATTAACGTGGTCTATCCAGAACTTCACAAAATGCGTCAAGAAGGACTCCTAAAGGCAATTGGAATCGGAATGAATTGGTGTCCAACCTCAGTATCAATTATGAAAGATACAGATTTAAATATCGCACTTATCGCAGGTCGCTTCACGCTACTTGATCAAAGCGCCCAAGATGAGCTCTACCCGCTGGCTTTAAAGAAGAAGGTTTCAATCATTGCAGCTGGTGTTTTTAACTCTGGAGTTCTGGCAAATCCAGTCGATGGCGCTCACTATGACTACGAGCCGGCTTCACAAGAAATTCTTACCAAGGCACGCGCAATTGGAAAGTATCTAGAGCGCTATAACGTTTCACTGCCAGCTGCAGCGTTGCAATTTCCATTGCGTCATCCAGCTGTAGCTTCCGTTCTTACTGGTGCAGGTTCCCTTAGTGAACTACGCGCCAATATCGCGTCGTTTAATATCGAACTACCGGCAGGGCTTTGGGGCGATATGGAAGCAGCCGGCTTAATCGCTCCTCTAAACCTCTAGCAAGAACTAGATTGTCTTTGAGACCATCTCGCCAATACCTTCAATACCAGTCACAACCGTCTCACCGCGTTGTAGGTACTTCGTTGGCTTAAAGCCCATTCCAACACCTTCTGGAGTTCCGGTGTTGATGATGTCCCCAGGGAATAGCTCCATAAATTGGCTGACATACCAAACGATGTGATCGATACCGAAGATGAGGTCGCTGGTGCGTGAATCTTGGCGCTTCTCGCCATCAACTGTGCAATAAAGGCGGACATCGTCAGGGTTAAATTCATCGCTTGTGACAATAACTGGACCCATGGGATTAAAGGTTGGGAAAGACTTTCCCTTTACCCACTGCCCTGCACGTTCAATCTGCCAGTGACGTTCGCTGACATCTTGGCTAACGCTGTACCCCAAGATATGAGAACGCGCCTCTGATTCAGATTTGAGATAGAGCGCGCGTTTTCCTATAACAATACTGAGCTCAACTTCATAATCTGTGGCAGTCGAATTAGGTGGAACGGCAATCTCATCGTTAGGACCAATGAGGCAATCTGGAGCTTTCATAAAAACCACCGGCTCTGGTGGTGGCGTCATTCCTGATTCGGCTGCATGGCGCGCATAGTTGAGCCCAATACAAATTAACTTAGTTGGGCGAGCAACAGGGCTACCAATACGAAGACCTGCAATATCGAATGGAGCAAGGCTAGAAATATCTGCGCTTTTCACTTTTTCAAGTGCTCCAGCAATGAGCTCGTCGCGATTCCAGTCCTTAATGAGGTGATCTACATAGACTGCTTGAGTCTGGTTGACCATAACTGCTGGGCGCTCTGAACCAATTTGACCGAATCTCGCTATTTTCATAACCATAGATTAGCGCAATGCTCATAAGATTCATATATGAAGATTGTAATCGCCCCCGATTCATTTAAGGGAAGCGCATCTTCACGAGAAGTTGCACAATGGATAGAAAATGGAATTCTCTCTGTCATCCCAGATTGTGAAACTATCAAGATTGCTATTGGTGATGGTGGTGAGGGAACGCTAGATGCTGTTATCAGCGCTGGCTTTAACCCGATTGAAGTAGAGGTCTCAGGACCGACGAATAAAACAGTTCAATCAAAATTCGGTATCCGCGATTCCACAGCCCTTGTTGAATTGGCGCAAGCTTCAGGTTTATCTCAACTTCCTGGAAATAAGTTAGAACCGCTCATTGCAACTTCTTACGGAACTGGGCAGCTCATTAAGTTTGCCCTTGATCACGGCGCGAAGCAGATAATTCTCGCCGTTGGTGGTTCAGCATGCACCGATGCAGGGGCAGGTGCACTGCAAGCACTTGGTGCCAAGTTACTTGATGGGCAAGGACGCGAAATTAGGCAGGGTGGTGAGGCGCTGCGAGAGTGTCAAAAAATTGATCTCTCATCACTAGATTCGCGTATTTCTGAAGTGGAATTCATTCTTGCTAGCGATGTCACTAACCCCTTACTTGGAGTTCAGGGAGCAGCTCACACTTACGCACCCCAGAAGGGCGCAACTGCTGCAGATGTTGAGACCCTCGAACGCGCTCTTACACACTTCGCGCAGATTGCCGGAAGTGCGCATATCAACACAGCTGGCGCAGGTGCTGCAGGTGGCTTTGGTTTTATGGCTCTGACATTTCTTAATGCGCAAGCCAAAAGCGGTATTGAGATGGTTCTGGATCTTGTGGACTTTGAAAGGCGTCTTGCCGGCGCTAACTTGGTCATTACAGGTGAAGGTAAATTTGATTCGCAGAGTCTGAGCGGCAAGGCTCCAATTGGTATTTTGGAGATTGCATCAAAGCAATCAGTTCCGGTAGCAATGATTTGTGGCCAAGCCGCCTTGAACAGTTCAGGTGAAATAGTTAAGAAATTCCATTCAATCACAGCACTACATGCATTTGAGTCAGATATCAATAAATGTATTACTCAACCAGGTCCCATTATCGAGAAAATTGCAGCGAGCATTGCCAAGTCAGTTGCTTCTTAAATATCCTTCTCACCTACATCTTTAAAGGAGTCCCACGTGTCAGAAAACAAAGTTAGCTATGCCGGTCAAGTTGTCGTCATCACCGGTGCGGCTCGTGGCATTGGAGCTGCTACTGCACGTTTGGTTGCAGAACGTGGTGGACAAGTATTTGCACTCGATATTGCTCGTGATGGTCTGACCGCACTTCAAAAAGAACTATCGCTTCCTGATAACCAAGTAGCCACCATCGATCTTGGCAGCCAGGAATCGGTAAAAGAAAATATTGATGCCATTTTCAAACTCACTGGCCGTATTGACGCGCTAATCAACACAGCGGGCGTCGTTGGTCCAACCAATGTGAAGGTAGAAGATGTGAAATGGGAAGATTTCGAATCGACTGTGCGCATAAATCTCTTTGGAACCGTATGGCTTACTCAAGCCGTAGTGCCTTATATGAAGAAGGCTAAGTACGGGCGCATCGCGCATGTGGCATCGATTGCCGGCAAAGAAGGAAACCCAGGCATGACCCCATATAACGTTTCTAAGTCAGGAATGATTGGCTTTGTAAAAGGCGTAGCGAAAGAGATTGCACCAGATGGAATCACCATCAACTCGCTCGCACCTGCCGTTATCCGCACGCCGATGAATGCTGATACCAGCGATGAAACTTTGAAGTACATGATTTCGCGTATCCCGATGGGTCGCGTTGGTGAAGCAGAAGAAGTTGCCGAGATCTTGGCCTTTATGGGATCAAGCGCTTGCTCGTTTACAACAGGATTTACCTTTGATGCATCCGGCGGTCGAGCAACTTACTAATTACTCTTCGTCAATCATCTCCGCATAAATCTGCGAGCGATAGCTGACGCCGAGATCTTTGAAGATCTTCTTTAAATCTGATTTAACGGTATTGACGCTAATGCCTTGTGCATCTGCAATCTCCTGATTATTGAGCCCCTTGATGACCAAATTGACAGTCTCTCGGTGGCGATCATTAAGAGCTTCAATCTTGCGCTTCATCGAAGTGGTAGGAGGCTCGAGAGTGACCACTTTCTTTCCGCGAGATTTATCAAGATAAGTTTCAAAGAGGCGACCTAGGGTTCGCAGTAACTCTATATCACGGCGACTTCCTGGCGCTGCCACCCCAAAGGCGAGAGATAGGCAGTAACTTGAATCTTGGCTCCAATGAATTGGTTGACAGAGAATCTCTTCAATACCTAACTTCTCTCTAAAGAGCGCACTCTGCGGGTACTTCTCAAGCCACGCCTCTTTGCTGGGAAGATAAACATCCTCGCCAGAGTTCAGGCAATCAATTGTTGGAAACTGTGTTGTAGTTCGGAGCCAGCTCAAACCAACTAGCGACTCTTGATCTAGCCCAGAGCTGCCGACAATAAAGAGATCACCGGTTGCGGTCTTTTCTGTCAGTGCAACATAGACAGCGTTGTCTTCGGCGAGGACTTTCTTATGGAGATTGAGAAGGATCTCCTGTAAATCTGAAGGTGCACCGATCAGGTATGCAGCAAAGTCTTCGATTCTCTTCACGGATTTATTATCCCTTGCATTTGCTCACTCAATCCTTAATAGTTGATGTGAGAAAGCCACAGTAGCCCCGACGGGATTCGAACCCGCGTAGCTGGCTTGAGAAGCCAGAGTCCTAGGCCGCTAGACGACGGGGCCCTAGTTCTTCAATTTCACAAGACCTTCGGCCTTTGAAATCTTCGTCAATTTAAAACATACTGCTTGTACTGCGCTGGGGTACCAGGACTCGAACCTAGACTTACTGAACCAGAATCAGCAGGGCTGCCAATTACCCCATACCCCAATAACTTTTCGCGCTTGGCGGCGCAAGACGGAAGTTTACCTTAAGAAAATAGGGAAAATTACAGCGATAAAGCCAGTGAAATACGTGCGAGGCAGGCCTGCTTACCAAGCAACTCCATTGATTCAAAGAGTGGCGGCGATATCGTGCTTCCGGTCGTTGCGATACGCAGAGCAGTAAATGCAATACGTGGTTTTAGCCCCATCTCTTCAATCAAAGATGCACGCAGGGCAGCTTCAATGGACTCATTGTTCCAGGTGGAAAGTTCTTCCAACTCAGATTGAGCTCGCTTCAAAATTGATTTAGCGCTCTCATCGTTTACCTTTGAAACAGCCTCGCTATCGATTGCAAACTCTTTAACAAAGAGGAACTTCAAGAGCTGTGGAGCTTCATCTAACTTCACAATACGCTCTTGAATCAGAGGAAGTGACTGCTTTACAAGGGCGATTTCGGCATCCGTACCCTCGATGATTGCTGCCTTTTTGAGGAATGGAATCGTCCACTGCGCAAAGTCTTCAACGCTTAAAGCTCGAATCTTGTCACCATTTATCGCCTCTAACTTCTTCATGTCGAAACGAGCCGGTGATGAGTGCACCTTCTCAACGGTAAAGAGTTCGGTGAGCTCTTTCATTGAAATATTTTCGCGGTCATCACCTGGCGACCAACCAAGAAGTGCTAAATAGTTACAGATAGCTTCAGGTAAATATCCTTGTTCGCGATACCACGCGATTGAAACTTCGCCATTACGCTTTGAGAGTTTGGCGTTATCTTGACCCATCACAAATGGAAGATGGGCAAATACTGGGTAATCTTCCAAAGCTACGCCCATCGCCTGATAGACGCGGATCTGTCGTGGCGTTGATGAAAGCAGATCTTCGCCGCGCAATACGTGGGTAACGCCCATCAAAATATCATCGACCGCAACGGCCAATGTATAGAGAGGTGAGCCATCGGCGCGAACGAGAACGAAGTCAGGTACAAACTTGTGATCAAAGGTAACCTCACCACGAATTTCATCAACAAAAGTAGTTGAGCCTTCAGGCATGCGCATACGGACTACGCCCTCACGGCCTTGCGCTTTAAAGGCTGCGATTTGATCTGCAGTTAGTTCACGGCAGTGACCGTTATAGCCCGGAGCAACATTGGCCTTTCGCTGTTCTTCGCGGACTGCTTCAAGTTCATCAGGTGAGCAGTAACAGTAGTAAGCATCTTTTTGATCCAGGAACTTCTGTGCCCATTGCGCATATATATCTAAACGTTGTGATTGCAAGTAAGGGCCATTCGGGCCACCAACTTCTGGGCCCTCATCCCACTGCAGACCGAGCCACTTTAAGGTATCGATCGCTGCCTGGATATATTCATCAGTAACGCGGGTGGTATCGGTATCTTCAATACGGAATAGGAATGTGCCACCAGTGTGACGGGCGTATGCCCAATCAAAGAGCGCGGTGCGAATATTGCCAACGTGTAGATCGCCCGTCGGTGATGGTGCAAAACGAACCTTTACCTTTTTTGCGCTCATACTCGTGCACTCACCTTATTGGTTAGTTGACCAAGACCTTCGATAGAGATTGCAACAGTTGATTTTTCAGGCATCGGTCCTATTCCAGCCGGTGTTCCGGTGATGATGACATCTCCAGGTAACAGCGTCATCACTTGGGTAACAAAGTGCACAATATCAGCGACTTTAAAGATCATCTCTGAAAGTTTTGCATCTTGCTTGATTTCACCATTAAGAGTTGTGGTGATGCGTTGATTTCCTGGAACAAACTCAGTTTCAATCCATGGGCCAATAGGGCAGAAAGTGTCGAAAGACTTTGCGCGCATCCACTGCCCATCTTTCTTCTGAATCTCGCGGCAGGTGACGTCATTTGCCATGGTGTATCCGAAGATCACATCGTTAACGCGCTCTTTCGGGACCTCTTTACAGACGCGACCAATAACAATCGCAAGTTCTGCTTCGTAATCAATAGTTGGGGCAATAGATGGCCAGACTATTGTGTCGCCTGGACCAATCACTGAAGTGTTTGGCTTTAAGAAGATGATGGGTTCATCGGGCACAACACCACCCATTTCAGCAGCATGATCGGCGTAGTTCTTGCCAACAGCGACAATTTTGGAGCGAGGGATGACTGGCGCTAGAAGACGGACCTTGGCCAGTTCTACTTTTGCAGCGGTCTTTTGAATGCCATGATAAATCGGGTCCCCTGAAATAATTGAGATTTGATTATCTTCTTCCAGAATTCCATAGAGCGGGTCGCTACCGAGTCCTGCATCAGGTTGTGGAGAAAATCTAACGACGCGCATTGGCCAATCTTATCTTTTGTGAGGCGATATTCCTAAAGCGAGGTTTCTTCGCCACCTGCGTTGATATAGAAAATGGTTGCGCTAGGTGCAAAATCCTTAATGGCCTTGCTATTTGTAGGCTGCGTCCCACATGCAACAACGCTTTCAATTCCAGTGATTCCTGATGCAAGCGCCACAGTCAGTACTGCTTCAAAAGCATCAAGGTTCAGTGATGGAGAAGAGATATTGATTGCAACATATGTGCGTCCAGTGGTATCACGTAGTGCTGCTGACTGAGTCGCTCCACTGCGTGCAAGGGTTGCAGTAGCTAAGGTGACGAGCTTCTTATCTTCTGGATTATTCATGCTCATCAACCTCCTTTTCGGCCCGTTCAATAATAACTGAACTAATACGACGTCTACGTCCGATTGGGCGCTCTGAAGTCACCGACCAACCCTGCAAATCTATGGTGGACCCTGCAATCGGTACACGACCAAGTTTTTCTGCCATGTATCCGCCGATTGTGTCAACATCTTCATACTCTTCGCGATCAATTTCGATGCCAAGAGCATCAGCTAAATCTTCAACGTGCATAGTGGCCTTTGCGCGAGCCTTCTTTTCGCTAATCCACGTAAATGCTTCTACCCCATCATCGTATTCATCGGCTATTTCGCCGACGATTTCTTCGATGATATCTTCAATAGTGATGATTCCAGCAGTTCCACCATATTCATCAACAACAATCGCTAGGTGAATCTGATCGCGCTGCATCTCTTTCAGGAGCTCTGCCGCTTCTTTATTTTCAGGGACAAAGACTGCTGGACGAATATGTTGCTCAACCTTTTCGGTTGTTTCAGCCTCGTGGTGGTCCAGAGCGCGCCTTGCTAAATCCTTTACATAGGCAATGCCTATGATGTTATCAATCCCAGTACCCACTACAGGAATTCGTGAATAGCCAGAACGTAGAGCGAGTGAGAGGCCCTGACGCAAAGTCTTATCACTTTCAATCCAGACCATATCGGTGCGAGGCACCATCAATTCGCGGACCAAGGTATCGCCGAGTTCAAAGACGTTGTGAATCATCTCGTGCTCATCAGATTCAACGAGGCCGCGATTGTGTGCGTGATCCATCAGATCTCGTAGCTCGTTTTCATTGGTAAATAAACCGGCTGCAAAGCCTTTAAATGCCAAGGTAAGTTTCTTGCGAATATTGATCACTTCTGTGACCACTCCTTCACTATCTTCTCTTGCAAGGCAAACATAATTTTTTCTTCGTCAGGATCGGCGTGGTCATAACCGAGGATATGTAAGAGGCCATGAGTGGCCAAGATATAGATTTCATGTTCGGTGCTATGACCAGCTTCAAGCGCTTGCTTAGCTGCAACTGCTGGTGCAATCACAATATCTCCGAGCGTCACGATATCGCCTCTCTTTTCAGGCATATCCATCGGAAATGAAAGTACATCGGTCGGACCTGGTTCATCCATCCACTTGATATGAAGCTCTTCCATTTCTCGTGGATCTACAAAGGTCAGAGAAATTTCGCACTCAGGATTGAGCTCCATGTAATCCATGCCAAAGTTAAGGAGAGTATGCATCTGGGTTTCAGGCACCAAAGCGCCAGAGCGATTTACTAGTTCAACGGTCATCTGAGATTACTTGTTACGGATTGGGCGAGGAACTGATTTAGTCGCCTCAAATGTGTCGTATGCCTTAACGATGTCGCCAATCAAACGATGGCGAACAACATCTTCGGTAGTCAGATCCATAAATGAGATATCGGCAATGTCGCCCAAAATATCGCGGATGATGGCGAGTCCAGAACGTTGTCCATTAGGTAGATCGGTCTGGGTAACATCACCTGTAATTACCATCTTGGAACTAAAGCCAAGGCGAGTAAGGAACATCTTCATCTGTTCAGGTGTGGTGTTCTGCGCTTCGTCCAAAATAATAAATGCATCATTGAGAGTGCGCCCGCGCATAAAAGCAAGCGGAGCAACTTCAATAACGCCGGTCTGCATCAAGCGTGGAATTGCTTCGACATCAATCATGTCGTGCAGGGCATCAAATAGCGGGCGCAAGTAAGGATCAATCTTCTCGCCCAACGTTCCTGGCAAGAACCCTAACTTTTCTCCTGCTTCAACGGCAGGACGAGACAAGATGATGCGATTTACCTTTTTCGCCTGCAGTGCAGCTACGGCCTTAGCCATCGCAAGATAAGTCTTTCCCGTTCCAGCAGGTCCAATTCCAAAGGTAATTGTGTTCTCTTCAATGGCATCGACATAGAGCTTCTGATTTGCTGTCTTTGGTCTAATGGTGCGACCACGATTAGAGACGATATTGAGCGAAAGAACTTCGGCAGGGCTCTGTGTTGGCTCAGCCTCTAACATCGCAATCGAACGCTTTACGGCATCGACTGTCAGAACTTGTCCTGAACGAATAACCACCATCATCTCGTTGATGAGTTTCTCCATCGCAATGCAATCGATGTGGGGTCCGCGCAGAGTAATTTCATTGCCACGAACCGTGACATTCACTGATGGGAAGGCCGCCTCAATTGCCAACATGTTTGCATCTTGCGCTCCGACGAGTGCGACCATCGGAATGGCTGGTGGGACCGTAATTAAAAGGCGTTCCATATGGATGAAAATCTATCGGTATTGGTGTGAAATCACCACACGGAAAGGGCGGTGTTGACCGCAGCAAGCGCTGCCAAGCCAGCATGCGCCGAGCGAAGTACCGGACGACCCATCAGAGCCACCTTGGCGCCACTAGATGCAAAGAGGTCAACCTCTTCATCTGTCAGCCCACCTTCGGGTCCGATGATGACGAGTACTTTTTGAGCACCAGGTTTAACCAACTCTGAGACTTTCTTCGTTGCAGATTCATGAAAGACAATCGCAAGATCAGCTTTCGCGATTTCATCGACAACAATACTTGTTGAAGCTACTCCTATGACCTGCGGAATTCTGAAGCGTCGCGACTGCTTACTTGCTTCTCGCGCTGTGACTTGTAGCTTTTCAATTTTGTCATCAGATTTGCCAATACTACGCGCGGCTTTCCACATCACAATTTGATCTACGCCGCCTTCGGTGCAGAGTTCAATGGATTCCTTGATGCGATCACCTTTGGGAATAGCCTGAATAACAGTAAAGCTCACAGCAAGAGGTTCTTGATAACCACTTTCTAATACTTTTACCTGCGCAGACCTTTTGCCGACTGTAACTACTTGTACTCGCGACCAACTTCCTGCCCCATCAGAAAGATTGAAAATTTCACCTGTTGCGATGCGTAATACTCGGACTGCATGGGCGGCATCTTCATTATCAAATTCATACATTTGACCTACTTCAGTAGGCAGATTATCTACAAAGAAAAGGCTAAGCATTAACGGCCGAAGGCATCTCGAAATTTGGAGAACAATCCTTCGCGATGCCCCTTAATCTTTACATCGCCATCGCGTTCACCGCGAGACTTGGCAAACTCCCTTAAGAGCTTCTCTTGGTCACGGCTTAGCTTCTGCGGAGTTGCAACATCAACATGGACGATCAAATCTCCCCGATGGGTGCTGCGCAGGCGCGTCATTCCCTTACCCTTGACCGAGAGCATCGTACCGCTCTGTGTGCCAGCTTTGATATCAACCTTTACTGGTCCATCAAGAGTTTCTACATTCACCGTTGTACCGAGCGAGGCAGCAGCAATTGAAACTTCAATCGCCACATGTAAATTATCGCCATCACGAAGTAAGAACTCATGTTCCTTTTCAACTATTTCAACATAGAGATCCCCTGCAGGACCGCCACCTGCTCCTACCTCACCTCGCCCTGCCATCTGAATTCGATTTCCTGTTTCAACACCTGCAGGAACTTTGACGTTAATTGTCTGCCGTGCGCGCACACGTCCATCGCCAGCGCATTCGCGACATGGATCAGTAATGACGCTGCCATAGCCTGAACAGTTATTGCAGGGTCTGGAAGTCATCACTTGGCCCAAGAATGATTTCTGAACGAATTGAGTTTCACCGCGCCCCTTACAGACAGGACACATTGATGGCGCAGAATTATTTGCTGTTCCTTGTCCTTCACACTTAGTACAGACAACTGCTGATTCGAGAGTGATATCGCGCTCTGTTCCAAAGCAAGCTTCATTGAGATCTACCTCAATGCGAATAAGTGCATCTTGTCCCTGGCGCATACGAGGACGTGGTCCACGATTTCCGCCACCACCAAAGAAGGCATCCATAATGTCGCTAAACCCACCACCGCCAAAGCCACCACCGAATCCACCACCAAAACCTTGACCGCCCATGTCGTATTGCTGGCGCTTCTGTGGGTCACTCAAAACATCATAGGCAGCAGTAACCTCTTTAAATTTATTCTGAACTTCTGGATCTGGATTTACATCGGGGTGAAGTTCGCGCGCAATCTTTCGATAAGCCTTTTTAATCTCATCTTGGGATGCGCCACGATCAATACCTAAGAGACCGTAGTAATCAGCCATTACTTTGCACCCTCAGTAATAAAACGACTCACATATCGAGCGACCGTGGAAACGGCAGCGATAGAGCTGGCGTAATCCATGCGGGTCGGTCCCAAAATTCCAAGGGAGGCGTCTGAGCCATATCCCACTGTGACAAGAGAAGTTGTCTGCAAGCTGCTATCTGCTTGTTCGCTGCCGATGGTGACATGCACTGTGGAATGAGCATCTCCAAGAAGACGGAGCAATACAACTTGCTCTTCTAACGCTTCCAGAATTGGCGAAAGCGTTGCACCTAAATCTTCTCCAGAGCGAGCTAAGTTGGCAGTTCCTGAAATCGCCATCATTTCGCGTCCATGTGAATCACCAATGTTGGGGTATTTCACAACCGCCACTTGCTTGGTGATATCAGCAAGTAACTTGGCGCTGCGCTTTACAACATCATCGAGATCAATGGCGCCTTCTAAGAAAGTTTCAATAGCGCGACGCTCTGCAGTAGAAAGTGGCTTTACAGTTGCCAACTTATCTACGAATAGGCGATAGCCGCGATCGGTAGGAATGCGCCCAGCGCTTGTATGAGGTTGAGTAATCAATCCCTCTTCTTCAAGAACAGCCATCTCGTTACGAATAGTTGCAGGGCTAATGCCAAGGGCGCGCTTATCGGCAATCGCTTTTGACCCAACTGGCTCTTGAGTTTGGACATATTCATCGACGATTGCTCGAAGAATCTCGAGGCGGCGATCAGTAGTCATAGTTTGTCTATCTTATCGTGTGCCATTTAGCGAAGCATTTCGTGCGTGATGCGGTCGGCGATGAGGCGGCCTGTCGCAGTCAGCGCCAACGAATCTTCACGTTCAATCACATGGCCGCTCTTGATGTATTCCATGCTCCGCTCATACTGCGCCACAGTCAGCGCAGCCTTCTTAACGCCCTGTGGCATACGAATAGCCAGCATGATGTATTCAGATTTCTTCTCTTCATCCCCAAGGATTTCAGAATCTTTGATTGGCGAGCTACCAGCAAATACCTTCTCTTTATACGCGTTCGGATGCTTCACATTCCAAAAACGCTTCTGATCTACATGTGAATGCGCTCCAGGCCCAAGGCCCCACCAATTATTTGATTTCCAGTAGGCAATGTTGTGGCGACATTCATGCCCTGGCTTTGACCAGTTAGAGAGTTCGTACCATTTCAAACCTTTTTGCAGACATTGTTGGTCCACAAGTAAATACATATCGGCCATTAAATCGTCATCAGGCATTGTGTATTCACCGCGCTTAATCTGTGCAGCAAGCTTTGTGCCTTCTTCAACGATAAGTGCATAGGCGCTGATGTGATCGATGTTGAGCGAGAGCGCCTCTTTTACAGTTGCCGCCCAATCACCTAAGGATTCACCGGGCGCTCCATAGATGAGGTCAACACTTACTGATCCAAACCCTGCAGCCCGAGCCATATCGACAGCTTTTCTCACATTCTCAGGGTTGTGAGTGCGATCCAGTACCTTCAACACTTCTGGATTAGCCGATTGCATTCCAAATGAGATGCGGTTAAATCCGACAGCAATCAATTCGTTGAGCTTATCTTGAGTCACAGAATCTGGGTTTGCCTCAAGTGTTATCTCGCAAACTTCGGTAACCCCATTGCGAGCCTTAATCGCTGCAATAACTCTGCCTAGATCCTTCGGTGGCAGAAGGGATGGCGTTCCTCCCCCGAAGAAGATTGTGGGAACTACATCTGTGGGCGTTGTATCAAGTTCGCGTAGAACAGCATCAATGTAATCGCCTGAAACTATTTCGAGGGTTGCACCATCTTGTAGCTCAGCGGGTGTGTAGGTATTGAAGTCGCAGTA
>JACCDU010623929.1_pt1 | contig 19808 bp, 14 predicted proteins | sample 7446081 | NCBI WGS metagenome assembly JACCDU01 (sample SAMN15323447, study PRJNA562643) | freshwater metagenome | isolation source: river surface water | place: USA:Blue River Watershed | collected 2017-08-17
CATAGTAAAACAAGGACACCATAAGGTGTCCTTGTGCATATCATTCCCAGGAAATTGGTGCTGGTTCCACTTTCGGCACTGTGGTGTGGGTTTGGAGTCTGTCGCGATGATCTGCGATGCGTCGCTTGAGGATGCTGACAGTGCGTTCGCGGTGCGCGGGGTTTTCGTATAGCCCATACATGAACACTCCAAGTCGAATACCCAGGCGACGGGTTTTTGCATTTTCGGCAAAGAAGATTGCAGCCTCAAGTCGGAATTTCGACTCCGTGTTGTACCCTGCAAAGTACATGACGCCATCTTGCACGACTGGAGTCTCTATGACTATCGTTGGGTCTTTGATGAGCGCATTCGATTCCAGTTCCACTGCTTTGAGACTCTGGCGTGCGTGCTCACTCACGGGGAGCGTGAGGTCAGAGATCGCGTACTCGGTCACGAAGCCGTCAAAAATCCCACACAGGACAGTTCGTGTCCTTTTGAGTTCGCGCACATACGGAAGTGCTTGCTCGAAATTCAGATTGCAGAAGCGAAATGAGGTTTTTTGCTGATAGACGTTGGAAAAAACGTGATCTCTCGCATTGAACCCCAAATAGTCTAGCTCCTTGATAAGAGAATCCCATTTCACGTACGGGGCCGGTCTCTCTTCTAGGAAGCGTTCACTGAAGACAAACATGGGTATTCTGACTTGCGCAGAGGACAGACTCGTCGCACCAAGAAGCAGGAGCGCGCAAATGAGGCGGAATATCATGACTACTCCTAGGAATTCTGACAATATAATACTTTGAATGTATTATATTGTCAATATTTGAGTGTACAAAAAACAGAGCACTGGTATGCTCTGTTGGAATTGCCCTTCTTAGGATTTAGGCTTGAGATGCGTACGCAAATCGACGACGTGTTGTTCGAGGTAGTAGCGATCCTTGCGATGGTATGTGCCACCATCAAAACCGCTTACGACGACGTAGATGCGCACCCCTAATTGTTGCGCTTCTCTTGTCTCAATCGGAAAAAATGCGACGTACTGATTGATGGCTTTTCCGACCTTGAAGTTGTAGAACGGAACTCCGTCAATGTGCTTGATGAGTGTGGTGACTGTGGGAGGCATGACCCCTCCACTTGTCCACTGTTGCCTCGCGAATCGCTCAATCCATTCTCGGAGGAATTCATCCGCGTTGAGGGATGCATCAGCCCAAACGTAGGATGTCACCGTGAGGTCGAGTACGGAACAGATCACTCCATGATCTCGCGCAGGTTTGCGATCTTGAAAGAACTGCGATTGCCCAACACCACAGACACGGCGGGCCTTTTCTGGACGCTGGATAATATGCGTTGTCCAGTGTCGCGTGTCCACTCCAAAAAAATCCATTTCCCTGAAAAGGTGCCCCCATGGTTGGATAGGCGAAGTAATGCCACTATGGTCGAATGTCTCCTCAGCTGGTGTGGGCGTGTTCGCCCAGAGAGGGGGGAGGAATGAGGTGAGTGCAATGAAGCACATAAGACGGAGTGCCTGTCTCATATGAGGCTCCAGTAATGTAGGACTTCTAGTAGAACATTATGCATCAGCATAAAATAAAAGTCAAATATGGTGGTGTATCTATGGATGTACTATACTGGCACTCATGCAACCAAGATATGCCGTGGTCGTCACGACACAGGGAAATCACACCGCGCTTTCTCAGTGTATGGCTGCGGTGTTTGCTCAAGTGTCGCCATCTGTCACCTATGAAGTACTTATCATTGGGGAGGCTCTTCCCAAGCAGGTGCGTGCGACATTGAATCAGTTAGCCAGAAAGGTGCGTGTATCGCTATCGTATTGCACTCATCATTCAAAGCACGAATCCACTTTGCGCAATGAGGCACTTCATCACACCAGCGCCCCCATTCTCGTCTTTGTGCAAGAAGAGTGTCTCATCCCCTCGAATTGGATAGATGAGTGCGAGAAGGGATTTCGACGTTACCCTCATGCTCGTGGAGTGGGAGGGTATTGTGGAGATGCTGGAGTTCGCCCTGGTACCCCCGAGCATATCTTGGCGGATCTCCTTTATATCCAATTTGGGAACTACTCTGCCTATGAAGTATATGGCAATACTCCTCAAGCGAGTCCATTCGGAACAGGGGGGAGTGTGGCTTATACTCGCGAGGTTCTTGTTGCGTTTGGCGGGTTTGATGAGCATCCCGCTCTTTGGGATTTGGTAGACTTGGAGTTTACTACTCGGATCACCCTGGAAGGGGTGCCTGTGTTGTATCTCCCTGTACAACATCTTCGCCTTACGTCGTGCACATGGAAGACCATGAAGCAGATTGCGTTTCGGCGGGGGGTGGCAGAATATTATTTGAGTACGCGTTACGAGCTTCGATATACTCGAGCAAGTCGTACGAATCTCTTTGAGTGGCTTTCTGTATACCGTGCTGCATTTCCTGGGGTCTCCGAGTGGGCCCATGCGGCATTCGTGTGGTGGGGTACTTCTGGGGCAAACTATGCGCGACGCATGGCATGGTATTCCAAGAAGAAGATATTCATGAAGGATGCACCGCGGGAATTTATCCAGCACTGGAAAGATGGGCTGACGCAAGAACAGCGTGATTATTCCTTTCAAGCATATGAAGAGGACTTGGAGATTAGACGGGCACGCAGTGCTGTGATGCGTGAGCTTTCAGCAGTGCACGAAAATCCACTGGTGACCATCATTATACCTTTTTATAATCGGGAATCATTTATCACCCCTTATTTCGTTGATGCCCTGAATACTCTCGAAGGTCATCCGTCTGCGGTTGAAATAATTTTTGTCGATGATGGATCGACAGACCACACCAAGGAGAGACTGGAGGCTCTTGGTTCGCAATTGCGTTTTCCTATGCGTGTACTGACGCAGGAGAACAAGGGGCCGGCGGGGGCAAGAAATCTTGGTATGGCTCATGCGCGGGGAACATATATTTGTTTTGCGGATTCTGATATTATCGTGCCTCGAGATTGGCTGAGCGTACTCCTTTTTCCCTTCCGATTAGATTCTCGGATTGTCCTCACCGGGGGAAAACAAAAACATGTGCATGCTGAAACTCTCCTGGATCGCTGGCGCGATTTTAGCGATGCCGAGCCCATGCCCTTTTATATTGGAAATAGGCTGACGAAACGTCCCTATGATTTTGCGAACATGTGTGTCGATCGCAAACGTTTGACTGATGCTGGGCTTCTGTATGTAAATAGTGGATTTGTTCGTGGGGTCTGGTGCGAGGATTTAGACTACGTCCTACATATTCAAAAGGCGAATATGTACTCTGCGCTCGTGCCGATGTTTGTCGAGAATCGACGTACGATGACACTGAAAAACTTTTTGGATGTCTGTGTAACTCGAGAAAAAGGTATGCGATTGATACGACAGTTGCATACAGATATTGAGCCTTACGTACCGTACTATTTTTTTGTAGCAAATTGGTTTGGCACACTGCATATGCTTTGGAAAGTGTGGCGATATCCTGAGCCGGGCATCTTTTTTGTTGGGCATGTTTTCCATATGTCTGTCAATGGAAAGTCTCAGAATCTCTATCTCCGACTCGCTCAATTGGTCTCCCGTTTTATGCCGTAGTGGAAGCGAGCGTCAAGTTGCCCGATGGAGAGCGGGTGGGGTAAGATGGGCATCATGGCAGCCGCATCACCGGACACCACCTTATCGCTTCCCCCAACTATTTCGTGCAAGGAGAATGAGTTGACGGTCATTTTGTCTACGTTATCTTGCGGTGGAGCAGAACGTATTGTGCTTGATTGGGCTGAGCGCATCTATCCTGCATGGAGGGTACATCTGATTGTGGTCAATGAGGTTCCCGTGGAGTATGAAGTCCCATCTTATGTGCGCATCACGCGAGTCCAAAAATTGCCCGCTTTGAATGATGCCCGCTTTGTCGACATCGAGGATTGGCACAAGAAGCGCTATGCGCAACTTGCATGGTTGGGGAGGGAAATTGCGCGCCTCACTCATCCTGTGGCTGTATGTCATTTGCTCAATGGTGATGAGCGCAGTGCGCTCGCACAAGCAGGGGTGCGGGTGGTCACTGTCCTCCATAATGCAAAAGAAGGATGGGGTACTTCCACCGCAGAGATACAGCACTCATCCTTGGTGGTGGCCGTCTCTGATGCGTGTCGCGAAGATTTGGCTCGTGCGGGATACCGTTTGCCAGTCTCTGTCATTCGCCACATTCCGCCTACTCGGTCGTATGACCCCGACGTGCGCGATATCTTTCGTCAGACGTGGAAGATTCCCGAGGACGCATTGGTGATTGGCATGATAGGTACGGTGCGCCCTCAAAAGAATTATCCGTTTGCACTCGAAGTCTTGAAGGCTTTGCATGTTTCTCACGATGCCTACCTTGTTATTGTTGGTGGTCCTGTACAAAATCACACAGGTGCCCCAGCGTGGAGCGAGCTTCAGATAGCCATAGAGCGTATGGGACTCAGTCATCGCGTGGTGCTCACTGGTACAATTCCTGATGCGGCATCCTGTCTCCCTGCGTTTGATGTGATGCTGAACACCAGCCACTTTGAGGGTTTGAGTATTGCCACACTCGAGGCGCTGGAGTCTGGTCGCGGTGTCGTTGCGAGTCGCGTGGGTGGGCAAGGTGAAATATCTGATCCACGACTCAAGCTGATGGATCTGAGTGCTCCAAGTACGGCATGGGCGGATGCGATCTTGGATATCAAGGATGCTCCACCGCATATTCCAAAGTGGGCTGGTTTTGAATCGTACCGACTCTGGACACTTGCCGCTCTTGCTCACGATGTGAATCCCTCTTTCCGTCGATTGTACTGGAATACTCATGAGAAGCGTGGGGGAGTGGAAAATCCGGAAGACAATACCATGTCTTCCGAGACGTGGCAGCATATTTTTGTGTGGACCCCCGAAGAACACCCTGAGGCGTCTGTGCCTCCTGGGGCATACTATGAGATCAAAACAGGAGTGTGGAATGAAAGTCCATTTGCTCATGCCGAACGATTGGTGGCGCATGTGTGTGCCAACAACATCAGTGAGATTTGTGTGGGTAGAGTGCCTCCTCGGGTGTTGCTTCTGGTGGTGAAAGCGCTTGCTCATACGAATGTGCGTATCATGTGGGACTCCCTCCCTGATGCTCACATATTCCAAGAAGCATCGCTTCATCAGTTTTCTTCTCTGGTGGGGTATTCATGGGAAGAGATGCTCGAACGGATATTGCTTGCCCCTCAAGCAAGCCCTTCACTGGAGGTGCTTCCTCAGTCAGCCAAGGAGTCTGTGTTTTCGGTGCACTATTCTGTGATTATTCCCACCCGAAATCGGGCGAAGAGTTTGGAAACGTGCTTGCGTGCACTCGCAGGGCAAACTCTTCATCCACAGGAGTATGAAGTGATTGTCGTGAATGATGGGTCTACTGATGAGACGAGTGCCGTTGTTGCACGGATGCAGTCCTCGTGTTTACCTCAGGTGGTTGAGGTGTATCAGGAGCATGGTGGCTGCGCCGCTGCGCGAAATACAGGCATCCTAAAAGCCAAAGGGGATATATTATTTTTTACCGATGACGATTGTATTCCACCGCCAGAGTGGATGGAAACATTACTGCGTGGATTTACTACCCACCCCGAGGCAGTGGGTGTGGGTGGTTGGTATGCTTTTTCTCCATCGCAATTAGCTCGCAATCCCTTTGCGCGGGTGTGCGACATGGAGCAACGCTTGGGATTGGGCGCATATGAGTCCTATAGCATTTACTCAAATACTTACACGAACCCGTGCGGGAATACCGCGAATCTTGCCTATAGGCGGAGTCTGTTTGATCGCGTGGGTATGTTTGATGCTTATACCAAAAAGACCGCCATGATTGATCAAGAGTTTAAGTTACGCGTGTTCGCACTGGGACTCCCACTCTTGTATGTTCCGATGGTGATTCCTCACGTGAAGCAAATTGGATGGAGAGAATTTTTTGCAAAACCATGGCGATACGGTATGGCTGATGAATATTTTATGCATCGATTTGAGCAAGTACAGCCTCGTCCTACATGGTCAAACCTCTTAGAGCATCTCGCAAGCGCCCGTGCACATGATCCTCGGACATCCACTGTGCTCTTTGGGCTTTATCTTGTGGTGCGTATTTGTGCATTTTATTATGCACGGAGAAAAAGGCGTGAGTATCCCACTGTCATCTCGTATATGGATACAGAGCGTTTTTTTACGCAGGTGTGGCAATCGGGTTTGACTATTTCCAATCACATCGTCCGCGATGGAGTGTTTGAAGAGGGTGCACAATTTCAATCATTTCGTCGTGACATCCGCGCACTCCTGAGTACCCCAAAGGCACAGCCTGTCGTGTCTGTCGTGATACCTGTATACAATCGTGCGTCGTTTTTGACAGAGGAATTTGCACTCGCATTCAATCGACTTGAGGGCCACGACCAAGCCATAGAAATCATTTTTGTAGACGATGGCTCGACCGATGATTCGCCTCACCTCCTTGGTCTCCTTGCCAAACAAATCCGTTTCCCCACTTCCATCATCCGTCAAAACAATGCGGGTCCTGGGAGTGCTCGTAATGCTGGGATACGCATTGCTCGGGGTCGCTATATTGCGTTTACCGATTCAGACGTATTGGTTACTGCCGAGTGGCTCGTGGAGCTTCTTGTTCCGTTTTTTTACGACGATAGAGTGGTCGCATCTGGCGGAATGCAAATGAATAAATTTCCGCTGACAGTCTTTGATGTGGAGCGCCCACATGATGATCACCCACTTTCTCGTCGATTTTATGTGGGGAATCAATTCGTGCAGCCCCCATACGATTCAGCCAATCTGTGTATTCGCCCTGATTTACTGAAGGAACGTGGTCTTTTGTATTTTGATGAATCATTTGGTCGTACCGCATGTGAAGATGTGGCATACCTGCTGGCCATGCGTGCCGCGGGTCTGCAGACGGCGTTTGTCCCCGTATGTGTCATTAATCTGCGCAGTGCAACCCAAAGAGATTTCTTTTCTTTGTGCCTTTCTCGTGCCGAAGGGGATACCCGTATTCGACACCTATTTGCGCATCTCAAGCCCATGATGCCACGATTTTTTTATCCCACCAACGGATACTTATTGCTTTCTGTGCTTTTGTCCTTCCGTTTCTGGAAGGTGATGCGCGCCTCCCCGCCACTACAGCAGTGTATTTGGTATGTCCGTCGTGGTGGGACGAGTGGATTTTTTTATCAGGTGATAGACGCATTGATGCGTCGCCAGTCTTCAATATGATGCCCTCTTCTTTCCTTCAGTCCGCACTGCCTACTTCGACACCTCAACTGTGTGGGGAGCTTCCTGTGTTTGAGGGGGAGATCACTATCATTGCACCTCGTCTTCGCCTCGATGAAGTTCATCGTTTGGTTCAGGATTACGTGAATCAAGTATCGCCATCCATACGAGTGCACCTGATATTGCTTCGCGACACTCCAGAGAATCATGAGTTGCCACCACGGGTGCGCGTGACGACGCTGAAGGACCTCGAGGCGCAGGAGCCACTTCTCGCACATGCACCGGTGCATCCTGATGCACGTGTATTGTTCCAATTGCGCGTGATTGGGGCGCACGTTGCCGCATCTTCTTCCCGCGTGTGTCTTACGGTAATGCTGAGCTCTTCACAGTGTCGCGCATTGAGACTGGGTGGTGCTTATGTTGTCGCACTTTGTCATAACGGGAAGGACTCATATACCAAAGAGAGCGTCGATCGGCTGATTGCGGTGTCTGGTCTTGTATATAAACAATTGCGGGACCAAGGAGTGCGTGCATTCCTCGATACAGTGAGATATATCCCACACACAGAAGCCTCGCCTTCCTCCATGCGCAACCAATTGCGTCGCGCATGGGGTATCTCGGCTGAAGCGGAAGTGATTGGGATGATCGGATCAATCCGACCCCAACGTGATCACGTGAAAGCCCTGCATGTATTTAAAGAATACCTCGAAACCCGAGATGCGTATTTGGTGATCATTGGAGATCCAGTATTTGGAAAGCTTGGAGATACCGCACTGCGCGAGCTCGCAGATACTATCGAGCAGCTCGGACTGCAACTTCGCGTCCGTATTTTGCCCACCCCCACACACCCTACAGCGTATCTGGCCGGATGTTCTGTACTCTTGCATACGAGTAGATATGAAGGGTGGGATTATGCTATTTGCGACGCCCTTTCTTTGGGTGTTCCAGTTGTGACATACAATATTGCAGGCAATGCTGAGCTTTATGCGCAAGGTCTATTTCTCTTGTCAAAGTATGCGACTCAGAAAGATTGGGTTGAAGTGCTCATGCGAGCGGTGCGCACGCCTGTGCACGCCCCCGTCTGGAAGAATTTTCCTTCGTATCGTTTGCTCACGCTTGCCGGCATGGCATACGAGTATACTCCTGCGCATCACGCCGTCCATATCACTGGCGCATTGGATGCCCCACAAGATGTTGATGATCTGGTGAATCTTATTTTGCAGACACATACGCATACGAAAATAGAACTTATCGTGTGCGCGACACGTATCCCTGAGAAGCTTGTGCGTATCTGTGAGATGTATAACGTGGCGGTCTGGTATTTTCCTCAGGGGATAGATCCATTTGAGTGCACAGAGCGCATGATGGCCCATATGGTGCAGGAAAGGGTACGAGTGGTTTCGCTGTTTCGTGTTCCACCCCGGATTGAGGCCCTTCTCCTGAAAGCATTTCGTTGGCTTCCGCTTCAAATCATACGCATGCGTTCAATCGAAGCGCCTACAGCACGAGACCCACGCTTGCGCCATTTTCGTATGGTCCTTGGTCCAACTTTATCAGAACAGGGAACACAGGAAGAAGAGGATGGACTCCTTCCTCCGCATGACGCATGGGGCCCCCGCATGCATAGTAGGCAGTATGCTGGGGCGATACGCAGTGCTCTTGGGCACACCCGCACTGTGGCAACACCGCTTCCTCAGGAGACTCCCGGTGCACCCCTTCGAGTTTTATTCTTCTTGTGGCAATTTCCCACTCCCTCCGAAGTTTTCGTGCTCAACCAAATTGTTGGACTGATTCGTCGGGGGCATCATGTGGATATCTATGCGATGGGTGGAATTTATCCTGATACCGCCGCGGTTTCCCGTCCACTCATCAAGCAGTATCGCCTGATGGAGAGATTGGTGGTCCCCGTATCACACACCCAATTTTCATTATCGTACGCACTGCCAAAGTGGGTGAATATGCGTTTTGCTCCTTTGCGTGTTCTTGACTGGTGTCGGAGATATATTGGAGTACAAAAGATCCATGAGGGCGACAAGGTGCCCTTTGCATCACGCACGTATGATATTATTCATTGCCAATTTGGCACGATGACCGATACTGCACTTCGGTACCGGAGATATAAATGGATTCAAGGAAAAATAATTACCACGTTTCAAGGTAAAGACATTAGTGAGCATGTTGTCGAACGTGGGCGCGATGTGTATCAAAAAGCATTTGCAGAGGGCGACATGTTCCTTGGGGTGAGTCGGGCATTTCGCGATAGAGCGATAGAGCTGGGGTGTCCAAAGCAAAAAGTAGCAGTCCATCGCTCTGGGATTGATTTGTCGCTTTTTCCATATCGGACTCCACTGTATCCGATTGATGGGGTCGTACGGTTTGTCACAACGGGGAGATTTGTAGAGAAAAAGGGGATTGCTTACGCCATTCGTGCTGCGAGTGAGTTGAGGACGACTCATCCGCATTTTCGGTACACCATTATCGGTGACGGACCGCTACGGCAGGAGTTTGAAGATCTCATTGCATCTCTTGATATCGCATCTCATATCGAGATTATAGATTGGAAAAACCATAAAGATATGGTGGCACATCTTCGTCGCGCACATATTTTTGTGGCACCCTGCGTCGTGGCCGAGTCGGGTGATGTCGACGGTATCCCCAATACTCTCGTGGAAGCGATGGCACTTGGATTGCCGGTGATTACGACTCAGCACGCATCGATATCTGATCTGGTGATACCAGGAATGACCGGAAGTGTGGTGCCACAGCGCGATGCCACGACACTTGCTCGTGCGATGCGAGACATGATGAATCATCCTACCACCTGGGAGCCCCTGGCGCGTAAAGCAAGGGCATGTGTGGAGCGCGAGGCAGACAGTGAAGTGCTCAATGATCAGCTTGTGGAAATCTATCGCAAGCTCGCTTCTTCATCATAGTATCGGAGACTGTGCTCCAATGCGCCGAAGACCGAAACTTGGATATGGATCAGGGTCCATTGTAAGAAATATAATCTCCCAATTTTGTTTGACGCAGAAGTCTCGCACTGCAGGTATGACCCCGTAGCGCACCCCACTTTCCCAGTTTCCCAGGGTAAAATCATGCCCTGCGATAATCCCGTCTGGCTTCATTTTTCTTTCGTACAGGAGGAGTTCCGCAATAGTGGTGTCGTAATCATGAGAAGTATCTATATAGATAAAGTCAAAGTATGCATCTGGTAATTGCATATGGATCATCGTCGACTGTCCTTGGTGGACGTGCACGACGCCCTCACGCATGGCTTCGTGGACACGCATGAGCGCGAGGTCTTTATTTTCTCGGTAGCGGGGTGTATCCCAAGCATCAATCAGATGGAGTGTGGTCGGTGCCATATTCCAAATGATGTGACGCGTATAATCTCCATCACTTACCCCTATTTCTGCTACCGTGCCACCTTTTTTCATGTGTGTGAGCATGGCATAACGATCGGGATAGATGCGTGTGTGTGCAAGGTGTTCCGGCAAAAGTGGGATAAGCGCAAAGGGCGGAGGGTTCTGTACTTCCTTACGTGAGCTCGCTTGTGTACGCCTCGGTGTCAGACTCGCCTTGAGCTCACGTAGACGGAACTGTGATTTAATCCATGAAAGTAGTGGGGGTGTCATGTTGAGTGATGAGATAATCAAGAAAAATAGTTGCTCCTTCTGGACGTACATCGTTGAACTCCGTACGCTCCACTCTGGTCCATGTGCTGGGGTATACTGGCGCCTTGTCTCCAAATCCATCTGACCACAATACCCATGTGGCTTCTCGTCCACGCCCTGCGTCGTCCCACGACGGGGTGAGTATGGTGTTCTGTTTGAGTGCTGGGCCAATGGGTTCTAGGAGGTCATCTTTGTGCGCAACCCCAGGAGTATAAAGGTGCACCACTCCAAGCGGGGCACGACGGTACTGTGTCGCGTAGTAGGTGTAATTGGTAAACTGGAGAGTGGTCGCAATAATGATCGGAGTCTCTCTCTGTGGGTGCGCTTCAAGATATTTCATCACTCCAGCCATGCCTGGGCTGTTTGAGGAGGTGAAGTGTGTGTGGTATTGGTGTAGTGCGAATAAGGACGTGCCTGTAATAATGAGAATGCCGAGTGTGGTAAATATGGAGCGAGTAGGTCGAAAGACCCACCAAGCCAGAGCAATAATGAGTGCGCTTCCGGCGAAAATAAAGTACCGATCAAAATACACCGAGCTGGTGCTTCCGGTCATTTTGGCAATACAGGAAAATATCGTCGCCCCAAGAAAAGGCGCAACGATATGTGCGTTCAGGATGCCCCCGGGTATTCCTCCTTTGCGAAAGAGTGACACTAAGAGCCAGAGCGTACCCACGACGAGGAGCGCAAATACCGCTGGTGTGCCATTCCAGGTATCCGTCAGTTCATGACCGAAAAAGGTATTGAGGCTTGCGGAAGTCTCGAGTGCTTCATACTTGAAATTATGCACACTCGTTGGAATGCCGAGCACCATGTTCCACAATGTTCCCGGGATATGCGTGAGGTGCATGTCCTGAATCCAATATTTTGTATGCACACGAGAGAACTGCTCTGCGAGATGAGGTATCCAGGGGATGTAGGCTGCGATAATGCCGATCTGAGTGAACAAAAATGGCAGATAGCCTAATAGACTAAAGCGATATTTGCGCCAGAGTGCAAACCACCCCACTCCGAGCATGCCCACAACGGTAAAGAGGAGATAGTAATGCGTATAGATAGCGAGAATGCATGCGCCCATAAACCCGAGATACACCCCGCTTCTTCTCCATGTCCGTTCATGGTGACTTTTTGATAGCGCAATGCGAATCAGAAAATACGATGCCATCAGTGCAGCGCATACTCCGAGGGTATACATGCGCGCCTCTATGCCGTATGCGACTTGAAAGGGATTCACGGCGAGAAAGAGGGCAGCGGTGAGTGCCATGCCGGTATGATGAAATGCAGCGCGAGTAAAGAGGTATCCCGCCCAGATTCCAAGAACGCCAAACATGAGCGACATGCTTCGAAGGGCAAAAATTGAATCGCCCCATAGCATACTCCATCCTTTGAGTAGGAGGTAATATCCTGGTGGATGGAAGTCTTGGCTTGCCGTCGTGAGGAGTTCTGAAAGTGGGAGCTGGCTCATGAGCGCTGAAAATGCCTCATCGTGCCAAAAAGGGATATCTTGACCATAACGGTAGCGCAGATAGCCACCGAGTAAAAGAATGGCAAGCAGGCTGAGATGGAGAGAAATTTGGCGCATAGGTCTATTATAGCGCATCGTCACTTCGCGCAGTGGTGTCATAAAGTGACACCATGAGTGTTTTACCCTCAGGGCGAATTTCGCGGAATGTGCGCGTGTGGATAAGAGTCCAATGCCTTGGAAGTGTGAGATATTCTCCTGTGTGAACGCGAGAAGTGATGACCCATACCCGACCCGGAGTTGCTTCAAAGCGACTCCACGGCTGTGCGCTCCAAGGAGGGAGTGCGATGTTTCCTTGCATGGCAAGCAGGTCTCTTGTATATCGATGATCACGCGCAATCACGCGCTCATGTGGATCGAGTACACTGAGGAGCATGAGAATGTGAGATTGAGGGATAACGATGCGATCGCTTTCCTGCACACGAGATTCAATATGGAGGAGTGCTCCGCGGACACTTGTGGGGATGGGCGCTTGGAGTGGTGGCAAGGTGATAGAGAGTGCCAAGCAAAACCAAATGAGGATGAGTATGCCTGTCCCCATTCGAAAACGTTTGGGGAGAAGTTCCACAGCGAGTGCACACAGTGGAATAAGGAGTATGGTAAGAAAGATGGCATATCTCCAAAAAATAAAGGTTACTGGATGTGCATACCACGATACCACGAGTGCACTTCCAAGGATGACGCATACGTGGCATGCGCTTGCGGCGATGACAAATCGAGTGAGGGGATAGGAATGCCATATGCGGTAGAAAGCCACCAGAAGAATCACACAGATGAGGCTCAGCACTAGTGGATGCACCATTGAGGTGAGGCCAGCAAGCATCGCACTGAGTCCTAAGCCAGCTTGGGTGAGTGCGGGGTCTGTGTTCCAGGACAGGAGGCCTGGTTGTGATACCTGGGTGACAAGATGGGGAATCCAGGGCGCATATCCGAGCAAGATACAAGCGGTGATATACCACCTATGTCGGACGCGTATGAGCGGAAATAGGGCACCGATTGCACCTATTGCGATGGGCGCCAGATAGTAGTGGGTGTACAAGAGTGCAAGTGTAGATAGGGCAGCCAGTACCCAAAGCGGAATGCCATACCACGTGGCGTCGCGCACTTTTGCGAGATGGATCACGATAAGGAGGTGGAGAAGGAGAAGACAGATTCCTACTCCATACATGCGAATGTCTGTGCTCATGAGTATGACAAACGGATGGAGCGCGAAGATGGCGCTTGAGAGGAGCGCAGTATGCTGGTGGCCATTGAGAGCAATGACGAGTCGGTACATAAGCCACACCCCGATTGTACCGAGGAGCACCATGAAGCATTTCACCCATATCAGACTCGTACTTGCGATGAGTAAAAGGATTTTGAGGAGGATAGACCACAGGGGAGGGTGCACATCCAGGATACTGCGCGCCCATAATTCTTCCCACGAGTATGAGGCCAAGAGGAGAGAAAATGCTTCATCTCCCCAAAGTTCGGTGTGCACCCCATGCGTCAGCCGAAGCCAGAAAGCGATGGTCAAAATAGGAAGCAGTATCAGGAGTGGTGTTTGGCTCCGCATTACGTTAGTATAGCTCATATGACACAAGAGTGGATGCGAAGTGTACAGATGGGGGCTCGAGTATTTCTCGGTATTATTGTTGTGTTGTCGTCTATACTGATAGTGTCTCCTCGTGCACAGATGTTTACTGGGAGTCTTTTTTTTGGGAGAATTCCTGCGCTGTACCACCTCCCACTGGCACAGATGTGGTATACCATGGCGGCACATCCCTATTTTGGGCAGGAGGTGCCACCCTATGCCTTTCACCATCTTTCTCGGACGTACTTTATTCAAGGTGATTTTGCACAGGCACTTCGATATGGATACCAAGAGCTTTCCATGTACCCCAATCATTTTACTTCGCATTATATTATCGGCCTGACCTATGGTTATATGGATATGCCACAACATGCCATCTATGCGTTTGGGCAGTATCTCGTCTGGCATCCCGATTCTTGGGCCGCACGAAACGATCGTGCGTGGATACAGTTCCAAATAGGGGATATTGCTGGGGCGATAGACACCATGATGCCTGCCGTGACTCTATATCCAGATAATCCTTGGGTTGCGAATACCTTCTGTGTACTTCTCTTGAATCAAAAAGAGTATGCTTCTGCTCGAGCGTCGTGTGAGAGAGCGAAAGCCTCTGCTCGCGCCTATACCTCCGATACATGGGGTGAGGCATATCCAGGGAATGACCCACGGTTGTACGAAGAAGGATTAGCGCGCATGCGCGGATCTATCGAGAGCAATCTAGCGCTTTTGCGTGAGCTAGGATACTAAGCTGTGCACACTGCACTTCCCTGTGTGACGAGAGGGTGGTACTATAGAAACATATAAGACAATGTCCCTATGAAACACGCGACATCACATGTATTTCGTTCTGCGCTCATCATCGTGCGAGACCCTGCGGTCGGGGCGCTCCTTGTACTTGGAGGACTGATGGGTGCATTGTTTGCATTCACGCAAGTCGACATTCCGCATCGCGCTGAATTACGTTACGCAGAAGCATCCTCTCATGCGGCAGGGTCTGTGATTCCTGCAAGTTGTAGCAGTCTCCCTCCAGCAGAGCATGTCCCCGGCGAGCTTGCCGGATGTGCCCCCACTGTGACACTACAGTTCGTTCCATAAGTTATGCTCGGATTATACAAAAAAGCGCCGATGGCGCTTTTTTGTATGCTTCCCATGGTGTTTTAGTATCCACCAGTGGTACTGGTCCAGCTAGAACCTGGTCCAATCGATACCCCAGTGCTCCCCCAGTTGCCTGTTGTGGCAGGGTCAGATGCGCCATATGTTGCAACCTGTGAGACTGATTGAGATACCACTGTCCCTCCGCTCGTGACTGTGGTCACCTGATTCACGCCATATCCAGGAGTAAATGTGTATGTCACCGTACTCACTGTACTTGAAGAAGGGGGAGTAGGGCTAGGTGAAGGGGAAGGACTTGGGGTGGGAGATGGTGAAGGAGCTGGAGGCACGGGAATATCTGCTTGGACCTGCTTCGCATCATTGAAGTAGAGACCCAAAATACCTGTAATGATGGCGAGTGCAATCTTTTTCGGAATCCTCATATGTATTTAGTGTAACACAGGAGTGCGGACTGCCTAGCCCACTTTTCCACGAAATCAATAAAACTGTGCATAACTCCATTTGTCTCGTATGATATGCCTATGGATAAAACTCGTCTGGTTTGGATTATTCTTGGCATCCTCGCCCTTGTCGCGCCCACTTTCACTTGGTGGTATGCCTCAGATAGGGTGTCTCACGATTTCCCGATATTTGCTATTGGAACTCACGAATCTATCGGTATTGCTGGCTATACTTTGCAGGTCCGTGTAGGCGAGAAAGGAAGTATGATCCCGGTGGTCTTGCCGGGATGTCTGGCGCCTGATGCACTCGCTCGTATTCCTCATGCACCTCGATTTTTTGTCACCTGTCGTTTGGGAGAAGATGGCGTTCAATCATGGATAATCGACATCCCAAGCCAACGTGTCTCCCCGGTTCTTCGTCTGGGTCCGGTTCCATCTCCGCGTGTGGCGAGTGCATGCGGGCATGATCGGTGTCTCATTGTGACTGGTGCACTCACTCAGGATGGAGGAACGGCAACCGTGACCGTGCTGAGTCCAGAAGGGGAGGTGCTGTTTCGTACTCCACTACCAATGCAATCGGAAGGGAGCTTTGCGGAAATAATGCATCCATTTTCTTCCGATTCCGTACTGACTTTGGTTCGCCGTCCAAATGATCTTCCTGCACATATCGTTGAGTTTAATACCACCTCTGGGCTCCCCACTGCATCATGCCCTCTTCCTCGTGATGCGCTCTCGTTTGCGGTAGTGGACGATGCCGCAGTCGTGACGCTCCGTCGTAGAGTGGAGTCACCGTATGATGTCGTCGTGCTTCGTGTGCGAGATTGCGCAATGCTCGATCAATTCGCACTCCCGTGGGAAGTGGAGTACATCGGAGGATCCAGTATTGCCTCGGATGGAACACATGTCATCTTGGCTACACCCCGTGGGGGAGTGGTCTTGGGTCTCTCGCCTTTGCGCATACTCTCCACTATTCTCCCTGAGACATTTGTCCATCAAGTGGCGATGGCATCGGGGCGCATCCTCCTTACGCTTCCCGAGTCGACCGTGGTGGAATATGAAGCTGATACATGGAAGCATATCGCAACGACCACGGTAGCGGTCGGTGCGGGGAGAGTGCATGTATTGCCCTAATCTGTGCACATTGCTCTGGCATGAGTAAAGTGATGTGCGGTATACTATAGGTATATTATTTTTACATTGTCCTATGCAGAACGTACTTCAGATTCTTGTGCTTGCTCTTGTGTTCCTGTGGGCCCCCGCAACGACGTCGGCCGCTATCACAGTGCCAGCAGGAAGTCACCCTGCTTTGCAGTGGAATGTCACTGGGGGATACATTTTACCGGGCCCTGGGTACGTGACTGCGATTTGTGTTGGTGGTGCTGATGTGGCTGCTGGGGCATCAGTCTATAATGAATGGTCTGGGACGGTGCGCACGGGGAGTGGCTCGCATCGCTTTGTGGGGGCATTTAGTGTTCCCGGTGGGCCGTATCAGTTTCGTTGTAGTATGTCTCATGGACTTACAGGAGCGGACACGATTACGGTCACCCCTGCTCCTGTTAATGGGGCTGTGGGCCCTGCGGACAGTGTACCAACACCCCGCGTCCCAACCGTAGGTTTATGTAATTCTGGTATTCCCTCTGTGGTGACCACCACTGCGACCGAGTACACCTGGCAGTGTTTGGGTACCAATGGCGGTACGACTGATATCACAGGGAATGCCCCTCGTATTACTGCAGCATTCTTTGCAATTCCCTCGTGCGACATTCCGAGCTTGGGAAGTACTTGTCAGGCCGCCGTGACATTTACCTCTTCGAATGCGGTTGCAGTGGATTTGAAGGATGATGCCGGAGTCCTACTCGGGACATATCCTGTCGGTCCGCAGTCGGCAACCGTGCTCGTGCCGTACAACTTTCGTAATTTGCGGATCTTTGATAATGCCACACAGGTGCAGCTTGCCTCGGTGACTGCTACTGCAGCCTGTATCTTCCAAACTACGTGGAACGGATTCTCTTGCTTCCCAAATGCTGGCGTCCCCGGAGCCCCCAATGTCACGGTGACCCCATCCATGGTTAATCCCGGTCAATCTGCCACTTTGACGGTGACTCCAACAACCGGAAGCCCAACAATATATTCTGTGTTTTATCCCGGGACAAGTACGACCATTCCCGGAGGATTAAATCGTTCGCTCACCCTCCCTACACTGGGGACTCCGGCGGCTGGTCCTGTGAATCAGGCATACGAAGTGTCTGTTCGTAATGCGGTAACCTTTAGCCCTCGAACGACCGCCATCGTGCAAGTCAACAGCGCACCATACTTTTACCCCACCATCGATGGAGTGACTCCTGTAGGCACCGGTATTGCTGGGTCAAACAATCAGGTGCTCGCAACAGCGCTAACTGGAAATTCCTTCAACATCCCATTTTTGATGGCAGTGGATATGGAGGGTCATGCCTTCACGTACACTTGGCAGTTTGTCTCTGGTCCAACGATTCCTACATTCGTCAATGGGGTCAATGCGCGCTCTCAGATTGTGGGCAACCTTAACAGTAGTGCCACATATAACCTCAATCTCATTGCCACAGATGCTATGGGATTATCTCGTGCACTTCCCGTGACGCTTACGACGACTGTACCCCCTCCTGTGATTACGACGAGCGTCAATAGCATGCCTTCACCGCTCACTATTCCGAATGCGACCCCATTTACTCTCATCATGAATTCCTCTTATGGAGCAACTGGGGTATGGTCCCGTACGACCAATGGAGTAGCAGATTGGACGAATCAGCCCATCCCTGTGGCCAATGGTGGACCTCTTCAGTACAATAGCGGAGCCTTGGTATTTGCGGGCCAACCCGCTACGACGACCTATGTGTGGACATTTACCATCACCAATGCGGTGGGCGTGGCTCGTGCCGCATCATATTCTTTGACTATCCTTCCTGCATTGCCTTCTGTATCGGTTCTTCCACCCCCCGGCTCAACCAACTATGGCTCTGTCCCAGTGGGGTCCACCGCCTCTATTCCATTTACCGTCACGAACTCAGGTCCATCAGGGTCACTCCTCTCTGGGGTAGCGCAGTCCTCAGACCCTCACTTTACCTGTGGATCGACCTGTGCGTACAACAATGTCCCCGCAGGAGGTACAGCAACAGTGACCTTCACCTACACCCCTACTGGACCACCCTATGCTTCACACTCCACGACCCTCACCTTTACTAATACCCAAGGGCCCTCCGTGACCGCAGGTATTCCCGGGTCTGTGATAGGCACTGCTGTTTCACCAATTCAGTTTGGACCAGCGACAGGGCTCGACTTCGGTACTGTGGTAGTCGGGAAGGACAAGGTGATGACCATCACGATTCGCAATTTGTCGACCTCCCTCATCCCCGCATTCTCGCTCACCTCAAACGCCCCAGTGGTATCCCAGTTCACCTGCACCTCAGGTTGTGGTGCGGCCACGTTGGCCGCAGGAGCGACACGCACCGTGACCTACACTTTTACCCCCACCGAACCTCCTCCAGCGGGAACCCCGCTCAGTCAGGTGGTGTCACTCACTGGAACTGACCGCACGGAAACCTTTGTACTCACTGGCACCGCAGCGCTTCCGATGTTTGATGTGGTGGAACAATAGTCAACAGCACACAACCACCCCGCAAGAGCGGGGTGGAGTGTTTTTGGGGTGTCTTGACAGAAAAACATAGTAGTGTATACTTTTAAACAGTGTTTATTGAAAGTCTGCTATGCGTTCTCGCGTTCTTCTCGCTCTCTTTTCCTGTGTGCCTTCTGTCGTTCTGGCCTGCCCGTCAGACGGTCTCGTGGCTGAAGTCTCCAAGACTCGTCCGCTCGCGAACGGGAACATGCCCGAACTGTCCATCCTGATCGTGAATGAACGTGTCGCGCCGACGACGCTCGTCGCGCAAGCCTCGGATGGCCGAGTGACTCACATCGCGTATGTCGCGAGCCGTCACGATCCTCCGTGTCCGAAAGTCAAGTGATAAGCACCCCACCTGGGGTGCTTTTTTCATGCGACTGATGTGGTACGATATTTCTATGAGTTCTGTCTCTCAGGTATATCGTATTCGCGTGACACTGCAAGCAAAGCAAGAGCATGTAGAGCTACTGTCTGATGGGCGGTACGATATTGCGGTGAATAGCGACAGAAAACATGGTAGAGCAAATCAAAGAGTGCGAGAATTGCTCGCACAGTTTTTGGGAGTTTCTGTCGAACGCGTGGTGATGACTTCCGGCCATGCTCAGATG
>JACCDU010022811.1_pt1 | contig 19781 bp, 15 predicted proteins | sample 7446081 | NCBI WGS metagenome assembly JACCDU01 (sample SAMN15323447, study PRJNA562643) | freshwater metagenome | isolation source: river surface water | place: USA:Blue River Watershed | collected 2017-08-17
AGCAGTTATCGGGCTGTTGTATTTTGGCTTTACCACCTATCCAAAACTCGATTTAATTTCAGGTTTCTCTGCCAAAAGTATTGCTTCTGGGCATTTTATAGACCATCGTTCACAACAAATGATTGAAAAAGGTGACAACGATATTGACCTCATCGATTTGGCTCAAAATACAATAGACGGACAAGGTCAGTTTGCCACTGCCTCAGTAAAAGGTTTGAAAGAACGCAAAGCCATTTATCGTGAAGGTTTGGGCGCCACACTAATCAACGATGATTTTGATGCTTCAAAACCGTATTTGGTTCCAAAAAGAGATCGATCAAAAGCTAACTTGGTTTATCCTTACGGTGATGCCGAACAAAAAGACACAGTGTTTTCTAACGTGGATTATAAGTTGTTGAATCAAACCGTATCCAACGCTTTTGATAAAAAAGGGCAAAAAAACAAACGTACGCGTTCTGTCATTGTAATTTATAAAAACAAAATCATTGCCGAGCAATACGATACAGGATTTACAAAAAATAGTAAAATTTTAGGATGGTCCATGACTAAAAGTATTACAGCTACTCTTTTTGGAATTCTTGAAAAACAAGGAAAATACAACATTTACCAAGCCGCTCCTATTCCGGAATGGGCAAAAGACGAGCGCAAAAAAATCACCACCAACGATTTATTGCACATGAACTCGGGATTAGAATGGAACGAAGATTACGGAGCGATTTCAGATGTGACTACCATGTTGTTTCAAGCCGAAGACATGACGCGTTCGCAACTCGAAAAACCATTGGCTTTCCAGCCCAATACACATTGGAACTATTCGTCGGGAACTACTAATTTGCTTTCGGGCATTTTGAGAAAACAGTTCAGAAGCCACCAAGAATACTTGGATTTTTGGTATTCGGCTTTAATAGATAAAATCGGAATGCACTCCATGTTGGTGGAAACCGATATGGCAGGTAATTATGTAGGTTCGTCCTACGGATGGGCAACCACACGCGATTGGGCAAAGTTTGGTTTGTTGTATTTGCACCAAGGCAATTGGCGCGGAGAACAACTTTTTAAACCCGGTTGGGCAAAATATGTTGCCACACCTACCAATACATCCAACGGACAATACGGAGGTCAATTTTGGCTAAATGCAGGAGGGCGTTTTCCGGATGCGCCAAAGGATTTGTATTTCGCCAGTGGTTTTCAAGGACAAATGGTCGCAATATTCCCGAGTCATGATTTAGTTATCGTTAGGATGGGACTGAAGGAAGATCCTGAATTTGATTTTAATGGTTTGCTGGGCGGAATTGTTCGCAGCATTAAAAAGTAAAATAAAAAAGAGCGCGATGTGTATTACACTGCGCTCTTTTACTATTAAAAAAATTTTATTTACTACAAATCAAACCCTAATTTCACTCCTAATTTAGTAGCAATAATAGCGGTGATTCGGTTTTTTAATTCCGGAATTTTGATGTTTTCAATTACGGCATTAGAAAACGCGTACATCAATAAGGCTTTGGCTTCTTTCTTTGGAATACCGCGTTGTTGCATATAGAACAAGGCTGTTTCATCCAATTGACCCACCGTACAACCATGAGAACATTTCACATCATCAGCAAAAATCTCTAATTGTGGTTTCGCATTAATTGTAGCCTTATCGCTCAACAAAATATTATTGCTTTTTTGGAAAGCATTCGTTTTTTGCGCTTCTTTTTCTACATAAACTTTTCCGTTAAACACCCCTGTCGAACGGTCAGAAAAAATGCCTTTGTAATCTTGGAAACTTTCGCAATTTGGTTGTGCGTGGTGTACCAAAGTATAATGATCTACATGTTGCTTGTCGCCAATAATCGTAATTCCGTTTAAAGTACTCGTCAAGCGTTCACCAAAATGATAAAAGTTCAAATTGTTTCGAGTCAAGTTTCCTCCAAAAGAAAAAGTTTGTACCGAAACGTGGCTTTCTTGTTTTTGAGACACATAGGTGTTGTCAATCAAGTTGGCTTCCAATGCGTCGTTTTGGATTTTGTAATAATCCACAATCGCTCTTTTTTGGGCAAAAATCTCGGTAACCGAATTGGTCAATACCGCATTTTCATTCAGACATTGGTGTCTTTCAATGATTTGAACATGGGAGTTTTCGCCTACAATTACCAAGTTTCTTGGTTGAACCAAAAGCGCCGCTTCAGATCCGGTAGAGAAATACATAATCTCAATCGGCTTGTCCGCCACTTTGCTTTTCGGAATGTTGATATACGCTCCTTCATTGGCGAAAGCCGTATTCAAAGAAGTCAAACTTTCGTCTTTGTTTGCAATTTGATTGAAATACGTATCAATCACCATTTTGTATTTGGGTTTAGTCAATGCCGAAGACATCAAACAAACATCAATTCCGTCATGTGTGGTAGAAGATAAATTTGAAGCAAAAACGCCGTCAATAAAGACAACTTTGTGAGTGTCTATTTCGTGTAAAAAGTATTTTTTTACGTCTTTGAATTCTATAGTCGCTTCATTTTTAGGGAATACACTAAAGTCTTTTTTTAGAATGCCATTCAGTGAGGTGTATTTCCACGCTTCGTCTTTCTTGGTTGGGAAACCTTTATGTTCAAAGTTTTTTATAGCCGCTGTGCGCAAGTCGTGAAGTTCGGTTTGAACATCCACTCGCGCTTCAAAAGCCATAAAAGACGATAGTAATTTTTCTTTTAATTCCATTTTTTTGGTTGTCATTTGTCGGTCGTCCGTTGGGCAACGGAAACCAAAAAATAGTTTAAACTAATTCTTCCTTAATCCAGTCGTATCCTTTTTCTTCTAGTTCCAAAGCCAAAGCTGCAGTACCTGATTTTACGATTTTTCCGTCCATCAATACGTGAACAAAATCAGGAACAATATAGTCTAACAAACGTTGGTAGTGTGTAATCACTAAAACCGCGTTGTTTTCGTTTTTCAATTTGTTAACCCCATTAGCAACAATTCGTAGGGCATCGATATCCAAACCAGAATCGGTTTCATCCAAAATAGCAATTTTAGGTTCCAACATCGCCATTTGAAATATCTCGTTACGTTTCTTTTCTCCTCCCGAAAAACCTTCGTTTAAAGAACGTGACAAAAACTTTCTGTCCATTTCTAACAATTCCGATTTTTCACGAATCAATTTCAACATTTCGTTAGCGGGCATTTCGTCTTGACCGTTAGCTTTGCGTTTTTCATTGATGGCTGTTTTGATGAAATTGGTCACCGAAACTCCCGGAATTTCTACTGGATATTGGAACGACAAGAATACGCCTTTGTGCGCTCTTTCTTCAGGAGCTAAATCGGCTAAATCTTCACCCGCCAAAACAATGTCACCTTCGGTTACTTCGTAATTTTCGTTTCCAGCAATGATAGAAGATAAAGTGGATTTTCCGGCACCGTTAGGTCCCATAATCGCGTGTACTTCTCCTGCCTTTACTTCAAGATTAATTCCTTTTAATATTTCTTTATCGCCGATTGAAGCGTGTAAATTGCTAATTTTTAACATTTTATTCTTTTATTTTAAACCGTTTGGTATTAAGATTTATATCAATTATCCTACGCTTCCTTCAAGCGAAATTTCTAGTAATTTTTGTGCTTCAACAGCAAATTCCATTGGCAACTTGTTCAACACATCTTTACTAAATCCGTTTACTATTAGCGCAATGGCTTTCTCTGTTGGAATTCCACGTTGATTGCAATAAAATACTTGGTCTTCGCCAATTTTACTGGTCGTCGCTTCGTGTTCTATTTTAGCGGTTGGGTTTTTGCTTTCGATATATGGAAAAGTATGTGCGCCACAACTATTTCCCATCAACAATGAATCGCATTGAGAAAAGTTACGCGCATTATCAGCTCTTGGACTAATTTGAACCAATCCACGGTAACTGTTTTGTGATTTACCAGCCGAAATTCCTTTAGAAATAATTGTCGATTTGGTGTTTTTACCTAGATGGATCATCTTGGTTCCAGTATCGGCTTGTTGGAAATTATTGGTAACAGCAATCGAATAAAATTCGCCCACTGAATTGTCGCCTTTTAAAACTACAGAAGGATATTTCCAAGTTACTGCAGAACCGGTTTCTACTTGTGTCCATGAAATTTTAGCGTTTTTCTCGCACAAACCTCTTTTAGTCACAAAATTATACACCCCTCCTTTTCCTTCTTTGTTTCCAGGATACCAGTTTTGAACAGTTGAATATTTGATTTCAGCATCTTCCATGGCAATTAATTCCACTACCGCTGCGTGCAGTTGGTTTTCATCACGACTTGGCGCCGTACATCCTTCCAGATAACTCACATAACTTCCTTCGTCGGCAATTAGCAATGTTCTTTCAAATTGTCCTGTTCCGGCTTGATTGATTCGGAAATAGGTAGACAATTCCATTGGACATTTCACTCCTTTCGGAATGTAGCAGAACGAGCCGTCTGAAAATACAGCCGAATTCAACGCGGCATAATAATTATCTTTTTGCGGAACTATTGTGCCTAAATATTTTTGAACCAAGTCCGGGTATTCGCGAATCGCTTCAGAAATACTCATGAATATGATGCCTTTTTCTGCCAATGTTTTCTTGAAAGTGGTAGCAACTGAAACAGAGTCTACTACAATATCCATGGCGACATTGTTCATCATTTTTTGTTCGTCGACTGAGATGCCTAGCTTTTTGTACATCGCCAATAATTCTGGATCTACATCGTCCAATGTTTTATTTGGATCTGCTTTTTTGGGTGCCGAATAATACGAAATCGCTTGGAAATCGGGTTTTTCATAATGTACATTGGCCCATTCAGGTTCGATCATTTGTTCCCAAGCACGAAAAGCCTCAATACGCCAATCGGTCATCCATTGCGGCTCTTCTTTTTTCTTAGAAATAGCACGAACGATATCTTCATTTAAACCGATCGGAAAAGTTTCCGAATCAAGTTCAGTATAAAATCCGTACTCGTACTCCTTGTTTTCGAGTTCGATTTTTAAATCGTCTTCAGTATATTTACTCATAATTTTTTATCGTTTAACCCTTGTTTGGGTTGAAACCCTTGAGGGGTTTTTATAAAGAAAAAGATTCTCCGCATCCACAAGTTCTACTTGCGTTCGGATTGTTAAACACAAATCCTTTTCCGTTTAAACCGCCCGAAAATTCTAAAATCGTTCCTGCTAAGTACAAAAATGATTTTTTCTCTACGGCAATCTTTACATTATTGTCTTCAAAAACTTTGTCGTTTTCGGTAAGTTCTTTATCGAATTTCAATTCATACGACAAGCCCGAACAACCACCGCTTTTCACGCCCACACGAACGTAATCTTGGGCAGCATCAAAACCGTCTTCGTTCATCATGTCGATGATCCTTTTACTGGCAGTATCTGAAACTTTAATCATGTGTTGAATTTTGTTATTTTTATTTTTTCTAAATAAAGGGCAAAGATAATACCTTTTAAAGTAAATGCCATGCGCATTCAAATTTTTATAACTAATCTTAGTATAGAAAAAATTGATTTCAAGAATTGGAATCAAACTATTTAGTAATTTGCAGCTGTTTTAATTAAAAAATCGATGAAATTATACCCTATAGAAACTGGCAATTTTAAACTCGATGGCGGCGCTATGTTTGGCGTGGTACCCAAGTCCATTTGGAACAATACCAATCCGGCAGATGACAACAATTTGATTGATATTGCCGCCCGCTGTTTATTAATTGAAGAAGGGAATCGGTTGATTTTGATCGACACCGGAATGGGCAACAAACAATCCGATAAGTTTTTTGGGTATTATTCCCTTTGGGGAAGCCATTCTTTGGATAAATCCCTAGCAAAATATGGATTTCACCGAGATGATATTACCGACGTTTTTATGACGCATTTGCATTTTGATCATTGTGGAGGAAGCATTCAATGGAACAAAGACCGAACTGGCTACGAACCTGCATTTAAAAATGCTGTTTTTTGGAGCAATGAAAACCATTGGCAATGGGCTACCGAACCCAATGTGAGAGAAAAAGCCTCTTTCTTGAAAGAGAATATTATTCCCATGCAAGAAAGCGGCCAACTTCGATTTGTACAGAGGCCGGAAGAGGATTTTTTGGTAAAATCGGAATTGGGTTTTGGAATTCTATTTGTGGATGGTCATACCGAAAAACAAATGATTCCACACATCCAATACCAGGACAAAACCATTGTTTTTTGTGCTGATTTATTGGCGACAGCCGGACACATTCCAATTCCTTATGTTATGGGCTATGACACCCGACCTTTATTAACGATGCCTGAAAAAACAAAGTTTATGAATGCAGCAGCCGAAAACAATTACTATTTGTTCTTACAACATGACGCGCACAACGAAATTATTAGGGTGGAAAAAACAGAAAGAGGCGTTCGTTTAAAAGATAGGTTTTCTGCTGACGAAATATTAAAATAAAGTTAATCGTTACGATTAATTGCCCAAAATAAAAGTATTTTTGAATAATCATTAAAAACCAATTCGATGAAAAAAATAAATATTTCTCTATTATCACTTGTTGTGATGGCTGGTTTGTCATTTTCGACTACAGCTCAAACACTTACTAAAAAAGCAAAACTTACAGCAACTGAATTGAACCGATGGAGTCATTTGGATTTAGCCAAAGACACTATTCCTGGAATGAGCGTAGATAAAGCCTATGCCGAATTATTGAAAGGTAAAAAGGGAGTTACCGTTATTGTTGGGATTGTTGATTCGGGAGTAGATATTGAACACGACGACTTAAAATCAGTAGTCTGGACTAATAAAAAAGAGATTGCCGGAAACGGAATTGACGATGACAAAAACGGCTATATCGATGATATTCATGGATGGAATTTCTTGGGAAACATCACTAAGGAAAATGTAGAATACGAACGTATTATCAAAGACAAATCGTTGGTGGACGAAAAAACCTATTTGGGCGCTAAAGCGATGAACGATAAAAAAGTAGCAGAAGCTGCTCAAGGAAAATCACGTTTAGAACAAATGTTGGCAACAATTACCGAAGGTGATGCCGCTATAAGTAAACAATTAGGAAAGTCAAGCTATACTGTTGAAGAAGTAAACGCAATTACTTCTACTGATCCAGTACTACAAAAAAGCAAAGCTGACATGCAAAAAATGCTGTCTTATGGAATGCCTGTTTCGGAATTGAAAGAAGCGGTGCAAAAACAATTGGATGATTTTAATGCCTTGCTAAATGGTGACAATCTCAAAACGGATTACCGTAAAGTAGTAGGTGATAATCCAAATGACATAACCGACATTAAATATGGAAATAATATTGTTTTTGGACCTGACAAAGAAGAAGCAAGACACGGAACACACGTTGCGGGAATTGTGGCTCAAGTTAGAAATAACAACATCGGTGGAGACGGAATTGCTTCTAATGTTCAAATTTTAACTGTTCGTGCTGTTCCAGATGGTGACGAGTATGACAAAGACATCGCGTTGGGAATTCGATATGCTGTAGACAATGGAGCTAAAGTAATCAACGGTAGTTTTGGAAAACCATTTTCACCTCAAAAACAATGGGTGTATGATGCGATTAAATATGCCGAAAAGAAAGACGTTTTAATTGTTCACGCTGCTGGAAATGACGCCAAAGACATTGATTATAATGATAACTTTCCAAATGATTCAGACGATAAAGTAACCGAATTTGCTGACAATATGATCACTGTCGGTGCTTTGAACTTTGAAAATGGAAACAAATTAGTAGCGCGCTTTTCGAATATTGGAAAAATCAACGTAGATGTTTTTGCACCTGGAGTAAAAATCTATGCTACAACCCCGAAAAACACCTACAGCTTTTTACAAGGAACCTCAATGGCTGCGCCAAACGTAGCTGGAGTAGCTGCTTTGATCCGTTCTTATTATCCAAAATTATCCGCTAAACAAGTGAAACACATTTTAATGGATTCGGGAGTTGCTATTGAAAGCGAGGTTATTGTGGGTGGAAAACCAGCAGATACACGTCCGTTTTCAGCACTTTCTAAATCAGGAAAAATTGTAAATGCCTATAACGCTTTACAAATGGCTGAAAAAATGTCAAAAAAATAATTCGAAAACAAAACTAACATGGAAGGGTATAAGCCCTTCCTTTTTTATTTTATACCATGAAGAATCTCTTTTTAATCGCTGCTTTTTCTTTTGGAGTAACTGGAATCGCACAAAACACTTCCTATTGGCAACAACATGTCGATTATAAAATGGACGTGAAAATGGATGTCAAAACCTATCAATACAAAGGAAAACAAGAATTGGTGTATACTAATAATTCGCCAGACACCTTGCGAAAAGTGTATTACCATTTGTACAATAATGCCTTTCAACCGGGCAGCGAAATGGATGCGCGTATCCAAAGTATTAAAGATCCTGACGGAAGAATGGTGCACAAAGTCAAAGTAGGCGAAACCGAAGTGAAAGAGAGCCGCATCAAAAACCTAAAAGCGAATGAAATTGGATATTTACATATTTCTAATTTCAAACAAGACGGGCAAACTGCTCTGGCAAAAGAAGTAGGAACAGTATTAGAAGTGACTTTGGCTAAGCCCATTTTGCCAAATTCCAAAACTACTTTTAGCTTGGATTTTGACGGTCAGGTGCCAGTTCAAATTCGCCGTTCTGGAAGAAATAACGCCGAAGGAGTGGAATTATCCATGGCGCAGTGGTATCCTAAATTAGCCGAATTCGATTTTGAAGGTTGGCACGCTGATCCTTATATCGCCAGAGAATTTCATGGTGTTTGGGGAAATTTTGATGTGAAAATAAGCATTGATTCCAACTATATTTTGGGAGGTTCAGGCTATTTACAAAACAAAAACGAAATTGGTCACGGTTACCAAGACGCAGGTATTACGGTAGTTCATCCGAAGAAAAACAAAACGCTTACTTGGCATTTTGTGGCGCCGATGGTACACGATTTTACTTGGGCAGCCGACAAAGAGTACATTCACGAGGTGGCGAAAGGGCCCAATAATGTAGACATTCACTTTTTGTACAAAAACAATCCAAAGTACATTCAAAACTGGAAAAATCTTCAGCCAAAAACAGTTCAGTTGATGGAGGTGTATAACAAAACCGTTGGAAATTATCCTTACAAACAATATTCTGTGATTCAAGGCGGCGATGGCGGAATGGAATATGCCATGTGTACGTTGATTTTAGGGCAAGGTGATTGGGATGGTTTGTTAGGGGTTACAGCTCATGAAATGGCGCATTCTTGGTTCCAACATGTATTGGCTTCTAACGAATCCAAACACGGCTGGATGGACGAAGGTTTCACTTCGTTTTTAGAAGATTATGGTTTAAATGAAATTGCCGATAAAAAAGTAGAAAATCCATATGGTGGAGCTTATAAAGGTTACAATTGGTTGGCTAATTCTGGAAAAGAACAGCCCCAAGGAACACATGCTGATCGTTTTGATGAAAATAGAGTATATAGTATCACTTCCTACAGCAAAGGCGAATTATTCTTGTCTCAATTAATCTATGTTATTGGAAAAGAGAATTTACTTAAAACGTTGAAAAAATACTATGCTGATTTTAAATTCAAACACCCAACTCCAAATGACATTAAACGCTCTGCAGAACGTGTTACTGGCGCTAATTTAGATTGGTACCTGTTAGATTGGACTGAAACAACCAACACTATTGATTACGGAATTAAAGAAGTAAAAGACAATGCAGCTGCAACTACGGTAACGCTAGAGCGAATCGGTAGAATGCCAATGCCAATGGACGTTTTAATAGAATATACCGACGGCACAACTGAAAGTTTCTATATCCCATTGCGCATGATGAGTTTTGAAAAAGAAAACCCAACTCCTGCCATTAAAAGAACCGTTTTAAACGATTGGGCATGGGCCTATCCTACTTTTGAATTTAGTGTTTCAAAACCTAAAGCAAGCATTAAAAAAATTACTCTTGATCCAAGCGGTTTAATGGCCGATGTGAAATTGGATAATAATAGTTATATAGCGAAATAAAACCACTATAATGAAAAAAGACAAAATAATTTTTTGGACAGCAACCACAATCATTGCTTTGTTGGAAGGAGTAATGCCTGTCTTAACCTCACAAACAGAATTAGCAAAAGAAGGAATTAGACATTTAGGTTATCCTGAATATTTTGGAAATGTCTTGGTGGTCTTTAAAGTTTTGGGAGTCCTTGCCATTGTAATTCCGCAAGTTTCTAAACGAGTAAAAGAATGGGCATATGCAGGTTTTGCTTTTGACTTTCTTTTTGCAGCTATCTCTCACGGAGCTGTTGACGGAGTCAGTGGACAAACTTTTTTTCCAATAGGGATTTTAGGGATTTTAACCGTTTCTTACATTTACTATCACAAATTAATCGAGACCAATTAGTAAATCGTTAGTAAATTCAACCCCATATGAAAAACAAAGAAATTGTAAAACAATTTTTAGAACAGGTTCGCTCAGGAAAATTTCCTGAAAAAGCAGGGTTGTATATGTCCGATTCTATTCTTGCCCACCAAATGAACGCCGAAAATGAAACGACGGTAATCAGAACACCACAAAACTATTCAGAACATATTGAAGATTTTGTACAAATGTTTGGCCAATTCTCTTTTGAAATAACCGATCTTATTGCAGAGGAGGATAAAGTTTATGCGCGATGGAAACAAATAGGAAATCATCTTGCTGAAATAGACGGTTACCAACCCACTGGAAAACCTTTAATTGAAATTGCAAGTTGTGTATACCGTCTAGAAAATAATAAAATTGCAGAATACTGGATTCAAATTGATCGTCTTGGTTTTGAAAAACAATTACAACAAAACGGTTGATTGATTAAAAAATAAAAAAGAACAGAAAGCTTGTGAAAATGAAGCAAACTTTGCGAAATTTGCACACAAGAAAAACAATCATGGCAAAAATACTTACAGGAGTTCAAAGTACAGGAACTCCCCATTTAGGAAACTTATTAGGCGCAATCATTCCTGCAATAGAATTATCCAATAATCCGGCAAACGAATCGTTTCTGTTTATTGCCGATTTGCATTCGGTTACCCAAATAAAAAACGGCGAAACCTTACGTGCCAATACGTACAGTACGGCAGCGGCATGGTTAGCCTGTGGACTAAATGTAGATAAAGTAGTTTTTTACAGACAATCAGATGTGCCTCAAACGGCTGAATTGTCCTGGTATTTGAGTTGTTTTTTTCCGTTCCAACGTTTGACTTTAGCACATTCTTTCAAGGATAAATCAGATCGTTTAGACGATGTCAATGCTGGTTTGTTTTCGTATCCCATGCTGATGGCGGCCGATATTTTATTGTATGACGCCGAGTTTGTTCCTGTAGGGAAAGACCAATTGCAACACCTTGAAATTACGCGTGATGTGGCTTCGCGTTTCAACCATCAAATGGGCGAAACTTTTGTCATTCCTGAAGCTAAAATTCAAGAAGACAGTATGTTGATTCCGGGTACCAATGGTGGAAAAATGAGTAAGTCAGCCAATAATGTGATCAATATTTTCCTAGATGACAAAGCATTGCGCAAGCAAATCATGAGCATCGAAACCGATAGCACGCCGCTTGAAGATCCTAAAAATCCAGAGACTTGTAATGCCTTTGCTATTTATAAACTCTTGGCTTCTGAAAGTGAAATCGAAATCATGAAAGCCAATTATTTAGGTGGAAATTATGGTTACGGTCACGCCAAACAAGCTTTGTTTGAATTGATTGTGGAAAAATTCAAAACTGAAAGAGCGCAATACAATTACTATATGAATAACCTAACTGAGGTAGATGAATTACTTCGAAAAGGAGCTCAAAAAGCAAGCTCGGTGGCCAATGGGGTTTTGGCAAAAGTAAGAGCAAAATTAGGTTTCGAAAATTAAATTACTTCAAATAATTTGCCTGGCAAAGGCCTTATAACTCCTTTCAGTTCCATATTCAACAAAATTCCAGAGATTTTATAGACAGGAAAATTGCAGTGCAGTGCAATAACATCGAGTAATTCTTTTCCTGATTGTAAAAGGTAATCGTAGATTTTTTGTTCGTCATCATCTAAGGATACAAAGAGTTGTTTTTGCACCGATTTAACTTCTTTTTCAATATCCCAATTCAGCATATAAATCAAATCGGAAGCGCTAGTCAACAGATTCGCTTTTTGGGTTTTAATCAACGTATTACATCCTTGACTGTATTTATCGGTTACGCGACCCGGAACAGCAAACACATCACGATTGTATTCGTTGGCTAGATTAGCGGTAATCAAAGACCCTCCCCGCTCAGCCGATTCGATTACAATTGTCGCCTCCGTTATTCCGGCTACAATTCGATTTCTTCGCACAAAATTCTCTTTATCTGGATTGGAAGAACTCCAAAATTCAGTCATAAAACCACCATTTTCTTCCATTTTTGCGACATATCTTTTGTGTGATTTGGGGTAAATTTGGTTCAGTCCATGGGCTACAACGCCAATTGTTTGTAGATTGTTTTCCATCGCTAATTGATGCGCTACAATATCTACTCCATAAGCAAATCCACTAACTATTACTGGATTGAGAGGAGCTAGTTCGGCAATGAATTTGCGACAAAAATCCAAGCCATAAGAGGTAATCTGACGCGTACCCACGATACTTATCGTTTTCTGATTTTTCAGACTAATGTTGCCTGAACTAAATAATACCAATGGGCTGTCAAAACAATGTTTCAATCGTTCTGGATAATCAGCATCTTGAAAAGTAGTAATGGAAATTGAATTGGATGAAATAAATTCCAATTCACGTTCCGCTTTAGCAAAAACGGATTGATCTTTAAAATTTTTTAATAATACAGATCCTATTCCGTCAATAGCTTTTAATTGCGAAACTTTGGCTTGGAAAACCGCTTCGGCAGAGCCAAATTGGGTGAGTAGTTTTTTGGCAATAATATCGCCTACGCCTTCTACTCGCTGCAAAGCAAGTAAATAAAATAATTCTTGGTCATTCATTGGGGGTCAATTTGGAGATTAAAAGTAGTTATTATGTCTGAAATGCATGTAGTTTTTGATAAAAAATAAAGCCAAAATTTGATTTTGAACTCTTTTTTAAAATAACCGTTAGTTATTAACTTCCTGGAAAAGAAATAGGTGGAAAAATATTTCCGATTGTTAATAAAAATTGTGAATAAAATTTTGATAACTATTTTGGTTGCATAACTTTGTTACTATGAAAATCGAGAATTACATCGCACAACTTTTATACCGTTACCAATGTGTAACTGTTCCTGGTTTTGGAGCCTTTTTGACTGAAATCCAATCTGCACAATTAGTAGAAAGTTCACACTCCTTTTTTCCTCCGAAAAAATTAATTTCTTTCAATGCCTATCTTAAAAACAACGATGGGTTATTGGCAAATCATATAGCACAAACTGAAAAAACTTCCTATGAATACGCGGTTAGCGCAATTCAATACGAAGTGTTTAATTGGAAAAAAACATTGCAGGAAACTGGTGTTTTCTCTATCAAAAACGTAGGTGATTTTTGCTTGAATGCCGATAGAAATTTAATCTTCACCCCATACGATCAAACCAATTATTTGAGTAGTTCATTTGGATTAAGTCCGTTTGTTTCTCCGCTTGTTAAAAGAGAGATTTTCGAACAACAATTGGAAGCGTTGGAAGAAAACGATACGATTCAATTAGTACCAGAACACAAAAACAAATATACTTTCTTAAAGTATGCCGCTATTTTTGTATTAGGTTTAGGATTAACCGCTACGGTAGGTTATCCTATTTACCAAAATGAACTAGAAACTCAAAAAATCATTGTAGAAACTGCGGTTCAAAGACAGGTTCAAAATAAAATACAAGAAGCTACATTCTTCATTGAAAGTCCAATTCCTGCAGTAACCCTTACGGTTAAAGAAGGAAAATTACCGTACCACATTATGGCGGGCGCATTTAGAGACGAAACAAATGCACAACGTGTTTTTGAGAATTTAAGTGAAAAAGGATACAAAGCAAAACGAATTGAGCGCAACAAATATGGATTGTACCCGGTGCTTTATGGAAGTTTTACTACTTATGCTGAAGCTGAAAAATTGAAAAATGAAATTAGAGCTAAAGAAAATCCTCAAGCTTGGATTTTAATCGAATCATTATAAAAATTCAAACCGCTCATCAAGGCGGTTTTTTTATTTACTGTATATTCAAACTGGCCTTAAACATTCGCGCTTCTTCCCAACTGAATAAGTCACTATGTTTTTCCATCAAAGCGTTCAAAGATTCGTCTTTATAGCCTTTAAAGGCAGCGGCAAGCTCGTCTAATTTATCCGAAGGAATAATGTCTTCAATAGCAACTTTCTCGGACTGAATTAATTTGACAAAATGCCCATAAATCGTTTGTTTGGTTAACACTCTAATCGAAGCAATTTCGTCAATCGAATTGTTTTGTTTCCACAAGTCATAGGTTTCTTCAATGGTGGTTTTCTTAGTTGAAGACTTTGATTTCTTTTTTGGAAGGTAGCGCTCTTCATCCAAGTCATCTTCAATTAAGTTGGCGTTTACTTTTTTGAATGTGGCTTGAATTGCAGTCACTTTTCTACTTATATATAGTTGAATTTCGGGAGATGTTAATTTCTCTTTCGAAATTGTTTCTCCCACCACAACAGTTTCTATGAGTAATTTGGCTTTCATCAAGCGCAAAACTGCTTTGGTTTGAAGTTCTTCTAAGAATACTAATTCATCAAAATACGCCTTGGCTTTTTTAAGACGTTTTACTTCTTCTAGTTTCCATAAAATTTCGAAAACCAACTCGTCCATTGGAGCAAAAAAATAAGTATACGCCGCTTGCATTCGCTCGGAAATGTGATTCAAATCGACTGTCTCCTGACTAAAAAGAACGTTCAATTGCTGTATAAATTTTTTAGCAGGCTCAACGACTTTCTCCATTCTTTCCGTTTGTTCTTTAGCCCAATAAGAATATTTGGCTTTGGAAGAAACCTCTGATTTTTCATTATAACTAAACTGATGGTTGCGCCATTCTTGAGCTAATTCGGCCCAATCAAAAGTTTCAACTAAATACTGATGAATAAAGTTTTTGGTTTCAAAATGCAAAGCGTTTTGCAAATGGGTTTCCGTGGCTTTATTTAAGGAATAATCCATTACGTCTTGATCGTTAGAAATACCATTCATTTGTAACGGAGAAAGCAAAATAAGCCCTTGTAATGATCGCAAACGAGATAAAGCCACATAGGCTTGTCCGGGCAGAAAAACTTGCGAAACATCAAGTGCTGCTTTGTCAAAAGTTAATCCTTGGCTCTTATGAACGGTGATGGCCCAAGCCAATTTGATCGGATAATGAACAAAGGTACCTAAAACCTCCTCTTCAATTTCTTTAGTTGTATTGTTGACTTTGTAGCGAATGTTTTGCCATTCGTATTTTTCAACTTCAATGGTTTTGTTTTCTTCAGGAAAATGGACGAGAATCTCTTTTGCTGAAAGCGATTTGATTATACCCATTTTTCCATTGAAATATTTTTTGTCAAAAGAAAGATCGTTTTTGACAAACATGATTTGAGCACCTTCTTTCAATCGTAATTGTGCCTCAACTGGGAAAATCTTGTCCGGGAAATCTCCTATTATTTCAGGAGAATACAGCCATTCTTTACCCTCTAATGAGTCCAAAGCGTCGGTATTCATAAGGTCTGCTTTGGTATTATGTGTAGTTAAGGTGATGTATCCTTTATTCGCTTTCAAATCAAAATCAGGTTGGACGTATTGATTTAAAGCAGCGATGTCTTCATTAGAAATTTGGTTGTTCCGTAAATTATTCAAAACCGAAATAAACGCATCATCGGTTTGACGGAAAATTTTATCCAATTCAATATACAGCGGTGGATTTTGTTGCACTACATGGGAATGAAAAAAGAATTTTCCTTGGTAATAATTCTTTAAAATACGCCACTCGTCGTCTCGAATTACAGGAGGTAATTGTAATAAATCACCAATAAACAAGACCTGAACACCGCCAAAAGGATTGTTTTTTTTGCGTACGGTTTGCATCATAAAATCCATGGCGTCTAATAAATCGGCGCGTAACATACTTACTTCGTCAATAATCAACAATTCCATATTCCGGATTACTGATTTTTTCAAAGCGCTCATTTTAAAATGGCGTCGCAAGCTGACTTTGGTTTCAAACTTGGAGCCCTCTGAAAAATTGGGAGCGGAATTATCCGGGATGAATCCGCCAAAAGGGAGTTGAAACATCGAATGAATAGTAACTCCGCCAGCATTCAAAGCAGCAATTCCTGTAGGGGCAACAACAACTGTGTTTTTGTGGGTGGTTTCAATAATTTCTCGAAGTAAGGTTGTTTTACCAGTTCCCGCTTTTCCGGTTAGAAAAACAGACCGTTGCGTCTGATTGATAAATCGTAAAGTGTAAGCGGCCGCTTCGGAAATAGTTTGCATTGGGCGTGTAGATTTGAGACTGCTAAAATATTGAAAATTAATGTGTTTTGAGAAGAAAACGGCAAAAAAAATGCCTTCAATCTAGTAAGATGAAGGCATTGTACTATGACAACTAAAATTTATTTTTTAGCTGGTTCTTTTGCTTCTTTAGCACCACTTGCTTTGTATTTTTCATTCAAAGCAGCAATTAATTCTTTAGTGATATCATATTGATCTTCGGCATATAAAACTGACGCCACGTCGCCTGTTCCAAAGATATAGGAGTATCCTTTTTCTTTACCGTAGGCTTTGATGAATTTTTTCACTCCAGAAACCAAAGAATCCATTTCTTTTCCACTTTCTTGTTGCAATTGTTGAGACAATTGTTGTTGTGCGTAACCTAATTGTTGTTCTCTTTTTTGTAATTCAGCACCTTTTTGTTGTGCCCAAGCTTGTCCATTAGCTTGTGCTTGCGCTTGAAAATTTCCAGCCTCTTGTTTAAAACGATTAATTTCAGCTTCTAACAATCTTCCTTTTTCTTCGGCTTGTGCTTTGTATTTTGCTTCAAGGTCTTTGGCCTCGGTATATTCGCTCATTAATTTAGAAGTGTCAACATAAGCGGTTTTAACTTCTTTAACTTCTGCTTTTTTGTCACATGCAATAACCGAAATTGAAAGTGCAATAATTACTAATACTTTTTTCATTTTGTGAATTTGTAAATTTTAAGTGTATGAGACAAAAATATAAAAAAATAGACAGCCCCAACAAAAACTTAGAAAAATGCGGCATTATTTAGCATATCAGTTTTTGTTATCGTAATTACAATTCACATAAGCCGAAATTATTAAAATCAAATTGATAAGAAACGATATAAAAGGCGAAATTATTAAAACCTTGTTATGTGATGGTTGATAAGAAAAAACGCTTTAAAAACGCTTTAAATGATTTTTACCAGTTTTTAAGCACATAAATATGTGAAGAATATTCTAAATCTGATTTTGCTTTGATATTCGACCACAATCCGACAAAAAATGCTTTCACATAATTCATTCTTCCTGTTTTGTATTTTTCAGATAATAAGCTCACGTAAAACGAATCAAATTCCATAGGTAAAATTTTAACCAATTCCATTTGCTCTTTTTGAAATAATTTTTGAATGGCTGTTTTTGAGAAATGCCAAAAGTGTATCGGCACATCATAAGCTGCCCAAAATTTTCCATAATGTTGTGCGTCGAAAGATTTGAAATTGGGTACGGCAACAATTAATGATCCGGATGGTTTTAACAGACGCTTTAATTCTTTTATTTGGAAATTCAAATCTGGAACATGTTCCAATACATGCCACATAGTAATGACATCAAAAGAATGATCTTCCAATTTAGCCATTGATTCTACAAAAGAAACCCCCTTATTTATCGCGATTTGTTTTGCTTTGTCACTCGGTTCTAGCCCGGTTACTTCCCATCCATTTAGTTTAGCTACCGAAAGAAACTCTCCAGTACCAGCTCCAATATCCAAAATTTTTCCTTTGCTGGGTTGTAACGAATTAATAAGATGTAGTTTGTTTTTTAAAGCAATCGATTTTACGAAATGGTAGGCTTTTTCAAATAAAGAGCGTTTGCTATCGGTGTGCGATATATAATCGGCGCTTTCATAGTATTTTCCTAACGCGTCCAAACCAGGTTGTGGATGTGTAATCAACATGTCTAATGATTCATCTAAATACAAGTCGAAGACTTCTTTAGAAACTGAATGATCTTCAACCGTAAGAAAATATTTTTTGTTTGAAATATCCATCTATTTGTATTCTTTTAAAAAATCCTTTTAAAATAAGTCTTTGTAATATGGTTTCACGTGGAACAATTTACCTGCCCATATAAATTAACAATACCGAAACATCACTTGGTGATACACCACTGATACGAGATGCTTGTGCAATAGTTGCAGGTTTGATTTTACTAAGTTTCTGTTTAGCTTCAATAGACATGGATTTGATTTTATTATAATCAAAATCTTCGGGTATCTTAACCTCTTCCAAACGCGTTAATTTATCTGCATTGTTTCTTTCTTTTTCTATATAACCCGAATATTTTACCTGGATTTCTGCTTGTTCCAAAATCTCTTGATCTAATTTATTTTCTTCGATATAAGCAGTTACTTTTTCAAATCGCAACATGTCATCTAAATCAATTTGCGGGCGTGAAAATATTTTAAACATTTTATCTCCTTGTGAAATCAGAGCAGTGTCTTTTGCCTCTAAAATAGGATTCGTTTCGGCGACAGAAACACTTGTTTCTTTGAAAAACTCAACCATTTTTTCAGACTCATTTCTTTTAAATTCCATTCGGCGCAAACGCGCTTCCGAAGCTAGACCAATTTCATACGACATAGGTGTCAATCTAAAATCGGCATTATCTTGACGTAATAAAGTTCTATATTCAGCTCGGGAAGTAAACATTCTATAAGGCTCTTCTGTTCCTTTGGTGATTAAATCATCTATTAGAACTCCGATGTAAGCCTCGTCTCTTTTCAAGATTAAAGGTGCTTTTTCATGTACTTTTAAATGCGCATTAATTCCGGCCATTAACCCTTGTGAGGCAGCTTCCTCATAACCGGTTGTTCCGTTTATTTGTCCAGCAAAATACAAACCCTCAACCAACTTAGTTTCTAAAGTGTGTTTTAATTGTGTTGGGGGAAAATAATCGTATTCAATAGCATAGCCAGGTCTAAGAAATTTAACCTTTTCAAAACCCGCTACAGAGCTCAAGGCTTTAAATTGGATGTCTTCTGGCAAAGAGGTAGAAAATCCGTTTACATAGACTTCACAAGTTTTCCATCCTTCTGGCTCAACAAACAATTGGTGTCGTTCCTTGTCTGCAAAACGGTTGATTTTATCTTCAATAGAAGGACAATACCTTGGTCCCAAACTCTTAATTCTACCATTGAACATAGGAGAACGATCAAATCCTTCTCTTAAAATATCGTGAACGTCTAACGAAGTGTAGGTCATGTGACACGACCTTTGGTGAATCAATGGTGAAGTTACATCTGAATATGAAAATTTATCAGGTTTAGCATCTCCTTTTTCTTCATTCATTTTAGAATAATCCAAAGAACGTCCATCTACACGTGGGGGTGTTCCTGTTTTCATTCTCCCTGCTTGAAAACCAGCTTTGACCAAATCTTCCGTGATGCCGTAAGAAGCACTCTCTCCTGCTCTTCCTCCTCCAAATTGTTTTTCTCCAATATGAATCAATCCATTCAAAAAAGTCCCATTAGTAAGCACGACCGATTTAGCTTTAATTTCGATTCCAAGAGCAGATCGAATGCCTTTAATTTTTCCATTTTCAATGAGTAAACCACTAACCATTTCTTGATAAAAATC
>JACCDU010207260.1_pt1 | contig 19762 bp, 19 predicted proteins | sample 7446081 | NCBI WGS metagenome assembly JACCDU01 (sample SAMN15323447, study PRJNA562643) | freshwater metagenome | isolation source: river surface water | place: USA:Blue River Watershed | collected 2017-08-17
CGGTGTTCTATGTCATGCTAGCCATGGTTGCAACCGCTTGGTGTTTGCTAAACCGCTCCTCACTTGGTTTCCAGTTCCGTGCTTTGGGTCCCAACCCGAATGCGGCCAAAACTGCCGGTATCAACATAGGTGTTACCTACGTATTGGTCATGGCGGTCTCGGGTGCGCTGGCCGGTTTGGACGGAACCGCCCAGGTATTGGGTGCTGAGAAGTACCTAACCCCAAGCGTGGCAGCCAGCTTTGGTTTTGACGCCATTACCGTTGCGCTGCTTGGTCGATCAAAGCCTCTGGGTGTTTTGGCAGCCGGCGTTCTGTTTGGTGCGCTTCGTGCCGGTGCGGTAATCATGCAGGCAAACCAAAAGGTGCCAATTGACATCGTGCTTATCGTGCAGTCGCTGGTGGTTCTCTTTATTGCAGCGCCGCCACTGGTGCGGTTTATGTTCCGTGTACCTGACCTAGCCAAAAAGCAGGCAGAAAAGAAGCAGGTGGCTGCATAATGAAGCGCTCAATAAAGACACCGATTGCTTTCTCACTCTTTGTTGTTCTCAGCCTGTGGCTGGCGGCAACAGCTCCGGCCGGCACAACGCTATTCAGTTTCAATGCCGGCAATGAACTCTTTGAGGTTCCAGACTTCGAAATTCCGGTGGCCGGTGCTGGGTGGCTAATTTTTAGCCTGCTCGGCTTGGCTACTGCTGCTTCGTGGTTCTTGGCACTCAAGCGCAAAAAGACCCCGCTGTGGGTCACCGGCCTATTTGCCTTCGCTTTCGTTCAGCAGCTGCTGGTGCTGATTTTCGTGGGTGAAATGTTCCCGGTCACCACCACTCTTCAGGGTTCGTTGGCACTAGCTGTTCCGCTTATTTTCGGTTCACTTGCCGGTGTGCTTTCTGAGCGCGTTGGTGTCATCAACATCGCAATTGAAGGCCAGCTTTTGGCAGGTGCTTTTGCCTCGGCAATGGTCACTTCGATCACCCACAGCCTCACCGCGGGCCTCATCGCAGCTGCGATTGCTGGTTCGCTGATTGCCGGAATCCTGGCCGTCTTTGCCATCAAGTACGTGGTTGACCAAATTATCGTTGGTGTGGTCGTGAACGTCTTGGTAATTGGTTTGACCAGCTTCTTGTACTCAACGGTCATGACTCGCGACCTAGTGGCCCTAAACCAGCCTGAGCGTTTCGACCAGATCGACATCCCGCTGCTGTCCCAGATTCCAATTCTTGGACCGCTGCTGTTCTCACAGACCCTGATCGTGTACCTCATGTACATTGCCGTTGCTGTGGTTTACGTGGCGCTGTTCAAGACCCGCTGGGGTCTGCGCGTTCGTGCGGTTGGCGAGTACCCGAAGGCTGCCGACACCGTTGGTATCAAGGTTTACCGCACTCGCTACATGAGCGTGATGCTCGGTGGTGCACTGGCAGGTATCGGTGGCGCGTTCTTCACCCTCGGTGCCGTTGGCTCGTTCAGTAAAGAGATGACTGCGGGTGCCGGTTACATTGCCTTGGCCGCGCTGATCTTTGGTCGCTGGAACCCAATCTATGCAACCCTGGCCGCCTTGATGTTTGGTTTTGCGCAAAACCTCCAGTCAGTGCTCAGCATCATCGGTTCAGACGTACCTAGCCAGTTCTTGCTGATGCTGCCTTACGCGTTGACCGTAGTTGCAGTGGCAGGTTTGGTCGGCAAGGTCACCGGCCCGGCTGCAACCGGCAAAGCCTACATAAAGAGTTAGGTCTTCTTTTGTCTGAAATTAACTGGGATGCCCTCCGGGCTGCCGCCAACTCGGCAATGCAAAAGGCCTATGTTCCTTACTCAAAGTTTCCGGTTGGTGCTGCGGCGCTAACCGAAGACGGGCGAGTGGTTTCTGGGTGCAACGTTGAGAACGCTTCATACGGATTAACCCTTTGCGCAGAGTGTTCTTTAGTGAGCGCGTTGGCAATGGGCGCTGCCGATGGTGCCGGACCGGCCAAGCTGGTGGCATTCACCTGTGTCGACGGCCACGGAAACATCCTGATGCCTTGCGGTCGTTGCCGCCAACTGCTTTTTGAGCACTCAGCCAAGGGCATGATTCTTGAAACCGTATCTGGTTTCAAAACCATCGACGAGGTAATCCCAGATGCATTTGGGCCTCGCGATCTTGAAGAAAGAAAATAATGTCTGAATTTTCAGCTCCAGAACTAATCGTTGCCAAGCGCGATAAGGGTGAGCTCTCTACCGAGCAGATCAACTGGCTTATTGCCAACTACACCACCGGAGTTGTGGCCGACGAGCAGATGTCGGCCATGGCCATGGCAATTTTGCTCAACGGTATGAATCGCCGCGAAATCAAGGACCTCACCCTGGCAATGATTGCCTCGGGCGAGCGATTGAACTACGCAGACCTCAAGGTGCCAACCTCAGACAAACACTCGACCGGCGGTGTTGGCGACAAAATCACCCTCCCGCTAGCCCCCTTGGTTGCGGTTTTCGGCGTTGCTGTGCCGCAGCTATCCGGTCGCGGTTTGGGTCACACCGGTGGAACCCTGGACAAATTGGAGTCCATTCCTGGTTGGCGCGCGCAAATCTCCAACGAAGAATTTCACCGTCAGCTGGCCGAAGTTGGTGCGGTAATCTGTGCTGCGGGTTCGGGTCTGGCCCCTGCTGACCGCAAGCTCTACTCGCTTCGCGATGTGACCGGAACAGTCGAGGCAATTCCGCTGATTGCATCTTCAATCATGTCTAAAAAGATTGCCGAGGGCACCGGTTCGCTAGTTCTAGATGTCAAAGTCGGTTCGGGTGCCTTCATGAAAGACATCGACCGTGCTCGCGAGCTGGCCACAGTGATGGTTCAGTTGGGTCAGGATGCTGGAGTCAACACCTCGGCGCTACTCACTGACATGTCAACCCCATTGGGATTGGAAATCGGAAATGCTCTCGAGGTCAAGGAATCGCTAGAGGTTCTTGCCGGTGGCGGTCCGGCCGATGTAGTCGAAATCACTGTTGAGTTGGCTCGTGAAATGTTGCGTCTGGCCGGCAAGCCAGACATCGATGTTGAAGCTGCTCTCAAGGATGGACGTGCCATGGACAAGTGGCGCCAGATGATCTCTGCCCAAGGCGGCGACCCAGATGCGGCGTTGCCAGAGGCAAAAGAACACCACGTGATTACCGCACCAGAATCTGGTTATCTCAGCCAGCTCGATGCACTGCAGGTTGGCACTGCCTCTTGGCGCCTCGGCGCTGGGCGCGCCCGCAAAGAAGACGCAGTGCAGTTTGGTGCCGGTATCACGCTGCACGCCCAGCAGGGACAGCGCGTTGAGGCCGGTGCACCGCTCATGACTCTCCACACCGATGAGCCTGAACGCTTTGAACGAGCACTCGATGCACTCAGCGGGTCGTTTAAGATTGAGGCTTCTGCTGCACCACGCAAAATTGTGCTTGAAAAAATCAACGGCTAACGCCAAGAAAGAGAATAAAAAATGGCGAAATTCGACATTCAGTCACTGCCGAAGATTTCACTTCACGATCACCTAGATGGCGGCCTGCGCCCCCAGAGCATCATCGAAATGGCTGCAGAGATCGGTTTAGAACTGCCGGCAAACACAGCCGAAGAACTGCGTACCTGGTTCGAGAAGTCAGCTGACTCGGGCTCGCTGGTTGAGTACCTAAAGACTTTTGACATCACCACCGCGGTGATGCAGACCCGCGAGCACCTAACCCGCGTTGCCCGCGAGTTTGTAATTGACCTAGCTAACGACGGCGTCATCTACGGTGAGGTTCGTTGGGCACCTGAGCAGCACCTGACCCGCGGTTTGACCCTGGATGAAGCTGTTGAGGCCGTGCAGGATGGTCTTGAAGAGGGCGCCGCAATCATCGAGAAGCAGGGTGGCTACATTCGTACCGGCCAGCTGATTACTGCCATGCGCCACGCAGATCGTGCGCTTGAAATCGCTGAGCTTGCTGTTCGTCACCGCGATGGCGGAGTCGTTGGTTTCGACATCGCCGGAGCCGAAAAGGGCTTCTTGCCAAGCCAGCACAAGGCTGCATTTGACTACCTGGCTGGCGAGCTCTTCCCAGTTACCGTTCACGCCGGTGAGGCAGATGGTGTTGAAAGCATCCGTGATGCAATCGTCAGCGGCCGCGCACTGCGCTTGGGCCACGGCGTGCGCTTGATTGAAGACATCATGTTCAGTCGCACTGAAGATGACACCGATGTTGTTGAGCTTGGCCCAGTTGCTGAGTGGGTAAACGACCGCGGTATTGCGCTAGAAATCTGCCCTTCATCGAACCTGCAGACCGGTGCCATCAGCATGCTGGGCGACAAAATGAGCGACCACCCGTTTGACGTTTTCTATGACCTTGGTTTTGCCGTGACCGTGAGCACCGATAACCGCCTCATGAGTGGCACCACACTGACTCGCGAGCTTGAACTTTTGGTCGACACCTTCGGTTACGGAATTGAAGACCTAGAGGTATTCATGACCACTGCGGCAGAGCACTCATTCCAACCAATCCACGACCGTGAAGAGCTAATCGAGGTTATCCAAGAGGCTTACGCGGCAGCAGCTGGGCGCTAAACATGCGGTTTCCTAACTTGGCAGCAGCCTTCGGTGAGCATGCTGTTCAGGTTGGGGCCATCGCGTTGGATCGCGACCACGCAATCACGCTGGCTGGCGACTTGCTGGTAGCCAGCGGTCGGGTGACCCCTCAGTACACGCTTGAAATGGTTGAGGTGGTTGAAACCCACGGCCCCTACATCGTCATTGCCCCGGGCATTGCGCTCGCCCACTCCAAGCCTTCAGACGCCGTGATCGAAACCGGGTTGAGCCTGGTTGTGCTTGCCGAACCAATTCCATTTGGAAATTCCGCCAATGATCCGGTGCGGTTGGTGATTGGGCTTTGTGCGGTTGACCACGACGGACACCTGGATGTAATGCAAGAGCTCGCAATCGCGCTCTCAGATGCCGAGTATGTGAATTCTCTGTTAAATGCGGTGAATGCCGAACATCTCCGTAGTTTGTTTTAGCCCCGTCTGCGACAATTGAGGCATGAAGATTATTGCGGTTTGTGGAATGGGTATCGGCACTTCAGTTCTGCTGAAGATGAACGCCGAGAAGGTTCTGCGCACCATCGGTGTTGAGGCCACGGTTGAGGCCACCGATGTAAAAACCGCGCGCGAATCTCGCGATGCTCAAATTATTTTGACTACCGCAGACTTGGCTGAATCGCTCAAGGGTTTACCATCAGAGGTCATCACAATCGATCACTTCTTTGACCTTGAAGAAATCACGACCAAGTTGTCAGACTCGCTCCTCTAGTTGAGCAGAGCTTTCATCGCAGTATTCAACGAGGCAAGTGCGGTTTGCGCGGCGTCCTTGGTTGAACCCGTCGCTTGAAGGTAGCACTTTAGTTTTGGTTCGGTGCCCGATGGGCGCACGATCACTCTGCGGCCGTCAGCAAGATCAAATCGCAGACCGTCGGTTGGTCCCAAATCTGGCGAGCCAATTTTCAAGTCGGTGAATGTGGCCGAAACACCATCGATGTTTTTTGGCGGGTCGTTGCGCAGTTTGCTCATCAGGTTGGCAATCACCGAAAGGTCTTCAACACGGATTGAAATCTGCCCGGTTGCAAAGTGGCCGTAGAGCTCACCCATTTCATCGAGGCGATCGGCAATGGTGCGGCCCTCTATGGCAAGATCGGCGGCAATCGCCGCAACCATGAGCGCAGCCGAGATTCCGTCTTTGTCAGGGGTGCTGGTTGGGTCGATGCAGTAACCCAGAGCCTCCTCGAAACCAAAGATTAGGTTCGGCACTTTTGAGATCCACTTGAAGCCGGTCAGTGTTTCGCGGTAACCCAGGTTGAACTTTTCAGCAACCTTAGCGAGGGCGCTGCTGGACACAATCGAGCAGGCCAGGTTGCCTGAAATTCCGGACTCGACGGCACGCTTGGCTACTTCGTGACCAAGCAACAGACCCAGTTCATCGCCAGTTAGTCTGCGCCAGCCTTCGACTGCGTTGGCATCCGGAATTCCAATTGCCAGTCGGTCAGCATCTGGGTCATTAGCCAAAATCAGGTCAGCATCAACACTGCGCGCTAGGGCAAAACTCAGATCCATCGCGCCCGGTTCTTCTGGGTTCGGAAACGCCACGGTAGGAAACAATCCATCGGGTAGCAGCTGAGCTTCGACCGTTGCAGGGCGGGCCAGACCGGCCTTGGCAAATAGCTTCTCAATCACATGCCAACCCACTCCGTGCATGGCGGTGTAGACAATCTTCACGTCATCGCCGTTGGCAATTGGGCCGGTTAGGGTGCTTGTTCTGTCGATGTACAGGTCGCGAATCTCATCACCGATGATTCGGTAGTTGCTTGATTTCGGAATCTCGTCAAAAGTTTGCCCAGCGGCCACGGCGTGAATCTTGGCACTGATTTCTTTGTCGGCCGGCGAGGTTATCTGCGACCCACCGTTGGCGCCGCCAAGGTAAACCTTGTATCCGTTGTCTCTGGGTGGATTGTGAGACGCAGTGACCATAATCGCGGCCGATGTCCCGAGGTGCTTGCCGGCAAATGCCAAAACCGGGGTGGGTACGACAGAGTCAAAGAGGCTGGTCTCAATGCCAGCCGCGGCAAAAATCTCGGCTGAATCGCGAGCAAAAATGTCGCTATTGATTCGGCCGTCAAAACCAATTACCACCGATGCACCCTGCGGAAACTGCTCCAGTACGTAGTCGCGAATACCTGCTGCGGCCTGGGCTACCAAAACTCGGTTCATTCGGTTAGGTCCGGCGCCAAGTTCGCCGCGTAGGCCGGCAGTGCCGAACTCTAGGCGAGATCCCATTCGGGCCTGCAGTGCATCGATGTTGCCTGCCTGAATCAGCTCAATCAGCTCGGCGCGAGTCTCAGCATCAGGGTCCTGGTCGGCCCAAGCCTGAGCCGCCGCAATCAGTTGCTCAGTCATGACTAGAGCTTGGCAATAATCTCGGCAAGGAGGGCGCTGATGCGAACCTCGGCGTCCTTGCCAGCCTGCAAAACTTCAGCGTGGCTTAGCGGTTCCTTTTGGATTCCGGCAGCCAGGTTGGTGATGAGTGAGAGGCCAAGAATTTCCATGCCGGCTTCGCGTGCAGCAATTGCCTCGAGCGTGGTTGACATGCCCACGATGTGACCACCGATCGCCTTGGCCATTTGGACTTCGGCTGGGGTCTCATAGTGAGGTCCGCGGAACTGGCAGTAAACACCTTCGTCGAGCGTTGCGTCTACGGTGCGCGCCAAATCTCTGAGTCGCTTTGAGTAGAGGTCAGTCAGGTCAACAAACTTAGCGCCCTCTAGCGGGCTGGTGGCAGTGAGGTTGATGTGGTCGCTGATCAGTACCGGGGTGCCAGGCTTCCAGGTTTCTTTGATGCCTCCGGCGCCGTTGGTCAAAATCATGGTCTTGACTCCGGTGGCAGCCGCCGTGCGGGTGCCGTGGGCAACGCGGCGTACACCGTGGCCTTCGTAGTAGTGGGTGCGAGCACCAAGAACCAGCGCGTGCTTTCCGCTCGGCAGTTTGATTGAACGCAACGTGGCCACGTGGCCCTGCACGGCTGGTGCCGAGAACCCGATTACCTGGGTGGCGTCAATTGTGGCTACGGTCTCACCGATTAGGTCTGCGGCCTTGGCCCAGCCTGAACCGAGGGTAAGTGCAATGTCGTGCTGGGCAACTCCGGTGAGCTGAGCAATGGTCTCGGCTGCCTGGGCAGCAATGTCAAATGGATTCGTCGCTGAATCATCTAGTGGGTTGTTCATCCTTCGAGTTTACGGTGGCAGAATTGAAGGGTGAGTACTGTCGAAAAAAAGAAACACCATATTGTCATCATCGGTGGAGGGCCTGGCGGCTACGAAGCAGCCCTAGCCGGTGTACAACTCGGCGCAGAGGTAACTTTGATTGAGCGCAATGGTGTTGGTGGAGCAGCAGTACTAACCGACGTTGTCCCTTCCAAAACCCTCATCGCCACTGCCGAAGCAGCCCAGCGTGTGGCTCACGCCACCACCTTGGGGGTTAAGTTTTCTTTTGCCGGTCAGGTAATCAAGCCAAAGCTCGAGATTGACCTTGCCATAGTCAACCAGCGCCTACTAGACCTTGCCGAAAACCAATCTTCAGACATGCTCGAGACCCTGCTTCAGGCCGGTGTCCGTGTGATCCGCGGGTCTGCGCGCCTCGACGGAAACCACCACGTGATTGTTGACGCCATCGAGGACAACAAGCCGGAGCGTCTTGAGGCTAAGACCATCATTGTTGCCGTTGGCGCCCACCCAAGGCAGTTGCCAGACGCCAAGCCAGACGGCGACCGAATTTTTACCTGGACCCAGCTTTACAACCTGACCGAACTGCCAGAGCACATGATTGTGGTTGGTTCGGGTGTTACCGGTGCCGAGTTTGCCTCTGCCTACAACGCTCTAGGTTCTGAGGTCACTTTGATTTCAAGCCGCGATAAAGTTTTGCCTGGCAAAGATGATGACGCAGCCGACCTACTCGAGCACGTCTTCCGCCGCAACGGCATCAACATTTTCAATAACACCCGTGCCGACAAAGTCGTGAACACCGGCAGCGGTGTAGAGGTCACCCTTGCTGACGGCAAGGTAATCAAGGGCAGCCACTGCCTGATGGCTGTTGGTTCGATTCCAAACACTCAGGGACTGGGTCTCGAAGAAGCTGGAGTTGCTCTGACTCCATCGGGTCACGTTGAAGTAAACAAGGTAGCCCGCACCTCACGTGCCAATGTTTATGCGGTCGGCGACTGCACCACTTTCTTGCCGCTAGCTTCGGTCAGCGCCATGCAGGGTAGAACCGCAGTGTTCCACACCATGGGTGACGTCTCTGCCCCAACCGAGCTGCGCAATGTGGCGTCAAACGTATTTACCGCTCCTGAGATTGCCTCAGTTGGCTGGAGCGAGCAGGAGCTGCGCGAGGGCAAGGTATCTGGTTTCGTCGAGAAGATTCAACTCAACTCAAACCCGCGGGCCAAGATGCAGGGTATCGAGGACGGCTTTATTAAGCTGATCTGTTCGACCGGTGGAACCGTTATCGGCGGCGTGGTAATTGCGCCTCGAGCATCAGACCTTATCTATTCAATTGCGGTTGCAATCGAGAACCGTTTGACCGTAGATGAACTGGCACGAACCTTTACCGTGTATCCATCGTTGTCTGGTTCAATCAGCGATGCCGCTCGTGCACTGCACATGCCAAACGTCTAGGTAAAAATTTAGCTAAGCAAAAGAGGGGCCCCGCAAGCGCGGGACCCCTCTTTTGGTTTAAGTACTTAGTCTTCGAACTCCAGCAGCACGGTTCCGGCCGGAACAGTCGTGCCAACCACAGCAGAGATTGACTTGATGACGCCGGTTTTGTGCGCGTTCATCGGCTGTTCCATCTTCATGGCTTCAAGCACGACAACTAGGTCACCCTCGGTAACTGTGTCTCCAACAGCAACCGCAATCTTGACCACGGTCGACTGCATCGGAGCCTTGAGCGCGTTGCCCGAAGCGCCACCGCTTCCAGCACTGGCTGACCCGTGGCTCTTGCGCTTTGGAGCAGCTCCGGCGATTGCCGGTCCAGCAACTCCGGCACCGGCAGCTAGCAGGCGCTTCGGCAGTGAAACCTCGATGCGCTTGCCGTCAACCTCAACCACAACGTTGTTGCGTTCTGCAATTTCACCGGTAGGTTCGGCAACGCCAGTCCAAGCAGGAATGTCGTTCACCCACTCGGTCTCGATCCAACGGGTGTAGATGCCAAATTTGTTTGCCTGCTCGTCACCGATAAAGGCTGGGTCGTTCACAATCTTGCGGTGGAACGGAAGCACGGTCGGAAGACCAGCAACTTCCATCTCAGCAAGTGCTCGGCGTGAGCGAGCAAGGGCCTCTTTGCGAGTTGCGCCGGTCACGATTAGCTTTGCCACCATCGAGTCGAACGAACCTGAGATCTCGTCACCGGCTCCAACACCGGTGTCAACGCGCACGCCAGGGCCTGAAGGCGCCTTGAATACGTGCACTGGGCCAGGTGCCGGCATAAAGTTGCGGCCGGCGTCTTCACCGTTGATGCGGAATTCGAATGAGTGGCCCTTGACCACTGGGTCGGCGTAGTCAAGCACGCCACCCTCGGCTAGGCGGAACTGCTCGCGCACTAGGTCAAGGCCGGTAACTTCTTCAGAAACCGGGTGCTCAACCTGAAGGCGGGTGTTGACCTCGAGGAATGAGATTGTGCCGTCCTGAGCGACCAAGAACTCACAGGTACCGGCGCCCTGGTAGCCAACCTCTTTCAAGATTGCCTTTGATGATTCGTAAAGGCGGCGGTTCTGCTCTTCGGTCAAGAACGGGGCCGGTGCCTCTTCGACAAGTTTCTGGTGGCGGCGCTGCAGTGAGCAGTCGCGGGTAGAGACCACAACAACATTTCCGTAGGCGTCAGCCAAGCACTGGGTTTCCACGTGGCGTGGCTTCTCAAGGTACTTCTCAACAAAGCACTCGCCGCGACCAAAGGCTGCAATTGCCTCTCGGGTTGCCGACTCAAATAGTTCAGCGACTTCCTCGGTCTTATAGGCAACCTTGATTCCGCGGCCACCGCCACCGAATGCCGCTTTGATGGCAACCGGTAGGCCGTGCTGGGCAACAAACTCAAGAACTTCTTCGGCGCCCGATACTGGGTCAAGGGTTCCGGGTGCCAGCGGGGCACCAGCTTTTTCAGCCACGTGACGGGCTGAAACCTTGTCACCCAGTTGCTCAATCGCACGAGGTGATGGGCCAATCCAAATAATCCCAGCATCGATAACGGCCTGCGCAAACACCGCGTTCTCGGCAAGGAATCCGTAACCAGGGTGAACCGCATCGGCACCCGACTTCTTGGCAATAGCCAGAATCTTCTCGATCACCAGGTAGGTCTCAGGGCCAGTGGTGCCGTGCAGGGCATAAGCCTCGTCGGCCAGCTTTACGTGCATGGCATCGCGGTCTTGGTCTGCATAAACAGCCACCGACAAAATGCCGGCATCCTTAGCCGCACGCGCAATGCGCACAGCAATCTCGCCGCGGTTAGCGATCAGGACCTTGGTGATTTTCTTCTGAGTAGATGAAGTCATAATCCCCAAGCCTATTGGCAAAAATGCCCAAATTATTGGCAGTGAATCACAAAAAAATCACAAAACTACTGTGACAACTGCCAGAGGCTGGTGTATTCGATTCCCAGGCTCAAGACCAGCTCGCGCAGTGTCGGCAGTGATAGACCGATGACGGTGTGTGCATCGCCCTCGATTGACTTCAAAAAGGCCCCACCGAGACCATCGATGGTGAATGCTCCGGCAACCTTTAGTGGCTCGCCAGTGGCCACGTAGGCATCAATTTCACGGTCTGAAATGTCGGCAAAATGCACGATGGATTTTGAGACTTTTCCGGTTGCCGGGGGCAGCACCCCAGGGCGGGGATCACGATTGTCGATTACCCAGTGGCCCGAGTACAGAACTCCGGAACGCCCCCGCATGGCCATCCAACGTGCTCGCGCTACTTCTGGCTCGTGCGGTTTACCGAGTGCTTCACCGTCAAATTCCAGCGATGAATCACAACCGATAATCACGGCATTACGGGCATCCGGGTGGTCAATGACAGCCTCAGCTTTTGCTTTAGCCAGAATGTGCACCATGTCGGCGGTGTTCTGAATCAACCCCATCGAGGCTGCACGATCGGCGACCAGGTCTTCATCGACGCCCGGGGCAATCGTGGTTGGTTCAATACCGCCCGATCTAAGCAGGCTGAGTCGGGCAGGAGAGGTAGATGCAAGAACTAAACGAGTCACACCGATACTCTGGCACACTTATAGGGTGAGTAAAACTACAAACTGGGTCGGCCAGAATCTTGAACTAACCATTGAAAAGGTTGCCCACGGCGGCATCTTTGTTGCCCGTCACGATGGGCGAGTGGTTTTTGTATCGCACGTTCTGCCTGGCGAGAAGGTAAAGGCTGTGGTCTACGAAGACCGCGGTGGCTCATTTTGCCGCGCCGAACCGACTGAAATTTTGGTTGCCTCACCAGACCGCGTAACCCACTTTTGGAAGCAGGCCGGACCTGGCGGTGCCGGTGGTGCCGAATTTGGTCACATCAAGTTGGCTCGTCAGCGTGAGTTGAAAGCTGACGTTATTGAAGAAGCCCTCCAGCGTATGGCTGGCATCGAATTGCGCCCGGTGGTTGAGGCGGCGCCTGGCGACGATGAGGCAAACGGCCTCGGATACCGCACCCGCGTGCAGCTTCACGTAGACGAAGCAGGCACAGTTGGCCCTTATCGTGAGCGCAGCCACGAGGTAGTCAAGGTTCGCGATCTGCCATTGGCAGTCGAAGAAATTCGCGAGACCGAAATGCACAACAAGAACTTTCAGGATGTCCGAAAGATTGAAGTTTCGGCATCCAGCACCGGCCAGGTCCAGTGGAGAATCGACAACAAGGTCAAGGGCGACGAACGCCTGGTTGAGCGTGCAGCTGGCCGCACCTTCCGCATTAGCGGCGGCGGTTTCTGGCAGGTCCACAAGAAGGCAGCCGACCTTTTGGCATCCTGCGTGAACGACATGGTTCAGGCCGTTGGCATCGATAAAGAAGCTGACAACCTTGATCTTTACGGCGGTGTTGGATTGTTCACCAGCGCACTTGCCGGTCGTGTGGGCAAGGACTTGCGAATGACTTCTGTTGAGTCATTCCGTCAGGCCACCGATGACGCAACACTAAACCTCTCTGACCTGCCTAAGGTCAAAGCGGTCTGCGCTCCGGTTGAGCGCTTCTTGAACGAGAAGGTGGGCAACTTGGACAAGGGCGGAAAAACCGCCAGCCCGCGTAACTCAACCATCGTGCTTGACCCACCACGCGCCGGTGCCGGTGCCAAGGTGGTTGATCAGTTGATGAAGATTGCACCAAAGCACATTGTTTACGTAGCCTGCGATCCAATCGCGCTGGCCAGAGACCTCAAGCAGTTCCTTGCCGGTGACTACCAGCTAAAGGAATTGCGAGCTTTTGATCTGTTCCCACACACCCACCACGTTGAGTGTGTTGCCAGCCTGGTGAGAAAGAGCTAAACATGCAAGACGCGAGCCTAGCCGCCACCAACCGCGAAATCTGCGTTGGCATCGTTGATGACCACGATGCCATTCGGTTTGCTTTCCGCGGAGTTTGTGCGGAGTACGGGCTTCAGTTTTGCGGTGCCTCAGACACAGTTGCCGGCCTATTGGCTCTCAATTCAGAACACACCTGCGATGTGGTGGTGCTCGACCTCTCGCTAGCCGATGGTTCAATCATCACCGACAACGTCAAGGCCATTCTTCAGGCTGGTAGCCAGGTGCTGATTTTTAGCATCGCCGATAAGCGCGCCCAGGTAGCCTCTGCTCTCAAGGCGGGCGCTGCGGCCCTGGTTCGCAAGTCGCAATCCATGGATGATCTGGTGAAGGCGATTCGCCTAGTTGCCCTCGGCGTTGTCGTCAACAACACTGAGACCTCTGCGGTGATTGATGCTGACGTAGTTTTCAAGGAGCAGGCCAACCTTTCGCCGCGCGAGCGCGAGGTTCTGACGCTCTACGCATCGGGGTTTGCATTGAAGCAGGCGGCAGCCGAGATGAACATTGCGCAGAGCACTGCCAAAGAATTGATTGACCGAGTGCGTGCAAAGTATTCATCCGTGGGTAGACCAACTTCGACCAAAACCGACCTGCTGCTACGTGCAATTGAAGACGGAATTCTTGAAGAGGGGCCGCAGTAAACATGTACATATTTCGTAGCCGACCAACCAAGAGCTTTGCGGTCAACCGAATCGTCAAACTTATTGCCCGCGTGCTTTCAATCGGCTTGGTTATCTCTAGTGCCGAAATTTATCTGTACGGATTTGCTCAGCTGCCACTGCTGAATGCCCCGCTAGCTACCGCATTCTTGTTTTTGCACATGGCCTCACTGGCCTGGATTATTTACGGTGCCTGGTTCACCGAGCGCCCTGCCTATTCGCAGCGCGGGTACACCATTGTCTCGGTGCTGCTGGTTTTTACCTGGCAATTTCAGGTTCCAGACCCAAGTATTTTGCCCGATGGTTATCACCCGTGGGTTTGGTGGGTAATTGGCACCGCCGGTATTGCCGCAGCGGTTTCACTGCCTTTGGTTTGGGGTCTCACCTACCTAATCGGTATTCCGGTGGTTTGGTTCTTTGTTCATATTTCGCCAGCTGGCGGCAGCGCTGAGGCGTTCGGTGCTTTCAAAGACAGCATGTACACCGCTCTATTTAGCTCGTCCTTCTCGCTACTCCTCCTGCTGCTAATTGACCAGGCTGAGAAAACCGATGAAGCCGCGCAGGCCGCTGCCGAAGCAGAGGCCGAGCGTGCCCGCATCGATGCCATCGAGCAGGAACGCTCGCGTGTGGACTCATTGGTTCACGACAAAGTTTTGACCACGCTCTTGGTCACGGCCAAAGCAAACGATCCGCAGCGAATCTCTGAGGCCAAGGCGCTCGCCGATGCAGCTATCAAAGCGCTCGAAGATGATGCCTTCACAATTGACTCAACCAAGAGCGACATCACATCGTTTAGCCTCTTCGGCGCCTTTCTTGAGACGGTTAAGGCCGACTACCCAGATGTCACGATTCGTGAGACTGGGGCAAGCGACCTGCAGATTCCAAATCGAGTCGCCGCTGCGCTGAGCGAGGCCACAATCCAGGCCATCACAAACTCTAAGCAGCACGCTGGCCCCGGCGCCGAGTGTGTGGTTCGCATGAAGGGTGGCGCCAACGGCATCAAGATCGTGATCAAAGATGACGGTAAAGGCTTCCGGCCTTCGCGCGTTCCGAAAAACCGTTTGGGTTTGAGGCTTTCGATCATCAATCGTGTTGAGTCGGTTGGTGGAACAGTCAAGATTGACTCGGCTCCTGGCCGCGGTTCGGCAATTATTTTGGAATGGAACAACGCATGATTCCGGTACCTAGATGGGCAGTCTCCGTAGTTGCCATGATGTTTTGCGTCTATCCGTCAATCCTGGCGCTGGTCGGCTACGGCGAGTCATCGACTCCGATTCAGTTGATCATTTCGGTGGCGCTGTATTTGGCCGGCGTAATTCCTACGCTGACCATGTTTGAACTTCTCAAGCTTCCTCGTTGGCTGGCTGCATTCAACCTAGGTATAGCCGTGGTTATCCCTGCGCTGCTTTTGCCAGGCATCGATCCTTCGCAGGTTGGTGACTATTCAACCTGGTTCGTGGGCGCAATTGCCAGCCTTTCAGCGGCCACCGCCTTTAGAGATCGAATCACTTTTGCCCTGCTCATGGTGATTGTGGTGTCGGCTCAGGTAATCATCTGGGGTGGCGCTGGAGCCATCATGGGTACCGGTGTGGTGGGCGCTGTGATTTTCTTTGTCGTTGGTGCTCTGATGTCAAAGGGTATTCGCGGAACACAATCAGCCGCCGAGGAGTATCGAGCCAAGTTGCGTAAGACTCTGGCGAACACGGCGTTCGTAACGGCATCACGTGAAGAACACAAGCGTCGCATTGCCGAAGCCCTGGTTCAATCGGTTCCGCAGCTTCGTGAGATTGCTCAGACCCCGGGTGAATTTGCCCCAGATCTAAAGCAGCGTTCTGAGCTGCTAGAGGCTGCTCTTCGCGATGAAATCCGTGGTCGAGGCCTAATCAACCCAGCCATTAAGCAGGCCGTTCTGGGCGCCCGTGGCCGCGGTATTGAGGTCATTCTGCTCGATGAGGGTGGGCTCGATGACGCCACCACCACAGAGCGCGATGCAATCCTGCTGGAGGCCGCTAAAGCCATTGATTCGGTTGAGGCTGGGCGCATCACTCTGCGTGCCCCCCAGGGCGAGCAGTGGCGTGTGACGCTAATGGCAACCCGCTCCGGTGTTACCGCGCCGGACCTCTGGTTGAAGTTCTAGTTAAATAAAAACCGGTGGCCCCGAAGGACCACCGATTCTTTCCCCAATCAGGTATTTGCCTGACCCCAAGTGTTTAGTTCGTTCCCCTGATACGTGAACTAAACCTCTTGGTTTAAGTATGAATTGTGCCGAGGGCAGCGCGCTACCAAAAACTGTCCCCTCTTCGGGGGACTGCCGGTAACGATTGAATACCGGGAAATTTAGTTCAAGCCGGAGCGGTAGGCACCGCGCCACTGGCCTGGCCCCGGAATTACCGGGTGTCTGAGCTGGGCAACGTTACGCGACCAACTTGACTTCAGTGGGCGCTCATAGCCGGTAGCGGCTGCCGCTTCTTCTGCATGAACCGCCTCGAGCACGGCGATAACTGTTGCCAGCTCCTCGGCTGTCGGCGCGCCAGAAACCACCTGCAGGGCCGCCTGCAGGTGGTCTGGTTGCTCTGGTGATTGCGTCATTAGAGCGGAATGTTTCCGTGCTTCTTTGGCGGAAGGTTCGAGCGCTTGGTGCGCAGAGCACGTAGCGCCTTGATTACCTGAATGCGGGTGGCGCTTGGCTCGATAATTCCGTCCAGCTCGCCACGCTCGGCAGCCAAGAATGGGCTGGCTACGTTGTAGGTGTACTCAGCTGCCAACTTTGCGCGAACCGCGGCAACATCCATGCCGGCTTCTTCAGCCTTTTTGATTTGATCGCGGAACAAGATGTTGACCGCACCCTGGCCACCCATAACCGCGATTTCAGCGGTTGGCCAAGCCAGGTTGATGTCGGCACCGAGCTGCTTTGAGCCCATCACGATGTACGCGCCACCGTAAGCCTTGCGGGTGATTACCGTTACCAGAGGAACAGTTGCTTCGGCGTAGGCGTAAAGCAGTTTGGCTCCGCGGCGAATAACGCCGGCCCACTCCTGGTCGGTGCCAGGTAGGTAGCCAGGTACGTCTACCAAAGTCAAAATAGGAATCGAGAAGGCATCGCAGAATCGAACAAATCGAGCGGCCTTTTCGCCGGCTTCAATGTTGAGGGTTCCGGCCATTTGCTGTGGCTGGTTTGCCACGATACCCACGCTGCGGCCGTCTACTCGAGCAAAGCCAATCAGAATATTTGGCGCAAATAGTGGCTGCACCTCAAGGAACTCATTGCCATCAACAATGCCTTCGATGACAGTCTTCATGTCATACGGCTGGTTTGGTGAGTCCGGGATGATGGTGTCCAGCGCACGGTCGTCATCGGTGACTTCAAGTTCACCTTCAGGTGCGTAGACCACAGTCTCAGAGAGGTTGTTTTCAGGCAGGTAGCTCAATAGCGCACGAGCATAGTCAATCGCGTCAGTCTCGTCGTCTGCTAGGTAGTGGGCAACACCCGAGCGCTCGTTGTGGGCGCGGGCGCCACCAAGCTCTTCCATACCAACGTCTTCACCGGTTACGGTCTTGATTACGTCTGGGCCGGTAACAAACATGTTTGAGGTTTTGTCGACCATGATCACAAAGTCGGTTAGCGCAGGGGAATAAACCGCGCCTCCGGCAGCAGGGCCCATGATGATGGAAATCTGCGGAATCACACCAGATGCCATGGTGTTGCGCTTGAAAATTTCGCCGTACTTACCGAGGGCAATAACACCCTCTTGAATACGGGCACCACCTGAATCAAGGATTCCGATCATCGGCACACCGGTCGCGATGGCAAGATCCATAATCTTGATGATCTTGTTACCGGCAGCCTCACCGAGCGAGCCACCAAAAATTGTGAAGTCCTGAGAGAACAGTGCAACCTGACGACCGTGGATGGTTCCAACACCGGTAACCACAGCGTCACCGTAAGGACGGTTCTTATCCATGCCGAATGCGGTTGAGCGGTGACGAACGTATTCGTCTAGTTCAACAAATGATCCCGGGTCCAGCAGCATCTCAATGCGCTCGCGAGCGGTGTTCTTGCCTTTGGCGTGCTGCTTTGCAATTGCAGTTTCACCGGCAGCCGTTACGGCCTCGTGGTAGCGCTGACGCAAGTCTTCGAGTTTGCCCTTGGTGGTGGCAATCTCTGGGTTCAACCTGATGGCGCTAGTGAAGGTGTTCTCAAAGGTCATGAAAAACACTCTACCGAGGTAATTGGGCCATTCCTTTGAAGGTTAGCCACTGCACTTTGCCTATTTGCCTGTCAAAAATCTACAGAGAGTAACCTTGGGGCATGGATTTCGCAGTAAGCGCCGGTTTGGCTTCAAGTTTTGAGTTTGTTCCTGAGACCGGGTCAACCAACACCGATTTGATTGCCAAATCAGCCCAGCTGAGCGATTTTTCGGTCAAGGTTGCTGGATTCCAAAATGCAGGACGCGGCCGGTCGGGTCGTCAGTGGTTAGCTCCTGCCGGCAGCTCACTGTTCGTATCAGTGCTTTTGAAGCCGCAAAATGTGCCGGCCAGCAAGTTCTCTTGGTTACCGCTTTTGGCGGGTTTGGCCATGAATCGGGCTGTCTCTGACCTAATCGCTCCAGCGCGTTCAAGTTTGAAATGGCCCAATGACGTTTTGGTCGGAGAGCAAAAAATCTCCGGCGTCTTGAGCGAACTTTTGCCAGACCTTAGCGGTGTGGTGATCGGTGCCGGATTAAATGTGAGCCAAGAACAGGGTGACCTGCCCATTGAGTCGGCAACTTCACTAAGGTTGCAGGGCGCACACACTCTGGAACATGATCAGGTGCTCGCGCGCTATCTGGGCCACCTAAAAGATCTTTATCAGCGGTTTGTTGCTAATCAGGGTGATGCCGTTGCTTCAGGTATACGTTTCTCGGTCATCGAGGAATGCGGCACCATCAATCGGCGAGTGAAGGCAATCATGCCGGGCGACACCGAAGTTTTGGGAGAGGCAGTTGGCATCGACGACAGTGGGCGCCTGATTTTGCTGCGTGAAGACTCAGGTCAGGTTTTTCCGGTTGCTGCCGGCGATATTGTTCACCTGCGACACAATTAACCCGATGAGTTTTTACACCGAACAACGCCTAGCCAAGTTGCGCCCTCGCGCTTCGCAGATGTTTTTGCCGACCTTGGTTCTTGGTTTGGTTAGCGCAGTCATGTCAGCTTTTGCGGGTCGATTGACCGAGCAGTGGCAGCAGCTAACCCTGTGGGTGGTTTGCGGTGCGGTGGCATTTTTATTCTGGCTTTTGCCGTTGCTTAGGTACCTGAGCACGTTCATCGAAGTAACCACCACTCGCGTAATTTTGCGTTCCGGTCTGATGGGTCAACACCGACAAGAAATCAGCCTGTCCAAAATCCGTGACGTTGAAATCGGCAAAGGTCGTGTGATCAACCTCATCCTCGACGGTCAAGAAGTGGTTGAGGTAAAGGGTGTTCCGCGTCACAAAATGGTGGCGTTAGAAATTGACCGCCTTGCTGCGTCAATATAGAACTTCATAAAACGAATGGAAACTACATGGGTGCTCTGCGCGTAGGTGTAATCGGTGGCGGCCAGCTGGCTCGAATGATGACCCCGCCGGCAATAAATCTTGCGATTGACATCAAGGTATTGGCTGAGGCCGAAGGTTCTTCTGCTGCCCTGGCAACCACGATGGTTGGCGACTACACCCAGGTAGAAGTGGTTCGAGAGTTTGCCAAGACCGTAGATGTAATTACCTTCGATCACGAGCATGTTCCACTGGCGGTGCTTGAGGCACTTGAGGCTGAGGGCGTGAGTGTTCAGCCACCTAGCAAAGCTCTGGCCTTTGCCCAAAACAAGCTGGCGATGCGTAAGCGCCTGGGTGCTCTAGGTTTGCCAATGCCGGACTGGGCCGAAATTCAGGATGCCGAAACCCTAGACGCATTTATCGAAGCGCACGGAGGAGTGGCTATCCTCAAGACCCCGATTGGTGGTTATGACGGCAAGGGCGTTCGCGTAGTTCGCAGTGCCTCAGATGCCTCTGA
>JACCDU010028604.1_pt1 | contig 19750 bp, 17 predicted proteins | sample 7446081 | NCBI WGS metagenome assembly JACCDU01 (sample SAMN15323447, study PRJNA562643) | freshwater metagenome | isolation source: river surface water | place: USA:Blue River Watershed | collected 2017-08-17
CGGCGGTGAAGTAGGTCTGCAAGCCGAGCAGGCTGAAGGCCGCGCGGATCAGGCGGTTCAGGCCCGGTTCTTCCATGCCCATGTCGGCCAGGAAGTCCAGCTTGTCAGCGTCGTCCATGTCGGCGATCTCGGCTTCGATCGCGGCGCAGATCGCAACGATGGGTGCATTCTGCGATTTCGCGTACTCGGTCAGCTGGTCGAGCAGCGGGTTGTTGCTGAAGCCCGAGTCCGACACGTTGGCCACGTACATCGCCGGCTTGGCCGTGATCAGGCACAGCGGCTTGAGCATCGCCATCTGGTCCTTGTCGAGGCCCATCGCGCGTACCGGCTTGGCGTCGTTCAGGTGGACTTGCACCTTCTCCAGCAGCGCGCACAGCGCGATCGCTTCCTTGTCGCCGGCGCGCGCCTTCTTTTGCTCGCGGTGGATGGTCTTTTCGACCGTGCCGAGGTCGGCCAGCGCCAGCTCGGTCTGGATCACATTGATGTCATCGATGGGGCTGACCTTGCCGGCGACGTGGATCACGTTCGGGTCTTCGAAGCAGCGCACCACGTTGACGATGGCATCGGTTTCGCGGATATGGGCCAGGAACTGGTTGCCCAGGCCCTCGCCCTTCGATGCACCGGCCACCAGACCGGCGATGTCGACGAATTCGACGGTCGCCGACAGGATGCGCTCGGGTTTGACGATCTCGGCCAGCTGTTGCAGGCGCGGGTCCGGCACCTCGACGATGCCGACGTTGGGCTCGATGGTGCAGAACGGATAGTTTTCAGCCGGGATGCCGGCCTTGGTCAGTGCATTGAAGAGGGTCGACTTGCCGACGTTGGGCAGGCCGACGATGCCGCATTTGAGGCTCATGGTAATCCTTGGAAATCGAAGCGCGCATTATACCGCCCGGGGATGGCTTCCCCGGGGCGATCCGGCGGTCGGACGGCTCAGGGCAGCGAGCGCGGCAGTTCGACGTTCCGCAGCAGCAGGCGCAGTGCGTAGAGGGCGGTGAAGATGCCGAGCACGTCGGTGCTGAACAGGCGCAGCATGTGCATCGCCAGGTCGGTGGTGGGCTGGTGCAGGGTCACGATGGCAACCCGAACCACGCTGTTGACGCAAGCGTAGACCAGGCTGAGCATGAACAACCGCTGCCAGGTCAGGCCCGACAGGTCGGGCATCAGGCAGTACTCGAACCAGTGGCAGACCATCAGGGGCACCAGACCGGCGGCAATCGCGACCTCGGCCGACAGCACCCAATTACCGGGGAAAATGTAGAGGACGGTCCATACGAAGCAGAACGCAGCGATGGCGGCCGAGCCCAGCCAGCCCAGCAGCAGGACCAGTACCAGCTTGATGCCGCTGGAAAGGCGGAACAGGTTCGCGCCGGGAAGCTCGTCGAAGGTCTGAATCAGCGCGTCGTTGAGGCTGTAAAACAGCCCGTAAAACGTAACGGCGACAAAGAAAATACCGAAGGACTGCGTGATGTTTTTTGTTCGCGTCATGTTCCGAGTCGATCAGCCATCGACCCGGTGAGAGTGCCTGAACCCTTGCAGCTTGTAAATACGTGGGACTTTTTGATTACACAAATGTCATTTTCGTGGAAACGTCGTTGCTTCTTCCCTATTGGCTGCTTTGCGCACCAGACGCAGGCCCCTGTCGTGGTGGCGCTTTGCAAAGGCTCACCACGCAGCGATGGCATGGGTGACTGCAGATTGTTTTTGCAAGGAAGGCATCGCGTCCGAAAGTGTTTATGATGCGCGACGGGTCCCCTGCGGCCTTCCATCCCAATTCAATGCTGCCTGATCATGAAACGTGCCGTCGATATTGTCATTGCGACCCTGCTGTCCATCTTGCTCATCCTGCCCGCGCTGCTGGTCGCGCTGGCCATCAAGCTCGATAGCCGCGGTCCCGTACTGAGTCGCCCGCATCGGGTCGGTCGCAATGGCCGCATGGTCAAGGTCTGGGAATTCCGCACCGCGATCGCCGAACCGGATGCGATGGAAACTGTCGGCGGTTGCCATGGCGAACAGGTCACGCGGGTCGGTGCGCTGCTGCGCAAGCTGGGCATTGCTCGTTGGCCTTTGCTGTGGAGCGTGCTGAAGGGCGATTTTTCGATGGTCGGTCCGCGGGCTGAAATGCCGCGTTATGTGGGCGTGTATCCGCCGGCGCTGCGCAAGGTGGTGCTGTCGGTGAAACCAGGGCTGGTGGATTTGTCGAGCCGTGAACTGCGTGCCGAACGCGCCCTGCTGGCCGGGCTCGAGGGCGATGCGCTCGAAGAAGCGTATGTGGAGAAGGTGCTGCCGCGACGCCTCGAACTGGGCAAACAATATGTCGAGGGCCGCGGATTCTGGATGGACCTGCGCATCCTGGCCGGATGTCTCGCAGGTCCCTTGCTGCGCTGAGACTTTTTGATGGACGGTTAAGACCCGTTCTCAGGCGGCCTTGTTGATCAGGAACTGGGCCTTGTCTCGGCCGGCCATCCATTTCGGCGGCTTGCCGCGGCCGCTCCAGGTTTCTCCGGTCGCGGTATTGCGATATTTCGGCGCCACGGTGCGGCGCACTGCCGGCTTGGCGGCTTTCGCGCGCTTGCCGCCGCCAAAACCGAGGTCATCAGCCGAAATACCGAATTCCTTCATTTTCGCGTGAATATCTGCAATCGCATTCGCGAGTTCAGTTTTACGCGCCTGTTCGGCTTCCTTTTGCAGTTTCTCAATCTGGCTCTGCAATTCCTTGTAAGTGGACATTGAATTCCCCCGCTAGGTTAGGTTTCTGGTGAACAACGGACTTCATCATGAAGCGTTGCCTGCCCGTGCATTATAGGTCAATTATTAGCATTAAGGTATTAACCTGTTTTGGCGGCTTGAAAAATAATCTAAGCTTTTGATTGTTATGTGATTTTGCGAATTAATTTTAATTTCAAGAAACAATTTGTCCGACGTGTAGCAAGCATTCGCGCCGGGTAATGTATCCAATAATCGGATCAATCGATCCGATTATTAGAATGGTTTTCTGGTAATTGATCGACCGAAAATGAAAGGCGCTAGCCATTACCGGCATTTTTTCATTGCCGGGGCGGAATTGCCTTGATCTTCATCGTTGGGAATGCGGCACGAATATGCGTGCCGCCATGCGGGCCATCTGTGGGCGACGCTGGGCTGGTACAAACAGCGACAGCGCCCGGGAGGAATGCTGTACCGGGCGCGATCAAAGCATCCGGCGGAGGCAGCGGTATTAATCCGCTCAGGCTTTTTTCTCGGTGTGCAGCACTTTCATCGCAAGCTCGAACTGGCCCTCCACCAGTTGCGGGACGACGGACAGCGACTTCGCAATTGCATCGTCGATGCCGGCCTGCTCTTCCTGCCGCGGCCGGTGCAACACGAAATCGACGACGGCCTGCTGCAGTTTCAGTTCGCGCGGATGGCCAATGCCTATCCTCAGGCGCCAGTAATCCTGCGTGCCGAGCGCAGCGGTGATGTCCTTGAGCCCGTTATGGCCGCCGGACGAGCCGCCTTTTTTCAGCCGGGCGGCGCCGGGCGGCAGGTCCAGTTCGTCATGCACCACCAGCACTTCATCCGGATTGATCTTGTAGAAGCGGCACAGCGCGCCGACCGACTGGCCGGAGCGGTTCATGTAGGTCTGCGGCTCGAGCAGCCAGACCTCACTGCCGGCAATGCGTACCTTGGCAGCCAGTGCATTGAAGCGCACTTCACGCCGGAGGTCGCCGCGCGCCAGTTCATCGACCAGCCAGAAGCCGGCATTGTGGCGAGTGGACTCGTACTCTGGGCCGGGGTTGCCGAGGCCGACGATGAGGCGAATGGGTGCGCTGGGCATGGACGGGTATCTGGGACGGGTTTAACGGTTCAACAGGGGGGGCGGCGCAGGCCAGCTGCCGCATTATCAATCAAAGCCGGCAGGCGCAAAAAAGCCCGTCTCCGGGACGGGCTTTTTCGCCGCAGGCAAAAAACCTGAGATGGATCCGGCTTTTTCGCCGCAGGCAAAAAACCTGAGATGGATCCGGGTTTTTCGCCGCAGGCAAAAAACCTGAGATGGATCCGGGTTTTTCGCCGCAGGCAAAAAACCTGAGGTGGACCCGGGTTTTTCGCCGCAGGCAAAAAACCTGAGGTGGACCCGGGTTTTTCGCCGCAGGCAAAAAACCTGAGCTTGACTCGGGTTTTTCGCTGGCTGGGAAGGATTAGGCCTTCGCTTCGCCTTCGGCCGCTTCCGTCTTCGCGCCGCGCGGGATGACAGCGGTAGCGATGGTCGGGTTTTCCTTCGCGTGCACGGCGACGACGCCGGCCGGCAGCTTCAGGTCAGCCACGTGGAACGACGCGCCTTCAGTCATGCCCGACAGGTCGACTTCGATGAACTCCGGCAGGTCCTTCGGCAGGCAGCTGACGTCCAGTTCGTTCAGGACGTGGCTGATCACGCCGCCCGACAGCTTCACGACCGGAGCGATGTCGCCGTTGACGAAATGCAGCGGCACTTTCACGTGCAGCTTCTGGTTCGGGTCGACGCGCTGGAAGTCAGCGTGCATGACCAGTTGCTTGTATGCGTGCACCTGGAAGTCGCGCAGGACGACCTTTTCCGACTTGCCATCCACTTTCATGTCCAGGATGGACGAGTGGAAAGCCTCTTTCTTCAGCGCGTGGTACAGCGCGTTGTGATCGAGCGAAATGGCGACCGGGGCTTCAGTGCCACCGTAGATGATGCCGGGGGTCTGGCCCGCACGGCGCAGGCGGCGGCTCGCTCCGGACCCCTGCTCGGTACGTGGGAATGCTACGACTTCCATGTTTACTCCTGTGTCGGGCTTGCGCCCTTGAATTGAATCCCCCGCGACCAGGGGACCGTAAAAAAGGACCGTGCTTGCGCACAGTCCCGAATTCATTCGCCGGCTGCTTCGTCTTCGGCGAACAGCGACAGCACCGAGTCACCGCGGCTGATGCGGCGGATGGTCTCGGCCAGCAGCGGCGCGCACGACAGTTGGCGGATCTTGCTGCAAGCCTTGGCTTGCGCATTCAGCGGAATGGTGTCGGTGACGACCAGCTCGTCCAGCGGCGATTTCGCGATGCGATCGATCGCCGGGCCCGACAGCACCGGGTGCGTACAGTAGGCGACGACTTTCTTCGCGCCACGCTCTTTCAGCACTTCGGCTGCCTTGGTCAGCGTGCCTGCAGTGTCGACCATGTCATCCATGATCACGCAGTTGCGGCCTTCGACTTCACCGATGATGTTCATCACTTCGGACACGTTGGCCTTCGGACGGCGCTTGTCGATGATCGCGAGGTCGCAGTTGAGCTTCTTCGCGAGTGCGCGTGCGCGCACCACGCCGCCGACGTCCGGCGAGACCACCAGCAGGTCTTCGTAGTTCTTGTGCACCAGGTCGCTCAGCAGTACCGGCGACGCGTAGATGTTGTCGACCGGGATATCGAAGAAGCCCTGGATCTGGTCTGCGTGCAGGTCCATGATCAGCACGCGTTCGACGCCGGCATCCTGCAGCATGTTGGCGACAACACGGGCCGAGATCGCAACGCGCGCCGAGCGCGGGCGGCGGTCCTGGCGGGCATAGCCAAAATAGGGAATCGCGGCGGTGATGCGGCCGGCCGACGCACGCTTGAGCGCATCGACCATCAGCATGATTTCCATCAGGTTGTCATTGGTCGGCGCGCAGGTGGACTGCAGCACGAAAATGTCCTTGCCGCGGACGTTCTCGTTGATCTCGACCATGATTTCGCCGTCGGAGAACTTCGACACCTGGGCTTTGCCCAGCGCGAGGCCCAGTTGGCTGGCGACGCCGGCGGCGAGGTCCGGGTTGGCGTTCCCGGTAAAGACCATCAGGTTCTCGTGGACCATGGGATCCGAAAGCCTTCTCTCAAAGTTTGAAAAGCCGGCTGGAGGACTTGCGTCCTGCGCCGGCTTTTTGTCATTGCCATTTGCACCGGCTCGGGGCCTGGCACACGTGGCAGAAAGGATGCGATTTGCTTTTTTTGTATCTCGGCCGCCCCCGAACGGGCGACGGCCAAAACTGATGGCAGGGGAACAAGGATTCGAACCTTGGAATGCCGGAATCAAAATCCGGTGCCTTAACCAACTTGGCGATTCCCCTACACAACCTGTTGCCGGGCCAGACAGCCCGACGAATTCTTCACGATGGCAGCAGCGAGGCCAGTGGGTGGGCATCCAGCGTCCTGGCTTTCCAGCCCCGCCATTCGGTAGGCAGGTCGCTGAGTGCGGCATCTGCTTCGGATTCCGTGGCAAATGCGGCAAAAACACAGGCGCCGGAGCCGGTCATCCGGGCTTCACCATGGTGCGACAGCCACTTTAGGGCGTCTGCGACCGGCGGGAAAGCTCGGGCGGCTACTGCTTGCAAATCGTTTTTCCCAAACCCGGGGAGGCGATTGGAAAAGTCCGACATTTTGACGGGTTTGCTGTCCCTTGTCAATTCGGGATCGCGGAAAATCATCGGCGTCGGTACCGACACCCCCGGATGCACCAGCACAAACCAGCTGGCAGGGGTGTGTACCGGCGTCATTTGCTCGCCTATGCCCTCGACAAAGGCATTCCCGCCCGACAGGAAGAACGGCACGTCCGCACCCAGTTGCAGGCCGAGTTGCATCAGTTCGGCGCGCGACAGGCCGAGCTGCCACAGGTGATTGAGCGCTATCAGCGTGGTCGCCGCATCGGTCGAGCCGCCACCGATACCGCCGCCCATCGGCAGCCGCTTGGTGATTGCAATATCGGCGCCCTGCACCGGCTGTCCGCGTGCCTCGGCCGCTCCTTGCAGCAACCGGGCCGCGCGTACGACCAGGTCGGCTTCGGCCGGCACCCCCGGCAAGTCCGTGGTGCGCACGATGGCGGCATCGTCGCGCACATCGAAGTCCAGCGCATCGCCCAGCGCAATCAACTGGAATACCGACTGCAGCAAATGGTAGCCATCGTCGCGACGGCCGACGATGTGCAGGAACAGGTTCAGCTTCGCGGGGGCGGCACAATCGTGCAATGAGCGAAGGCGGGCGCTCGTGTTGGCGGTGGCCACGCTCATTGGCTCTCCGGCCGCCAGTCGTCGATCACCAGCCGCAGTGCGATCTCGCCGGCATCGGCTTCCAGCCGCGAGAAGTCGATGCGTTTCGGGCAAGGGCGGCCGTCGATCTGCTGCCAGCCCACGTAGCGCACGCGCCAGCCATCGCCTTCCTGTTCATTGCCGTCGCCCACGGGCACGGCCAACAGTTCGCCGGATAGTGTGCGCAGGTAGCCTTGCAGCCAGTAGCGCAGCCCTTCGACTGGCAACGGCCAGCCCAGCACGGCCTTGGTCAGCGCGCTGGCGTCGGTGGCTTCTGCTGTCGGCTTGCCGGATTGCTCCAGGATGGCGCTGCCCGGCAGCAGCGTGATGCGCGCCAGCGTCTGACCGAGCGGCGACGCCAGTTCGATGTCAGTGCGGGTCGCCGATTGCTGCCACAGGAACTTTCCCTGCACCGATTCCGGTTTGCCATTCTGCTGGTAGCGCACCGAGAGCCGTCCGCCGACGCTGATGTCATCGTGGAAGCGGCGTGTACTGTCCGCGCCGGGCGCGGGGGCGAGCGTGCCGCAGCCGGCCAGCGCCAGTGTCGCCAGCGTCGACGCCGACGCCAGCAGGAAGCTGCGACGGGTCAAAGCTTCACCTGAAGTCGCTGCAGGGTGCCCTTCAGGGTCTCGTTTTTCGGGTCTTTCGCATTGGCCTTGCGCCACAGCTGCTTGGCTTCTTCCTCGCGCCCGTGCGCCCACAGCACTTCACCCAGATGGGCGGCGATTTCGGGGTCGGGCTTGAGGCCATACGCACGACGCAGCGTCGCCTCGGCCTTCTCGAAACGGCCGAGCCGGAATTCGACCCAGCCCAGGCTGTCCATGATGTAGGGATCGTCGGGCGCGATCTCGTTGGCCTTCTTGATCAGGTCATAGGCCTCCGGCAGGCGCACATTGCGGTCCGCGAACGAATAACCGAGCGCGTTGTATGCATGCTGGTTCTCTGGCGCGACCTTGATGATCTGGCGCAGCGAGCGCTCCATCGTGTCGAACTGCTTGAGCCGCTCGGCCAGCATCGCATGCTCGTACAGCAGGTCGGTATTGTCCTTGCTGGATTCGAGTGCGTCGTCGATCAGCTTCAGCGCTTCCTGCACCCGGCCGGCGTCGCGCAACAGCTGCGACTCGGCGATCACGAGCTTCACGCGCTCGTCGTCGCTGTCGACATCGGCCTGGCTGAGCAGCGCGCGCGCCGCGTCGAGCTTGCCGCTCCTGGCGGTCAGCTGGGCGCGCTTGAGCAGCGCGGAGAACGCATTGCCCTGGTTGCTGTTGTCGACCAGCTCCAGCCACTTCAGTGCGGATGCGTAGTCATTGCGATCCTCGGCGATCTGCGCCAGCACCATCAGCGCCTGCGACGAATCGCGCTCGCGGTCCGGCTTGCCGTCCAGCGTCTTGATGTAGGCCGACAGGTAGGTCTCGGCATCCTTCAGGTCGTTGGTCTGCACCGACAGCAGCCCAAGCGCGTACAGCGTGGTCTGATCCTTCGGGTACAGCTGCAGCAGGGTCTGGAATTCCTTCTTCGCGTCGGCCACCTTGCCCTGCTCGAACAGCATGCGCGCATGGGCGAGGCGTACTTCGCGCGCCTTCGGATTCTTTTGCAGGAAGTCGCCCAGCGCCTTGGCTGCTTCGGCCTTGTTCTCGATGATCTGCGCCAGCGTCAGCGCGGCCAGTTCCGAGTCCGGGAAGCGCGTCAGCGCATCGCGCGCCTCGCGCAGCGCCGCAGCCCGGTCGCCGCTGATCATGGCCACCTGCGCCAGCGTCAGCCGCGCGTCGAGCGAATCGCGGTAGGGGTTGAGCAGCTCGCGCAGCATCGCCATCGCGCGCGCACGGTCCTGCACGCGCGCCAGCTGGCGCTGCACACCGGCGATTGCGATCGGCAGCGTGATCGGCGTAGCTGCCGCCAGTTGCTGCGCCAGCGCCTGCTTGGCTTCATCGTAGCGGCCGTTGGCCAGCTGCAGCCCGAGCAGCGCTTGCGCGGCCTCTTCGGATTTCGGCGCCAGCTCGTGCCACAACTGGCCTGCCCGCAGCGCCTCGCCCGGCAGCTGGCCGGACAGCGCGAATTCCAGCGCGCGGCGCGCCAGCCGCGGGTCGCCGGAGCTGCGTGCGATCGAGAGCATAGTTGCATAGGCAGCGAAATGCTCGCCGCGCTGATGCGCCAGTTCAGCCGACAGGAACTTGTACATCAGCTCCTCCGACAGCGCGACCTTGGGCAGGCCATCGGTCGCGGCTGCGGTGTCCGTAGTGGCGGTGGCAGGCGCCGACCAGGCTGTGCCTGTCGCAGACAACAACGCGGACAGCGTTAGAATGAGCGAGAAATTTTTCAAGGGGTCTTCCTGCGCGGCCGGGCCACGGTAGGGTGCAGCGAACAGATGCAGCAAACGAATGCCGCAAACCAAAAAGAATTTTACGACGAAAGCCCGATTCGCCGCGCCGCCCGCCCCGCCCTTCATTGACCTGACCTGCATGAGCTGTCGCGTGCCTCCTTTCCAGCCTTCTTTTTCGCCTGCTTTTGCGGCTCGCCATGGGCTTGCCCTTGCGCCGGTCCTCGCTTTTGTAGGGTCTTTCCTGACTGCGGCCAGCCATGCCTGAATTGCCCGAGGTCGAAGTCACGCGCCGCGGCATTGCGCCGCATGTCGAAGGCCGCACCGTCACTGGTGTCGTGATGCGCCGCAGCGGCCTGCGCTGGCCGTTCCCGCCGGATTTGCCGGCACTGCTGGCGGGCCGCCGCATCGAAGCCACCGGCCGGCGCGGCAAATACCTGCTGATCTGCCTCGCGCATGGAACGCTGATCGTCCATCTCGGCATGTCCGGCCATTTGCGCATGCTGGCCCCCGGCGTGCCGCCGCAAAAGCATGACCATTTCGACCTCGAACTGGGCAGCCAGGTGATGCGCTTCACCGACCCGCGCCGCTTCGGCGCCGTGCTGTGGCATGTGGCCGACGAGGGCGACATCGAAGAGCACATGCTGTTGCGCAGCCTCGGTGTGGAGCCGCTCGGCCGGCTGACCGCGACCGAGCTTGCGCAACTGCTGCACCGGCAGACCCGCACCCGCAGCGCTGCGATCAAGCAGGTGCTGCTGGCCGGCGACATTGTGGTTGGCGTCGGCAATATCTATGCGTGCGAGAGCCTGTTCATGTCCGGCATCAACCCGAACACCATGGCACGCCGCATCTCGCTGCCGCGCTATGAGAGGTTGGCGACGGCGATACAGCAGGTGCTGGCGGCCGCGATCGACAAAGGCGGCAGCAGCTTGCGCGATTTCATCGGCGCCGATGGTGCGTCCGGCTATTTCCAGCAGAGCTATTTCGTGTATGACCGCGAGGGCGAGTCCTGCCGGCAGTGCGGCACGACGGTGCGCCGCATCGTGCAGGGGCAACGCTCGACCTTCTATTGCGTGAGCTGCCAGAAATGAAACCTGCCCCATGAAGCGCGTCCTTCCTGCCTCCGAAAGCCCGTCCGTGCCCGGCCAGGGCAAGCGGCAAGCGTCGGCTGATGCCATGTCGCCCGAACTCGTCGATCCCTCATTCAGCCGCGCGCTGGTCGCCTGGCAAAAACGCCATGGTCGCCACCAGCTGCCCTGGCAGCAGACGCGCGATGCTTACCGCATCTGGCTGTCGGAGATCATGCTGCAGCAGACGCAAGTGGCGACCGTGATCCCGTATTACGCGCGCTTCCTCGAGCGCTTCCCCGATGTGCGCGCACTGGCGGCAGCGCCGGTTGGCGACGTGATGGCCCTGTGGGCCGGCCTCGGTTATTACACCCGTGCGCGCAACCTGCATCGCTGCGCGCAGGCGGTGGTCGAGCGGCATGGCGGCGAATTCCCGCGCGAGGTCGAGTTGCTGGCCGAGTTGCCGGGCATCGGCCCGTCGACGGCGGCTGCGGTCGCGGCCTTTGCCTTCGGCGCGCGCGCCGCCATCCTCGACGGGAACGTCAAGCGGGTGTTCTGCCGCGTGTTCGGCATCGAGGGGTTCCCCGGCCAGTCGCAAGTCGAGAAAGCCTTGTGGCAGCGCGCCAGCGCACTGCTGCCGGAGCAGGATATCGAGGCGTACACACAGGGGCTGATGGATCTGGGTGCGACGGTCTGCACCCGCAGCCGGCCCGACTGCGGCACTTGCCCGATGCAGGCGCGCTGCGTGGCCTACGAAACGCAGCGCACTGCGGAGCTGCCCGCCCGCAAGCCAAAGAAGGTCGTGCCGGAAAAATCGACCGTGATGCTGGTGGTGCTGCACAAGGGTGAAGTGCTGCTCGAGCAGCGGCCGCCGCAAGGCATCTGGGGCGGCTTGCTGTCATTGCCCGAACTGTCGCGGCTGGGCGAGGAAAGCCTCGCGCCCGAGATTGGCGAAATTGCGCTGGCGCTGTCAGCGTTCGGTGACGTGCAGGCAGCCGAGCCGCTGCCGACATTCACGCATGCGTTCACGCATTACCGCCTGCACGTGCTGCCGCTGAAGATCACACTGGGCCGCCGCGCGTCCGGTGCGGCACAAGCGGCCTATGACTGGCATGCTTTGTCGGCGATGGCGGGTGCTGCCTTGCCGTCACCGGTGCGCAAGCTGCTCGACAGTCTTTGATCTGACCGGGGCGGGACGCTGGCCTATGTAGCGTTTGTAGCGTGCAGTGTGCGCAGGGTTTGCAGTGCGAGCAGTGCTTTGCCATGCCGGGCTGCGCCGCAGCGAGCCGCTCGCCGTCGCTTACCGCGTCAATCCATTTCGCGATGCCGCACCAGCACGCGCGCATGTTCGCGGAAGTGCGCTGCCAGTCGCTCGACCATGAACACGGAACGATGCTGGCCACCGGTGCAGCCGATGGCCACGGTCAGATAGCTGCGATTGTCGCGTTGGAAGGCGGGCAGCCATTTGTCGACGAAGCTGCGTATGTCATCCAGCAGGCTCATCGCATCCGGCTGCGCGGTGAGGAATTCGATCACGGGCAGGTCGCGGCCCGTCAGCGGGCGTAACTGCTTGTCATAGAAGGGGTTGGGCACCACGCGCACGTCGAATACCAGGTCCGCATCCAGCGGCACGCCGTACTTGAACGCGAAGGACTCGAACAACAGCGTCAGCGGTGCCGGCTTGGCCTGGTGGATCAGCTCCTTGATCCATGCGCGCAGCTTGTTGGCCGACAGACCGGACGTATCCAGTACATAGCCCAGGCCTTCGATCTCGGCCAGCATCTCGCGCTCTTGCCGTATGCACTCGATCAGCGTCGGGTCTGACTGCTGCGTGTCTTGCGCAATGCGGTGCGACAGCGGATGGCTGCGGCGGGTTTCGGAAAAGCGATTGATCAGGGACTCGGTCTTCGCGGTCAGGAAGATCACGTCCAGATGGTGGCCCTGCTCCTTCAGCCAGGCCACGTCGGCCGGCAATGCATCGAGCGACGAAGCGCTGCGCGCGTCGACGGCGACGGCCAGGTTTTGCGCGCCTTCCTCGATGCGGGTCGCGACCAGCGCGCGCAGCAAGGAGGGCGGCAGGTTGTCGACGCAGAAGTAGCCGGCATCTTCCAGCGCGTTCAGGCAAACAGATTTGCCGGAGCCGGAAATGCCAGTGAGGAGGATGATGCGCATGGCTGCATCATAGCGGAAGAATGTTGCGTGCCGCCGGTTTGCAGCGGCTTATTCGCCGCCCATCGCGCGCTGCTGGCGCTCCATGAAATTGGCCAGCGTGTCGATGCCGCGCATCTGCAGGATGGTGTTGCGCACCGCAGCTTCCAGCAGCACCGCAATGTTGCGGCCGGCTTCGACCGGGATCACGACCTTGCGGATGGCCAGCCCCAGTACTTCCTGCGTCTGGTGGTGCAGCGGCAGGCGCTCGTAGTTTTCTTCCAGCGTCTTGCGGCGCACCAGGTGCACGATCAGCTTCAGCCGCATCTTGCGGCGCACCGCGGTCTCGCCAAAGATGGTCTTGATGTCCAGCAGGCCCAGTCCGCGCACCTCGAGCAGGTTTTGCAGCAGTGGCGGGCAACGGCCTTCGATCATGTTGGGCGCGATGCGCGAAAACTCGACGGCATCGTCGGCCACCAGGCCGTGGTTACGCGAAATCAGTTCCAGTCCCAGTTCGCTCTTGCCGAGGCCGGATTCACCGGTGATCAAGACGCCCACGCCCAGCACGTCCATGAATACGCCATGCATGGTCACGCGCGTGGCCAGCTTTTTCGACAAATAGACGCGCAGGTAGTCGATCACCTGCGCCGCCGGCATCGTCGTGGTCAGCAGCGGGATGTTGTGCTCGCTGCAGAGCGCCACGATCATCGGGTGTGGCTCCAGCGATTGCGCAATGATGAAGGCCGGCGGTTCGCCGTTGACCAGTTCGCGCGCATGCGCGATGCGGCTGTTTTCGGAAATGCGGTGCAGGTAGTCGTTTTCCTGCGTGCCGAACACCTGGATACGGCCCGGGTGAATCAGGTTCAGGTGGCCGACCTGGTCGGCGGCCGATGCGGCATCGCCATAGATCAGTCGTTCGCCACCGGACTGGCCAGCCAGCCAGGCCAGCTTCAGTGCTTCGAGGTTGTCGTCGTACAGCTGCTGTATCGACAGCGGGGTATTGAGGGGCATGGGGTCGTGTGGCGCCGGGTCAGGCGACGCTGCGCTCTGGCGGATGCCAGTTCACGAGGCGAGTATGCAGCAGGGCTGCATCGGCTTCCTCGGTCATCGCCAGCCGGAATGCCTTGTCCGAAAACATTTCAGCGATCTCGGACAGTATCTCCAGATGCTGCTGCGTCACATTGTCGGGAATCAACAGGAAGATCAGCAGCTTGACCGGCTCGCCATCGGGCGACTCGAACGGGATCGCGTCCGACAGACGCACGAAGGCGGCCAGCGGCGCTTTCAAGCCCTTGATACGGCCATGCGGTACTGCTACCCCGTGGCCGAGGCCCGTCGAGCCAAGGCGCTCGCGCGCAAACAGGTTATCCGACACGGTCGAGCGGGCGATGCCGCAGTTGTTCTCGAAGATCAGGCCGGCCTGCTCGAATGCGCGCTTCTTGCTGGAGCACTCGAGGTCCAGCATCACATTCTTGGCAGGGAGGATTTGGCTGAAGTGAGTCATGGTGCGTTGCACAATAATACGTTCGCCGTGAATTATAGGAGCTTTTTCAGAGGACGGCGAAGCGCGGTCATGGTTGCATCAAGACTTGTTCGGGGCTGGTGTGCTGCATGGCAAAACTACCAAGCCACTCGTTATTCGTCGTCTTGATGCCAACTATTGCCCGGGCGCTAAATCTATACCTGTGCCCGGCGGAGTGCAATCGCTTAGTGCTTAAGTGTTGCTTGCACCCGATGGTCGCTTGCATCTTCGGGATATTACTGGCGGGCATGGCGCACATTGGCCGGCAGCTTTGATATCGAAAAGTTACTGCGCCATGGGTTGATATCGATGCCACCGCGCCGCGTATAACGGGCGCTGACCAGCAATTTGGTCGGCTGGCACTGGCGCAGCAGATCCATGAAGATGCGTTCGACGCACTGCTCGTGGAATTCCTGATGCGTGCGGAAGCCGATCAGGTATTTCAGCAAGCCTTCCTGATTGATCGGGTTGCCGACATAGTGGATCTGCACGCTGCCCCAGTCCGGCTGGCCGGTCACCAGGCAATTCGACTTCAGCAGGTGCGACACCAGCGTTTCCTCGACCGGGGCTTCGTCGTGGTTCACGCTCAGCAGCGCCGGGTCGGGCTCGTAGTCGTCGATCTCGATATCCAGCCGGTCCAGCAGCAGGCCATCGAATTCGCCCATTTGCAGCTTGCCGAAGTCCTCGGGCAGGATGAGCTTCACTTGTACGTTGGCGCCGATCGCGTTCGACAGGTCGGCACGCAGCAGCTCGACCAGCGCCTCGGGGCTGGCAACCCTGGACTGGTTGAACGAGTTGAAGTACAGCTTCATCGACTTCGATTCGATGATGTTCGGCGAGTCCGCCGGTATCTGCATCGTTGCAATCGCCACCTGCGGCTTGCCGCGCATGTTCAGCCACGACACTTCGTACGCATTCCATACATCCATGCCAAAGAAGGGCAGGGTACTGGTCGCTGCCAGTCCGAGCTCCGCGCGCTTGTCGGCGCGCGGCAGCGGGAACAGCAGGCCGGGGTTGTAATTGGCTTCGTACGCGCTGGCCTTGCCCAGCGGCGAGTCGGACGGAGTATGGGGCGAGCTCATGCTTGATGACGGATGCTGTGACGGGGGCTGAAGGGGATGGCCAGAGACGGCAAAGAAAAATCGGGAAAGGTTTACAGGAACAATTTGTAGACCGGATTCTCGCTCTCGTCCCATGCACGATAGCCCAGCGTCGCCAGGAACGCACGGAAGGCCTTCATTTCCTTCTTCGGCACTTGCAGGCCGACCAGCACGCGGCCGACATCGCCGCCCTGGCTGCGATAGTGGAACAGGCTGATGTTCCAGTTCGGCGCCATGCTGTCGAGGAAGCGCATCAGCGCGCCCGGACGCTCGGGGAATTCGAAGCGGTACAGCAATTCATCCTGTGCCAGCGCGCTCTTGCCGCCGACCAGATGGCGGATGTGCAGCTTGGCCAGTTCGTCATGCGTCAGGTCGAGGTTCCTGAAGCCATGCTTGTCGAACTGCTTGCTGATCTTGCCCGGCTCGTCGCGATTCTGCACCTGCAGGCCGACGAACACATGGGCTTCCTTCGCATCGCTGATGCGGTAATTGAATTCGGTCACGGAGCGCGAGCCGATCAGCTGGCAGAAGCGCTTGAAGCTGCCGCGCTCTTCGGGAATGGTGACGGCAAACACCGCTTCATGGGCCTCGCCGACTTCGGCGCGCTCGGCGACGAAGCGCAGGCGGTCGAAATTCATGTTCGCGCCGCAGGCAATCGCGACCAGGTTTTCATCGCGCACCGGCTTGCGCGATTTCGCCGCGCGTTCCACATAGGCCTTGGCGCCGGCCACCGCCAGCGCGCCGGCCGGCTCGAGAATACTGCGCGTATCGATGAACACATCCTTGATCGCCGCGCAGACGGCATCGGTGTCGACCAGGATGATCTCGTCCACCACCTGCTTGGCGAGGCGGAAGGTCTCTTCGCCGACCTGCTTGACGGCGGTGCCGTCGGAGAACAGGCCGACGTCATGCAGCATCACGCGGCGGCCGGCGGCCAGCGACTTGGCCATCGCGTCCGAGTCCGTGGTCTGCACGCCGATCACCTTGATGTCCGGGCGCACGGCCTTGATATACGCACCCACGCCGGCAATCAGTCCGCCGCCGCCGATGGCGACGAACACCGCATGGATCGGGCCGGCATGCTGGCGCAGGATTTCCATTGCAATCGTGCCCTGGCCCGCGATCACATAGGGATCGTCGAACGGATGCACGAAGGTCAGCTTGTGTTTTTTCTCGAGCGCCAGCGCATGCTGGTAAGCGTCCGAATACGAATCCCCGGCCAGCACCACTTCACCGCCGCGCGCACGCACGGCTTCAACCTTCACGGCTGGCGTGGTGGTCGGCATCACGATCACGGCGCGGCAGCCGAGGGTTTTGGCGGACAGCGCGACGCCCTGCGCATGATTGCCGGCCGATGCGCAAATGACGCCGCGCTTCAGCTGGGCCGGCGTCAGGTGCGCCATCTTGTTGTACGCGCCACGCAGCTTGAAGCTGAACACGCTCTGCATGTCCTCGCGCTTGAACCAGATACGGTTGCCGGTGCGTGCCGACAAGGTCGGGGCAACTTCCAGCGGCGTCTCGATCGCGAGGTCATACACGCGCGACGTGAGGATCTTTTTCAGGTAATCGGTGGTCATGGGGGCTCATTATAATTGACCCCCTTCTTCACTCGACCGGCCTTTCCCTGTGATCGATGCCCTGCTGGCTGCCCTGTCCTTGCCTGCGGTTAGCCTGCCTTCCCTGTTCATCATCGCCCTCATTTCGGCAACCCTGATGCCCATGGGCTCGGAGCCGGCCGTGTTCGCGGTCATCAAGCTCAACCCTGACCTGTACTGGCCGGCGATCCTCGTTGCGACGGCCGGCAACACGGTGGGCGGCGCGATCAGTTATGCGATGGGCTATGGCGCCAAGCAGGCGTTCGCGCGCGAGAGCGAGACCCGCAGCCTCGGCTGGCTGCAGCGCTACGGGCCGGTGACGCTGGTGCTTTCCTGGCTGCCGGTGGTGGGCGACCCGCTGTGCGCGCTGGCGGGCTGGCTGAAGATGCCGCTGCTGCCAAGCATCGCGTGGATGGCCGTCGGCAAGCTGGCGCGCTACCTGACCATGACCTGGCTGCTGATGCGGGTGCCGGATGGCTTCTGGCACGCGATCGGTCACTGGTTTTGAGGGGCCGGGTCGGCTGAAGCCGATCGGCAATGCGCTGGCGGCGGGGTAAACCCGCACAAAATCAAGGGTTTCTGCCCCATTTGGGCTGTTCCGCACCCATTCGTGGTGCGCCGCAGTACGGTAAAATGCGGCTTTAGATTCAGGCATCCCTAAGCCACAATGAACGCCCCCGCGCAGCTGCAAGCTTTGCTCACCGACGCCCCGGAAGGTTCGGCGCGCCTTCGAGAGATCCCGTACAACTACACGTCGTTCTCAGATCGCGAGATCGTCATCCGCCTGCTCGGCGACGAAGCCTGGGAACTGATCACGAACCTGCGCAGCGTGCGCCAGACCGGCCGTTCGGCGCGCATGCTGTACGAAGTGCTCGGCGACATCTGGGTCGTGCGCCGCAATCCCTACCTGCAGGATGACCTGCTCGACAATCCGTCGCGCCGCGAAGCGCTGGTTGATGCGATGTACCACCGCCTCGGCGAGGTGGAGTCGCGCCGCCTGGGCGCCGAAGGTGACGAAGGCCTCGACCCCGAGACCCGCCGCCGCAAGGTGCATGTCGCCACGCTGATTCGCCTCGCGACCAAGGCCGTCGAAGAGTTCGCCGCCGAATTCCGCCAGATGCAGGACCTGCGCCGCCGCTCGCAGCGCGTGCTCGGCCGTTACACGGCCGCCGACAACATCAAGTTCGATGGCCTGTCGCGCGTATCGCACGTGACCGATGCCACCGACTGGCGCGTCGAGTACCCGTTCGTCGTGCTGACGCCCGACAGCGAGGAAGAGATGGCCGGCCTGGTGAAGGCCTGTATCGAACTGGGCCTGACCATCATCCCGCGCGGAGGCGGCACCGGCTACACCGGCGGCGCGATTCCGCTCACCCCCATGTCGGCCGTCATCAACACCGAAAAGCTCGAGCAGCTCGGCGAAGTCGAGATGATGACCCTGCCCGGCGTGAACCGCGAATACGCGACCATCTACTCCGGCGCCGGCGTCGTCACCAAGCGCGTGTCGGATGCGGCAGAGCGTGCCGGCTTCGTGTTCGCCGTTGACCCGACGTCGGCCGAGGCTTCCTGCATCGGCGGCAATATTGCGATGAACGCCGGCGGCAAGAAGGCCGTGCTGTGGGGTACCGCGCTCGACAACCTCGCCAGCTGGCGCATGGTCGACCCGAACGGCGACTGGCTCGAAGTGACCCGCATCGAGCACAACCTCGGCAAGATCCATGACGCACCAGTGGCGAAGTTCCGTCTCGAGTGGCGCCACCCGGCCGAACGCGGCCGCGGTCAGCAGGCGCCGTTCAAGACCGAAACGCTGGAGATCCAAGGCCGCGTGTTCCGCAAGGAAGGCCTCGGCAAGGACGTCACCGACAAATTCCTCGCCGGCCTGCCCGGCGTGCAGAAGGAAGGCACCGACGGACTGATCACGTCCGCGCGCTGGATCCTGCACAAGATGCCGAAGCACACGCGTACCGTCTGCCTCGAATTCTTCGGTCAGGCACGCGATGCGATCCCGACCATCGTCGAGATCAAGGATTACCTCGACAGCGAAACCAGAAAGGGCGGCGCCATCCTCGCCGGCCTCGAGCACCTCGACGAACGCTACCTGCGCGCGGTCGGTTATGCGACCAAGTCCAAGCGCGGTGTGCTGCCGAAGATGGCGCTGTTCGGCGACATCGTCGGCGACGACGAAGATGCGGTCGCCCGCGCGACGTCGGAAGTGATCCGTATCGCCAACAGCCGCGTCGGCGAAGGCTTTGTCGCCGTCAGCCCCGAGGCACGCAAGAAATTCTGGCTCGACCGCGCGCGCACTGCCGCGATCGCCCGTCATACCAATGCGTTCAAGATCAACGAAGACGTCGTGATCCCGCTCGACCGCATGGGCGAGTACACCGATGGCATCGAGCGCATCAACATCGAACTGTCGATCAACAACAAGTTGAAGCTGCTGGGTGAGCTGTCGTCCTTCTTCGCGAAGGGGCATCTGCCGCTGGGCAAGAGCGACGACACCGAGGGTTTCGACATCCCGCCGGCCGAGCTGCTGGAAGACCGCGTGGCGCAAGCCACCAGCCTGATCGCCGGCGTGCAGACGCGCTGGTCCTGGCTGCTGGCGAACATGAACATGCCGCTGGTCGACGCGCGTCGCCCGCTGGCCGACCTCGGGTTGGCTGCGCTACTGCCGGCGATCGAAGCGCGGGTCGAGGCGCAACCCGGCGTCACCGTGTTCGACGTGCTGCAGGACCGTACCATCCGCATCTCGTGGAAAGCTGAAGTGCGCGCGCAGCTGCGCCAGATCTTCAGCGGCGCATCGTTCAAGCCCATCGTCGATGAGTGCGTCGCGATCCACAAGCGCGTGCTGCACGGCCGCGTGTTCGTCGCGCTGCACATGCACGCCGGCGACGGCAACGTGCACACCAATATCCCGGTCAACTCGGATGATTACGAAATGCTGCAGGCCGCGCATGC
>JACCDU010647700.1_pt1 | contig 19749 bp, 26 predicted proteins | sample 7446081 | NCBI WGS metagenome assembly JACCDU01 (sample SAMN15323447, study PRJNA562643) | freshwater metagenome | isolation source: river surface water | place: USA:Blue River Watershed | collected 2017-08-17
ACACCTACCAGACGGTATCGCCCGTCGTCGTACACTCCGCCTTCGCGCCACACAAGATACTGGTCGGCTACGGCGTTGGTACGGGCAGGGATCGTGACCGTGGCCTGCCTCTGCCCTGACGTGGTTGTAACGTCAATGGATATGGGAGATCCGCTTGATTCGTTGCCGTCCGTTGTCTCGTAAGTTGAAGTCGTGATCGACGTACCATCCCACTCCGAGAACCGATAAGTGTATGTGTAGCCGTTGGAGAGTTCTCCCGCATCCTTGATGGCATTGAGCGTGAACACCGGGTTGTCAGGAATGATCACGTTGCCCCACACCGGCAATGCGACCTGGTATCGAATCCCGTTTACCAACCCCTCGATCACCACGTCTTCGGTGAACTCGAAACCGATGCCGTCCACGTCCGAAAGAACAGATGAAGAGAATTGCGTCAAGTCTGCGACATAGCCACCGTTGGGATCCTTGAACAGGATTCCGCCCGCAGTCCAAGCACCTGCGCCACTCTTCAGCAACAACCGCAAGGACAGACCCATGACTTCCGGCGGGGTGGTGATGTCGAAGAAGATGCCGGTCTTCCCGCTCCAGTTCTGGTTGGAAATGCTGGTGTTGTACACGCGCAACCCGGCGGTGTACAGGACGCCGTTGAACCCAAGAACGCTACCGCGCTTGACAGACAACGATCCACCACTGGAGGTCACGTTCAGTTTCTGCTCTGGAACGTACACCTGCACCCGGTTGACGCCGATGCCCTTTGTGGACACGGCGTTAGGTGCGCCGATCTTGACCTTGAAAGTGTTGGGATCAGACGTGACATTGCGATGGTCGAACACCATCCACACCGCAGACGCCGTGGATGAACTTAGCACCATCGAGTACTGGGGTGCGTCGGTTCCGGTGATCAGCGTGGGCGTGCTGTTGTACAGTTGCACCTGCGCTTCCAGTACCTGTGCCTCGCTCCCGGCGGTGGTGGCCCACGCGTAGGCTTGGAACAAGTACAACTTGGCACCTGTGCCGTCCGCATCCGCAGGGCACGTCAACGCTATGGAACGGACATATTCCGGAGTGGATGACGACGACGCATCCATCTCCAAATATTTTAAGTTTCCAGATACCGTGGTGGCGCTTTTTTGAGTAGGTTGCCCTGTCGTATTGTCGTTCCACGGGGAGTTGATCGTGGTTCCGTTGCTGGCATCGAAGTTGGGGTCGGTGATCGACAACTTGTTTGGGAAGAAGTTGCCGGTAGTGAGAGAGTAAGGCTGGCTGTAGTTAGTCAATACCCCAATGTCAGACACCAGCGTTGCGCTAGACCCGAGGGTCACGGTCGGTGCGCTGGTCGGAGCAGAAAGGTTTGACACCTGCGACGCAGGGTAATCCGCAAGAGGAGTCGTGGTGCCGTTGATCCGCCACATCGGGTTGACGCCGTCTATGCCGTACAGGTACGAACCCCAACGCACTCCCTGCATACCCGGCCCGGACGTCACGACCGCAGTACCGGTCACGTCCGACGCAGTGGCGTTGCCCACCGAGTTCATGCCCCACAACTTGTTGTTGGAAGACCAGAACGCACGGTGTACGTCACCGGTACGGTAGGTGTTCAGCCAGTAGATCGGATACCCCTGCGCCGTGTTGAGCAACCCGCGCCAGCCCGGTCGCAACTCCAACGACCCATCCTCGTTGGGATACAGGTTGTTGATGTATGACGCGAAGCCAGGCTCCAACCGTTCCGGAGCCACGCGGGAGTTCATACCGCGCCAGCCGAAGTCTCCATGTACCGTTCGTTCCATCAGATCAATACTCCGTACATCGAGTTCAGGCGCAGGGAGAAGTTCAACGAGGGTCCGGATGCGTCCCAAACAGCCACGTCATCGGCGTCTCGCGTATACACAGTATAGGGACAAACTTCAGCAGGGTGATCTGAAGTATCAGCAAGAGTAACGGGACGCACGCTGGAGCAGGCAGGTGGGCCGGGGCGAGTGGATCCATTATTCGGAATTGCCACGCTAGGCCATCCTGGAGCCTGTTACAGGGCCGCTGGGAGCCATCTGGTATATCGCGCCGGGTTCACGCCAGCGGGAGTCCAGAGCGCCCCACAAGCGCGTGGCCTCGCGCACCAGTTCCGTCTCCCACAAAGGCACGCGCTCGACCAGCGAGGCGTCGTGGTAGTTCCGCTTCGCGATCATCACCGCCACATACCGTGGCAGGATGTACAGCAGGTCGGAAGACGGCGCCACGTTCGTGGAAGACACCGTGGTTCCCGTGCCGTCACCGAGGCGGGATGGATACCCCGCGCCGTACACCGCGATGTTGCCGTTCGCGCTAGGCTTCTTGTACAGGCCGATCTGCGTGCGCGACTGGTGGAACCAGTGCGTGGGCGTACCAGCTGCGGTGTTCTCGAAACCGGGATCGTACCGACGTAGCGCGGCCACGCTGGAGTGCGTGAGCGTCGCGTTGTCCCACAACACCATCTCCGGATACCACATCTCGCGGATGCCGGAGGTGTCCACCGTCAACTCGAAAGTGCTGACGTAGTTGGTGTTGGCGGACAGGTTGGTCTTGGACGCGAGGCATGGAATGTACAGGCACGTCCGGCACATCCACTCCAAACCTTCGTTCGCGAGTTTGTAGATGTACGCGGTGTTCGTGATGGACTCCGTGCCGGAGTTGTTTCCGACCGCCGCCGCCTTGGTGTCCGTAGCCTCGGACAACAACCACAACGCCCGAGACTCCACCTCCGATATGGTTGTGGCGTCTCCTGCGGGATCGGTGGTGGCTGGCCCGAGGAACGGGGGATAGATCTCTACCGGCATCAGACTTCCTCCACCGACAAACGGTCGTTTCCATCAGTTGATTGGGTGATCCGCAGAGTCGTGGTCTCGCCGATCATGTCGAACTCAAGCACACCCGGAGTGGCGGTTTCGCCACCGACTCCGACGATGGCGGAGATCATGCGCTTCAGGCCCGTGGTCTGCTCTGCATTCAATTCCCAAGTGCCACCGCCACCGCCACCACCGCTGGGAGCCTGCTCCAGCGCGTTGGTCGTATAGCGGAAGTCCACGCCGTCCGCCTCGATCATGTTGTGCAACCGTCCGAGGACGTTGCCAACGTCTCCTGCCGCGTAGGTTGCGGTGTTGGTTGACGTGGCTTCTGTCAGGACGCCTTGTGCAATCTCGGTAATGGCAGTCGAGTCTATTGCGTCGGCAGTAAGGACGTCCGTCTGGAAGTCATGCACGTCCGCAGCAACATGATGCGACCCTGTTATGGAAACATATGACTGCTGGTCGTTGCTCTTGAGGATCCGTTGTCCCAGTGTGTCGTTACCCCAGGATGTACCACCATAGGCGTCGTCCATGTCCGCGCTCCAGACAGTGTTGGCTATCTCCTGCGCTGCGCCCTCTGCGATGCTCGATGCAGTAATTACATCTGCATTGATCGTCCCGACCGTGACGGCACTGGTTACAGAGTTAACCGCCCCCGAGACAGACGCAGCCACGATAAATCCACCACCGAGGTTGTAGCCGCTGCCGTCGGCGGCCTTCTCGAGATTTGCTGCGGCGGTTGCGTCGCCATTGATCTGAACGACGTTGCTGTCTATCTGGCTGTTGATCGTAGCAGGCCAACACGCGAAGTGCCGTTCCGTAGTGCCCGTGACAGAACCCACCGTCGCACTTATGTAGATCGTGTAACTTCTTCCTGCCTCGAAACCGTTGCCGCTTGATATGGTCAGTTCTTCGGAATAGAACCCGATAGTATTGGCGTCGTCGAGTTTTGCCATAGTGCCGGTCAGGATGGGGGTGCCCGTTTCGTCCTCGTACACACGGTACGTCGGGTCGCCGGTGGCGTCGGTAGCCGCGCCGGTGCTGGCAGAGTGAGTGTTCACCGCAAACGTCAACGTTGAAGTGCCGCTGACGTTTCGGAATCCAAGCCAAGAACTCATTTGACCACCATCCCCCCGAAGATCGGATACGCTCCTCCGCCGCCAGATGGCTCGGTAATGTCCGATAGGATCAGCGAAAATAACGGAAATTGACTTGTCCTGTCGGTATAGGACGATCCGCCCCACTCGGTCCAGTGGTACGTAGCAGAAGGCCCGATATAAGCAGTCATGTCGGACGCTTGATCCAGCGTTGCGTAACGGATGTTTCCCGCAGATGTTGTCACGCCAGCCTCAATCATAACCCGGTATGTCGTACCAGCAGTCAGATTGCTGAGCGTCGAATTGTCGAAGTAAAACATATTCACGCCAAGGGCAGCCTGAGTGCCGGTCTGGTCGCTGTCAACCACAATCGATTGCAGTGCAGTACGATTCGTGTCCTCGTAAAGCGCAATTGTGAAACTCGAAGCGAATGTGATGTCCCACAGGACAGCAATCCCCGAAACCTGAAAGGTATCGCAGACGCCAGCGGGAACGACAAACTTGACTCCAATTTGATTGGGCGATGTGTTGGTTGAGCAGGTCCATGCGTCCAACGACTCATACGGGAAACCGTATGCGCGAGTTGACGACCTTACAATTGTGTTGGGAGTCCTTGCAGTCGTGAGTTTAGTTCCGTCTGTGACAATATAGGGAGTTGTATACAGCAGGTCGTTTGGGACAAAGTACCCGACGTCAACCCAGTTGCTCCCACCCCATGTACCAGTTGCCTGCGGTTTGAGAACAATTGCGAAGACATCACCACGAGCCAGCGTTACCGACGAGCCGAGGGTGCTGGTGATGTACAACCCGTTGTCACCGGTCGACCATGATGATTTATCGGCGTAGCCGTTGCCGGATGCCAGCCATGTACCGGTCGGAAGACCGCTGGTAGGCCCCGTTCCACCCGTCGTGCTGACGCTTTGCAGTCCAATTCGCAATGTCCCTGGTGTAGCCGTCGAGATGTTCGATTGCATCCAGGCAACATCGGTGATCGTGCAGTCCTCTTCGGCATACATGACAACCGCAAAATCATCAGTAGTCGCATCAAGGCGATGCGATACACCGAAAGCCGCGGATGTGAATGCCGGTATAGTCGGCCATTGCAAGGTGATCGCGGCCATTAGTTGCGAATCCTCATAACGTTACGGCTGACTTCGAGTGCGTCAAACAATGCTTGACGATTGACAGCGTCCTGATTCGCGTGGGACCAGCCGAGCAGCACACGCTTGAGAATCGGCTCGATGTCGATGTCGAGCCTGTCAAGCCCAACGTATTGATCGAAGTCTGCCTCAGTAAAAAACACAAGGCTGGTCTTGTCGCTGAACTGGCAGATGATACGCCCGGTCGCATCAGTCTCCTTGCTCAACAGTCGAATCGATGTCGCCATCAGTCCTTGTCCTTCACATCAGCCACAGATAGGAGAGGCATAGACCGGTCGGCCCGGACAAAGAACCCCACCATCGCGGAGAACAACGCCGGGATGGCAGTGTTGATGCTGCGGATCAATCCGGCCTGAACGCGGTGCGCGATCTCTTCCATCCCTGCACCGGGAGGCAGCGGCTCGTTGAACGCGGCGTTGAGTTCAGGCAATACAACCACCATCACGCTTGCGAGGATGACGGCTAGAAAGCGGCTAACGGACAGATTTTTCACGGCGCATCTCCCTCTCTATTTCGCTAAGCCTCAACTTCAAGTCGTCGATCTGCTTCTGGATGTGCCGCTCGAAAGTCGAGATGCGGTCCATCCAACTGTTCATCTTGGTCTCCAGCACGGTGACCCGCTCCGCCATCTTGGTGTCAAGCCTGTCCGCCTCGGACTTGTGTTGGCTGGCCATCGTTCTGTTCGACAGGATGATCGTCGTGATGATCGAAGCCGTGGAAATGAATGGTCCGAGAATCGCGACCAGAAGATCCTTGTCCATCAGAACTGCCTCACCGTGTAGTCTTTCGCGGAGCGGGCTTGGTACAAGCCAGCCTTCGCCTCTGCGTCGCCCAGATGCTTGCGGTACTGCGCCCGGAACATCTCGGCCATGTTGAACTCACGGGCGATCTCGGCACGCTTCACAAGCACGTTGTAGACCACGGCGTCGTGCGCCCATACAGGCAACGGACACTCGTCCGTATCGGCAACAGGTTGAGCGGTTCCGCCAGAATTGTAGACCCAGTACTCACCAGGTTGAACGTACCCCTCGATCATCAATCCAGCAGCACGGGTCACGGAAGGCGTCGGTCCCAGAAGGATCTGGTTGCCACCTCGGAAGGCGACGTGCGTCGGGGGATCGGCTTGGGAGTCGAACCGGTACTGGTCGAAGTTGTCGTCTTGGGAACGCATCACGCGCATCCGCTCCCAAGATCCGGAAGAGTTCTTGATGAACACCGCCGTCGGACGGTAGGTATCCGGCGAGCAGTACGTCTGTGTCCCGGCGGTGACATCAAGATAGCGGACGTCCTCAAGGCAGTCGGTGAGCCTGGCTACCTCGTTCGCGGCGTCCTTCACCAGCGAGTCCAAGGCGAACGGGTCGTCCCAACCCTGCGTCCCCACGGACTCGGGGAAGTACATCCGCACTCTGCGCTTGATCTCGCCTCGCGTCACGTTACTTGCCCTTGGCCTTCTTGGCGGGCATCTCGCGCTTGAGTTTCGCGATCTCCAACTTGGTCTTTTGCATTTCCAACTTGGATTCCTTCTGCTCCATCTTCTTGTACGACTTGGATTCCTTGCCGTGCATCATTCCACTCCCGCAAGACTTACGCATTCGTATCCTCCATGAATCAGGGAGAGGGTTGCCCCTCTCCCGTCATCGTCAATGCATCAGTTACGAGGGTTTGACGTCCGTAATCTGAGCCGTGTACTTAAGGCCGGTGCCAATAGTACCGCTGTTCAAGGTCATGCGAACCTTGATATACCGCTTGTCAACGACCAAAGGAACCCAGACGATCGCTTGCGTGGCAGCAGTGATGGTGCCGGGGTTTACAACCGGATCAGAAGCGCTGCTCAGCGTGAACGTACCGTCCGAAGTGGCGCTTTGCAGGACATCAAAACTGATGTTTGCGGTCGTCGCCACACCTTCGTTGATGTTCACCCGCACCCAAAACGGGCTTGTAGGGCGAACACCTGCGCTGGACAAGTCAAACGCCGCGCTAGGCGTATAGGTGGTCGTCTTTGCGGACGTGACGTCCTCGACCAACAGAAGAGCATCAAGAGGCATTTTCGTTTTCCTTCCTTAAGCGCCGCTGATCTGAATGTCGTACAAACGGGCAACAGAACGCGGATGCGCTTGGAACAAACCACAAGCCCAGTCCACGACCACGTTGCGACGCGTTCCAACAGTCGGATCAATTCCAAGGTCTTTGACCTGCAACGGCTCAAACTGCCATCCAGTGAATCGGTCTTGGCCAAATCGACATACATACAGCGAAGTGAAGATGTCGTTTGCGGCAGTCCCAGAAGCATTGGCACCGGTAGCAGTTTCGGTGTTGTTAATGATCTTGTCGCTAGAAGAGTCAGAAGACTTGCGGGGCAACTGAATCAACCTTGCATTACGATAGGTCGTAATCATACGGTCGTAGTTGTCCTTGGTCTGATCCAACGCATTTCCGGACTGCGCCCGCTTGGCAGCAGTGGCGATGCGGCGGAACAACGTGTCGTTCACGAAGATCGAGCATCCGTTGCCTTCAGCACTGCCTACTGCATCCAGAGCCTGGTCAAGTGCTTCAAAGAACTTCTCAGCAGCACCTGAATTGAAGTTTGAACTAGCCATGCTAAGGTTGCAACTTGCATCAATCAGCATTTCGCTGGGAGTGTCGTACAGCGATTGGCCTTGGGTGCTAAGTCGGTAGCGGAGACCAGCAAACCACTCGGGATCGGACTGCGGGGTCGCGTTGATGAACTTGTCCGAGAAAGTGCGGACAAAGGATTCCTGCCACGCCTTGAACTGCGTGTCAATCGGATCCTGAATCGCATTCTGCTCCATGTCCAAGAACCGGTCGATCTGGAACTGGTTGGACACGATGTAAGCCTGCTCTTCAAATTCTTTCGGCACAGCCTTAACGACATCAGGTTCGTCGTTCAGTTTACGGGTGCCGACAGTCGGAAGAGATCCAGCGAGGAAGCGCACACCGTTGGCCTTGAGGCTCTTGGTAGTGACAATGGGAAGAACGTCGAGAACGGAAACCCCAGTCTCATACAGGCCCATCGTGATCTTCTTGACAAGAGGATCATTCGACATGGCGCCGTAATCGTAGAGGGTAAGGGCATTGCTTGCAGCAGCCATCTTCTAAACTCCTTAAACGATGTCTTTCGACCCGTTGAACAATTCACGCCACGGCTTGCTCGCTTGGGATCGCCATGCATCTATGGGATTCATAGGCGTCGTGGGCTGAGCGGATTGGTTTGAACTGCTCATCGGTGTCGGTGCGACGGATTGACGAATCGCTTGCGTCTTGGCGGCGAGATTGAATCGTTGGACCATCTGCGCCACTTTCTGAACCGCAAGTTGCGGCGGAAGGCCGCTGTTGATCAAGTCGTCAACCATATCCTGCGCTTGCTGTGCTTCCGGATTCTGCGCGAACGCTTCGGCCTTCTGCTGCTGTGCAAGATAGGACTGCATCTGTGCCCGCTCACGGGCCAGTTGCAACCGCTCCATCTCGACTGCCTGCCGCAGGGATGCGGTATGTTCGTCGAGTTCGCCCTCGTTGACTTGGTTTTGGAAGTAAGCAGCGATGTTCTGCTCTTCCATCCGCTGTTGTTCGAGCGCGGCGGCTTGCCTCATTTCCTCCACGCTGGAGAAGCCGAATTGCTGGAGGATTGCCGCCTCCTGCTCCTTCTGCTCCTTCAACGCTCGGAACTGATCGTTGACTTCCTTGAACCTTGAGTACGGAATAGGGCCAGGCTCCGCCTGACTTTCCATACCTTCGGCTTCGCCCATCTCCGGGACTATCGCGTCCCCCGTCGCCGGTGCTTCGATGGCTTCTGCCTGAACCTCGGACTCCATGGTCGGCGATTCCATGGTCGTTGTCGCCTCTTCGTCCATTATAGACCTTCCTTACTGCTGTTGTTGGTTTCGCGGTTGCAAGATGGAATTCACAGCCATCTTCTGCAATTCACGTTGGTGCATGGACGCGGCTGTTTGTTCATCCGCATCCCGTTCAATTTGGTTTTTCTCGGCGTGCGCCTCGACCTGCATCTGTTGCTTCGCAGCCTCCATCTGCAATGCCTGCATGGGATCAGGCTGCATGGACTGCATGGCTTCCATCTGCTGTTGCTCTGCCATCGCCTTGGCCTGCGCCTGCTCGTCCAGAGACTTGAGAATCTTATCCGTCTCCGCCAGTTCCATGAGGCTGATCGCCAGACGCGACGCCTCCGGCGAACCCGGCATACCAAGCAGACCCATTTGGTAGAGCGTGAGGATCTTCTGGTTCTTTTCTTCCGGGCCTTCCGAAAGAGTGGAGCCTGGCGTGTAGATGACACGGTATTGCCCTCCTTCGCGCAACGCCCGCATGGACATGACATTGCCCGCCGTGGATACCTGCTCCGGTTCCATTCCCGGTTGCGTCGGTTCCACCGTGCCCGTGTCGTCCAGCATCCCGAGCATGACATCCAAAGGAGCCTTCTCGGCGTACAACGCAACTTCCCATTCTGCGATCTTCACGGCGGACTTCTCGATGGAAGCGCGGAGCGAGGCGTGCTGGGTCTGGTCCGCCTGTTGCAGAAGGCGAATGGCTTCGGCGGGAGTACCTGCGGGAGCCATGCCCTGCGTCACGTCGTGAACACCGGCTATGTCCTGCATATCCCGCTCAATCTTTTGCAGGAACGCCAACTTGTCTTGGCTGATGCCTTGGCTACGGCTGAACACCGGCGGGATGCCCGCCGTGTTGTCGTAGTAGATCTTCTTGACTCCACGTCCCCGGATCTCGTCGAACGCATCCGCTTGGACACCGGTGCCCTTGGCGATTGCCACGAAGTCCACCTGTTGCTCGGCCTGCTCCAGGCTCGCGGACAGGATGCGGTTGTAGGTGTATTGGAGCGAGATCAGTTCTCCCGCGAGGGAACGCCCGTAAGGCGAGTCGGATCGGGATTGGTATGACAACGGTACGAACGGGAAGTCGTCGCTCTTCTTGTATGGCCACGGGCCACGATAGAGAACGACTCCGCCCGCCACGATGATGTACCTACCTTGTTTGAACTTGGCGGACGGCTTCTCCCAGTATTCCTTGCAGATCGCCGCGTCCATGCCCTTGCCCATTCCGGGCGTCTGCACAGGCGAAGCGAATCCGATGCCGGAGTTCAGGTAGCGGTTGACATAGCCGTTCACCGCGTTCTGCCGTTTGGCGTCGGGCTTCACCATCTTGCCCTTCTCGCCGAACTTGTCCACGAAGAAGGAAAGCGGCCTGGTCTCGGCGTGGATCAGCCAGCGCACCTGTTCCCACTCGCGGGCGGTCGGATCTAGGAACACGGAGAACGCCGGGATGATCTCTTCGCAGATGTCTCCGACAGGGGCTTGCTCGAAAGTGACATTACCCGCGAAGTCCACCACCGGGATGGTGTTCATCTTGTTGTCGTCCCAGTACACCTTGAGGAAACAGGTGCTGGACTTCAAGGCCCACGCCACGCGTTCCTTGGTCTGGGTGATGCGGTCGAACTTGCGGGAGCAGTGTCCTCGGATGGACTCTGCTTCCTTCGCTGCGGAAACGTCCAGAGGATCGTCGGTCAAAGCCACGGCCTTGACGTCGGGCGCGGCCAGCGTGCTGGTGGACTCCACCTTCATCAACAACGGACGCACTTTGTTCGCGGTTAGATAACGATGACGTTCCTCGTCGTTGATCAACGAAATGAGTTTGTCCGCCTCGCGGGACAGGCCAACCCACTGCCGCCCTTCCTCGAAAGCGACCCCGAGTGCCCAGTCCACTTCAAGCGGAGACCGGTGGTCCGACGCGATCTTGAACTGCTCGTCCACATAGTTCAGGATCTGCGAGTCGTTTTCGGAAACCTCCTGCATTTCCTTCTGCTCGGGGTCGAGCGAAAGATCCTGCTCGGTTACAGGGCGCGGCTTCTGGAACGGGAGTCTCATACGAATTCCTTGGTCGGAGGCTTGCGTTTCAGGCGTTTGATCCAGCGCCATCCGTGTCGCATTGTAGACAGTTCAAACCATATCAGGACCAGCATGAACGCGCAGAAGTAGATCATACGGTCTCCGTCTTCTGCTTGTTTCTGGACAGGTATTGTTCAGTGATCGTCGCGTAACGCGGCATCACTCTCTCAATTATAGCCTCGGAGGCTTGCGTGCGTACAAGCGAGGCGTACCGCAGGGCGTCCAGAGCGTGGTCTTCCAGCGTTGTATCCAAGTCTTCAGGGTTCTTGTCGTCCCGGATCATCAGCGGAATCGTCCTGATCAGGTTGGGGCACCGGCCCTTGAAGCAGATCAGATCGTCGGTGTGCATCAGTTCCTTCAGGCGCGTCCACCCAACTACGCGGTTGTTGATAGCAGGGATGGCCCGGATGCCTTCGCGCCAGAACGCCTCGATTGGATACTCGCCGATACGCTTGGCTGGATCCCTCGGCGGGAACATGGCAGGATCGGCGGCTACCACGATGTCCTGCGGGTTCTTTATTCCGAAACGTCGGTAGCAGTCGATGATCTTGGCGGCTTGTTCCCTGGGGAGCATCCCTTCCCCGTAGGCTTCGTCCACGACGAGTAGTTTGTTCGATTCATCGACTGCACAGAGGACGAATGCGAACGGGTTTGCGGTCCCGAAGTCAAGCCCTCCGATGAAACGGAAATGCGGAGGTATCTCGTATGGCACGACGACGTGCTTGTCTTCAAACCATTCATCGAAGAACCTGCCTCCCACTTCAAGGAACTGCGCTTCGATCTCCTGCGAGAACGTGCTGGCCGGGAGTTCGCGGCGCATTGCTTCGATCTCTTCGGGCGGAAGATGCGGGTTCGTCCACGACGGCATCTGCCATGAAGAGTATTCCGGGTCGCGATCCGGGTTTTCCGCGTTGCCCTTCCACCACATCTCCCAGTAGTAGTCCCTGCCACGCGGTGTGGACAGGAACCATGCGTCGCCTTTGAAGTCCACCAGGGTGGGGCGTATCGCCATCTCCCATGCCAGTTTCAGGTGACGCGCCTTGGCTGCTTCGTCAAGTACCACACGCTGATACTTGCGTCCCCGGCAGGCTTCCGGGTCGGAGTCCAAGGACCAGAAGTCGATGACACCGCCGGTGCTTAGTTCCAGTTTGTGTTGCTGGGAGTCGCGGTGGATCGTGACCGGACGCATGAACCGGCATACCTCGCGCCAGACTTCGGACAGGGCTTTGTAGTCCGGTGCGAACCACGCGGTGGGATAACCGTCGAGCGCAGGTTCGATGACAAGCCATGATCCGATGGTGGTTTTTCCCCAGCGTCTCCCGCAGTTGATCACATTGAATCGAGTGTGTTCCCGCAGGATTTCCTTCTGCGCGGCATGGGGCGTCAATAGATCAGGGCGCCATGTCGTAGGGCGTCGCTCCGATCCCGGCATATGCGCCCCGAGTTTCCGCATGACGCGCTTGGCCCGTGCAGCGAGAATCATCTCAGTCTTCCATATCCTCGGCGTCCTGATCCTTGGCCTTGAGGGCCTTGGTATTCTGCGCGGCTACGCGGTTGGGATCGGCGGACAGTTCCGCCTTGATGATCTCTTGTTCCAGTTTCCACTTGGCACGCGCCAGTTTGACCTTGTGCCGTTGCTCCTGCGTCATCCAGTCGTCAGACCTGCGTTCAAGATACCAACGGGCGGCGTCCGTGTTCCCGTCAGCTGCGGAGCGCAGCATCGCGGATAGGACAAGGCGTTCCTTCTCGGCCATCGCGATGCGGATCTGCCTGTCGATCTCCCAGTTGGAGCGCAACTTCTTGACCTGTGCCGCCGTGTATCCTGCGACATCCGCCGCCGTGGAAATCGGTACGCCCTCGCGCAGGATTCGGATGAATTCCATGAACTGCTGTTGTGGGTCTTGCATGGTTGTTTCCAAAACGTCAAAGAGCCACCCGTTGCCGGGTGGCTTGCATTGTATTGGAAGTGGAGGACGGGCGAAAGGAACCACTCAAACTCCCGTCCTCCTTCCATCTCCCGCCATCGTGCCAACGGGGGCGGGAAATCGTCAGTCTTGGAACGGATCGTCCGGATCCGCCGCGACCGGCTTGATCTTGTTCTGAACCGTGGGCTTGGCCACAGCGTCCACGAATACTCCTCGCTTCTGCGGAGAGCGCACGGAGACGATCTTGTTCACGACCTTGTTGGACTGCGTGGTGTGTTCGTCCACCATCACCTTCCACGGCTTCTCCATCAACTCGTTGAGGTCGAGCGCGAGGAACTCTGCGTTGGTGAGGGCGCGTCCCATCATCTGGTTCACCAAGTTGGTGAGGTGCGCCTTCTCGTTCCCGAAGGTGCGGCCCGTGAACTTCGTGAACCGGAACGGGCGATCCTGGGAATCGAACTGATCCACGGTCTCAAAGACCCAGCGGAAGATGGGCTTCATGACGGACGGATCGTTGAAGTCGGGCTGCTCGCCCATCTCCACCGCGATCAGGCGACAGTTGTAGGTGCCGGACTCGGCAATCTCGAAATCACCACCGCCGGCGGACGATTGAACGCTAGCGTTCTGAGAAAAAAACGACATGATCTTAGTTTCCTAACTTGACCCGAGGGTCAAAAGATTTCATCCGGATCGACGTCCTTCGGCTTGATTTGATACCAGCGCGAATTACGTTCGCCATCTACTTGGACGACCTCGCCGTTTGAAACAAGTTTCTGAAGCGCGGCTGTTACCTTGCCATCTGCGAACTTCACGTTGGACTTGATGTCCGCAGTCTTGGCTAGTCCGACGTAACGCAGGTAGTCTACAATGGCTATCTCGCAATTGTCAAGGGTTCGATTCGATATCTCGTTCTGATTTACAGCACGAACGAACACCCTGCTCCTATCTTCGGAGTCTTCGATGAGGAATTCGCAGGAAACTGCGTCTTCCTCCGAGATCAGGCGAGACTTGGTGCAGACGATCTTGTGGATTCCGTCCCTCTTCTCCACGGAATAGACCATGTCCGCAGCCGCCATGATCTCTCCAGCGCCACGGGAACGGTCGTGCCCGACGCTGGAGTCGCCCTGCCCGCCTTTGCGGTCGTGATGGCAGATCACCAGGGTTGCGCCAGCATCCATGATCTCGCGCATGAATCCATAGAGACGCGCCATCTCCTTGTTGGAACCTTCGTCAAGGCCGTGTACGCGGGTCAGAGAGTCCACCACGATGATCTTGATGTCGTACTTCTTGACGGCATCGCAGATCTGCTCGCGGTGGGACTTATTGTCCAGTTTGACCCCTTCGCGGTTGGTGTACAGCAGGTCGGAGTTGCGTGGGATCCCGATCTTCTGGATGCGTGGCAGGACACGCGCCACACCCATTTCCTCGTCGAGGTACATGACCGATGTCTTCTCCACTGGGTAGCGTCCCAGCCACGGCGTTCCCGTGAGACAGGCACGCATCAGGTCTAGGACTACCCATGTCTTCCCGAATGCGGGAGGAGCGGTGATGTACACCAGCCCTGCGGATGGGATGGTTCCTTCCATGACCCAGCCCTGCGCTGCGGACTTGGCTGCTTCCTCTTCCATGCGTGGGATGTCGAGGAACGTGAGGAGCTGCTCGACCGGAGCGGTGGGCAGTGAGTCTGTCTCCGCGAACTCCACCCAGAGCCTGGATGCCTTTTCGGTGAGCGCGGCGGGTGCAAGCGGGGGCTTGCAGAACCGCTCGTTCCACATATGCAGGAGTCCAAGCGCGAAGTCGAAGTCCATGCCGGAACGCTTGAGGTGCCCGATGAACGCCACCGACGCGGCGTCCCGTCCCTTGACAGCGTTGTTGCCACCTTCTGGGATCTCCTGGAAGAGTTCCGACAGGGTGGTGCGTTTGACCTGTCCTCGCGGGAACGCAGACGGCCCCTTCTTTTCGATCTGCCGGAGACGGCTTGAGACATCAATAGGCATGGCCGTTCTCCGTCAGCCACTCGATGATGTAGTCGAGTTCCCGGCTGGCATACGCGAGGTCGTGATCGGAGAGGAGTTCTGTTGATTTCGTAACTCTCTCCATCTGCGTGACGACATAGATATTGAGGTCGTTGACATTGCGACCTCCCGGCGTGACGATGGGGAACGCCAGACCTGGGAGTCCGCCTTGCTTGGCGGTCTGGTACAGGCGGTTCTGTGCGGCGGCTTCCATCGCGAGGCGCCGGAAGAACAAGTCTTCCTCGGACCCGTGGACGATGGGGCTGTACATCGGCTCGTCTTCCATCAGGGAATGGAAGGGAGTGTCCACCGGCTGCGGGTTGTCCTGCTTCTCCACCTTGACGACGCGGCTGTTGCAGTGCGTGAGCAGGACAGGCTTGGGGTTCTGCCGATCCTTCCAGTTCTGCGTGCCGGGGACTCGGAGGATTCGTGGCAGGTCGTGCGTGGAATCCGCCTTGCCGTTGGACTTGGAGAGTTGCACGTCCTGCACGACGGCGGAGAAGTTCTCCTGCCGCATCTTGTTCGAGACGTCCTCAACGTCGGTGGTGTACCAGTAGGCGTGCATCCCGCCACCGGAGTGTACGACCATGTCCGCGTCCTCGATGGCGGTATCCATCTCGGATGCGTTGAGGTTCTTGTTGTCGAAGTCAGCCCACACGGTGGCGGCTTCGCGGATGGAAGACGCCTTGCCGAACCGCTCCTTGCGGGGAAGGACTCCGACGTAGACATCGAAGCCTTCGTCGGACTTCTGCACCAGGGTTGTGCAGAGGTGCTTGAGTCGGTCGCCCGAGATGGGGAGTTCGTGGAAGGATTGTTCGCGCCGGGTTCCGTTGAAGGCCCGGATTTCCATGTATCCGGAAGTGTACGGGGCGAACAGGTTGCGTAGGAAAATGCCGGCTTGGACGGCAGGTGGTTTGTCCTGCATGGTGGTTCCCTTTCTAGGTTGGAGTGCCGCCCGCCGGAATATCAATTGCCGTAGATTACTTGACGGCAGGCGGCACGGGTTTGATTCTAAGGCTGATCTGGTTTCTTTGTCAAGCGTTTCGCTCCGGTGCTTCCGAGACCGCCGGTGCCTCTGGCCGTGTCGGAGAGTTCAAGGACAGGTTGTAGGGTCACGCGGGTGACGGGTGCGAACACCAGTTGCGCTATGCGATCTCCGGGTTGCAGCACCAGGGTTCCGGTGCTGTGCTTGAACAGGATGACCTTGAGTTCTCCCCGGTAGTCGGAGTCGATGGTGCCGGGGGTGTTGAGGACGGTGACGCCGTATTTGGCGGCTAGGCCGGAGCGCGGGCGTATTTGTGCTTCGTAGCCTTCCGGTATCTCAAGTTTGATCCCGGTGGGGACTATGGTGGGGCTTTGGGTGAAGAGGTAGGTTTGCTTCGACGCGCATAGATCCATCCCCGCCGCGCCGGGGGTGGCGTAGACGGGCATGAGCGCGGAGTCTTCGATGGTGCAGCGTACCTTCACTTCTTGGCTATTCTTTCGAGCAGGATCTTGAACACGTCGAGGAGTGCGACGGCCCAGACAATTCCGAGGAGTATGACGACCGGTGCCACAATGTACATCATGGCTCGCCTTCTCCGGTCTCCAGTTCCACGGTCCACCCGTCTTCCATTAGATCCACAAGGATCCAGCCCTGGTCTTCTTCCACGTCCCGCATGAAGTTGGGAGTGCCGTGCCCGTAGAACGTCCAGAGATCGAGGTAACTGTCGTACTCGGCGCTGATCCAGCAATCGGGTGTCCAGCGGTTCTTGCGGACGCGGAGGCCGTCTATCAGGCGTTGCAACGCTTGCGGTCCATTCACTCCACCACCTCCCAGCCATCTTCCAGCAATCGGCTCATCAACTCATCTTTGCCGTATCCGTTGAGTTCAACATGAGGCCCGCCGCGCAACATGCGAACAGTGTTGAAACTTGAAAAACCTTCCGCATAGATTATTTTGTCATTCATCTTGTTGCAGCCAAGCCAGACATACGATGATCTAGCCCACCGTTCGTGTCTAATCCGTTTGCCCTGCAATAGCGCCTTGAGTGCCTTGTGTCCCTTCATTCCTCGACCTCCCAATCGTCTCCCCTGAAGTCCTCGGTCGTGGCGCCTTGCAGCGGCTTGCCATCCGAGTGGTAGCGCAGGTTCCCGGCTTCGTCCTTGGTGATGGTGGTTCCTGCAAGCCAGTCGATCCGCCGGACGTGGAACCCCGCCCGCGCGGCCTTGAGTGCCTGCTCTGACGTGTACAGGTCCACCCACCGCCACGCGGTCCGCATATTGCCCAGCATCACCTGAACCTTGATGCGCTTGGGCGGCAGTTGCTTTGTCTTCATGCCTTGTCAGCCTCGCGGAGTTTGTTCATGGCCGTCACCGCTACCCAGATGGCGTCCGACACGTCGGATTCCGAGGGTTCCAGTTCGATGCCGAAGCGTTCGTTCGCAAGACGGACAGACATTTCCTTCCCGGCCTTGCGGTCGAGACCGCGCTTGCGTCCCCAGGTGGCTTGAACGGTGGCGACGTGCAGCGGCATGAACTGCTCGGACGGCAGGGTGCAGAGCATTCCGATCACCATCCAGACCTGTTGGAGTCCTGATTTCCCGGCGGCTCCCGCTCCGGTGCCGGAGTAGGGTGTTTCCCATGCCAGAACGCTCGGGCGGACGCCTTGTTCGTGGAACATGGTCCGCAGCCCTATCTCGATGCGTTGGACGCGGGCCACGATGTCCTTGCTGTAGGTATTGACAACGCCGTATCCCATGAGGGCGTCGTTCACCATCACCGCGTATCCACACTTGTGCGAGCCTGGGTCTATGCCCACGACTACTCGATCTTCATGCATCCTATTTCGTTCTCCAGCCTTGTTAGATGCCGTTGTGCGACATTGACGAGTTGTTGCAACTCGTACACCTGCTTCAGGATCTTGACTTGCCCTTCGCTTGTATGCTTTGAGTTCAGCATCTGCTCGACTGTTTCCTGCTTCAGTTTCGCGATGCGGTAAGCCTGTTGCGTTATCTCAAAATCGCGTTGCAGCGACTTGTTCAGGACTTTCTGCTTGTCCCGTTCATTTGCAATGTGCGACAGTTCGTTCCTGAGTCGGTTGTTTTCCAGTTGCAGCGAGGCTATTTCCAAGCACAGGGTTTCGAGGTAAGGCAATGCTCCTTCTTGGAACATCTCATAGGGGGTCATCAGTCTCCAATTGACTCCAGCCATTTCGCTTCTTCCCTTCTCATCTCTTGCTTCCAGTGTTCGTGGAAAGCGTCGTCTTCAGCCTTCGTCCAGTCCGGGGGTGCCGAGTATCTCAGTAAGTGCCTGTACCACACTCGCGGACTGGTCCTTGCGATAGATACCGTTTTCGTCGGGGGCGAAACCGGACTGCTCTGCGATTTTCTTGGCTTTGTCATCGAACCATCCGCGCCCTCTATACATGACGTTCTTGCGGTTCACCCCGCGCCTGGACTCGACCATCTCCTTGTACTTGCCTTCCATCTTGGGTGCCTGTCCGACGCCCTTGATTTCCTTGAAGTAGTGGAAGAGCGGGGGCGGAATCCGGCTCGGCTCTTGGGTGAGGCCGTGGCGCCGGTTGCGTTCGTGCTTGCACGCCTTGCACAACTCACGGAACGTCAGCGGATCCATGTTGATGAAGGCGCAGATGTGCTTGCACACCATCGAACTGGGGATGGACTTTCCGTTGATGCAGTAGTACAGCATCGTCCTGGAAAGCAGGGTGAGTTGCGAGAGGCGCGGCACCGGCATTCCGTACACTTTGTGGGTGTTGAGGATGTAGAACTTCTCAGGATCGGGACCGAAGGGATCGGCCTCCAGTTCACGCGCCGCAGCCACGATTTTCTGCGTCAATTCGTGGGGATCATCAGCCTTGACAGGTTTTCTGGGCCTAGCCATGCCTCAATCCTACATTTTAGGCTGGCACTTAGCAAGTCTAAATCTTGAACGGCTGTTCAGACAGGCCCTAAAACCGGGTGATTTACCATCCGGAGGGCCGTCGGGGCGAAGGGATGGACCCCGACAGCCGGACCTGGAGAGTCGAGCCGACGGCATGGGAAAGATCGGCCCGCAGGCGACGGTTCCGGGCTGGATCGGAACCACCGCTCGAACCAATTATACACCATTTGGATACCACTTGGCACGGATCGGGGGGAGCGGAGCCGGTTATCGGGGGGAGCGCGGGGCGGACCGGGTGGAGCGACCGACTTATCGGGGGGAGCAGGTGACTGAACGCGCCGTGGCTGGCGACTGCAGCCGGACAGTCACAAGGCGCCCGCCGCCGTACGGCGGCGGAGAGAGAGCCACACCCCCCTTTCAACCCCCCATACTTATATTTATTATATTATATATACTATATAGGCTAGGGAGCCTTGTTCTGGGGTCTTTGGGTTGAAAGCATAGGGGTTGTCACCGTTCCCGTGCAAGCGTTAGCGTTTAAGCACGGGAACGTGTGACTACCCCAACCCCCTTTCCAGACTCAAAGAAGACTACAAGACCCCAAAGAACCCACCCAACCGAATCAAAACCGAGTCAGGTGTCGGGGGCTGCCCATTCAGTCGTGCTTAAACGCTTGACGCTTGCACGACTTCAGGGCAGCCCCCATACGACTCAATCGATTCAAAGGGTGGTTCGTAATGCAAAGCAAGGGAAAGGGATACGAAAAGCCACAAAAGCACACACCCAGACACCCAAAAGACCCGAAACCTCCACAAGGGCCGTACAGAGGCTTAAATAGCCAGAATGGGAAATGAGTCGTAAAGAAGGCTAGAAGGGCTGTACGGGGCTTCTAGGGGCCTTAAAAGGGCATAAGGCAAGGACACG